>UMKD01004276.1_pt1 | contig 28979 bp, 28 predicted proteins | sample 1966221 | NCBI WGS metagenome assembly UMKD01 (sample SAMEA4836167, study PRJEB28245) | human gut metagenome | biome: gut microbiome; material: fecal sample | place: Denmark | collected 2008
GTCAATAACAAGGGAATCCTGTTCTGTCACGATTTTAAGGATACCGATGTCAAACTTTACGGCGATGTGGACCGCATCGAGCAGATTATAGACAACCTGCTCAGCAATGCCGTCAAATTCACAGAAACCGGTACAATAAGTTTGAATGCGAGTTATAGCGAAGGTGTGCTGCTGTTGGAGGTAAAAGATACCGGTATCGGCATGAGTGAGGAGACGCTCTCCCGTATTTTCCGTCCGTTCGAACGCTTGAGTTCAGTGGCCAACGCCCAGGGATTCGGACTGGGCCTGCCAATCACGAAAGGACTTGTCAACCTGCTTGGCGGAACCATCAATGTGACAAGCAACATAGAACAAGGCAGCACCTTCCGCGTGACACTTCCCATGAAGATGACGGATGAACCGATAGAAAGCGAGAACCGGATCATCCCACACCCGGTGCACCTGCCCCAAAATGTACTTGTCATTGATGATGATACCATGTTGCTGGATGTGATAAAGGAGATGCTGGAGCGCAACGGAATGAACTGTACAACCTGTGCCACTTCCAAAGAGGTCGTAAAGGCAATGCGGGGCAAGGATTATGACTTGCTGCTGTCCGACATTCAAATGCCGGGAACCAACGGCTTCGATCTGCTGACGCTGTTGCGAAACTCAAATATCGGGAACTCCCGTACCATACCTGTTGTGGCTATGACGGCACGGGGCGACAGGGAAAAAGAGGCGTTTCTCTACGCGGGTTTTACAGATTGCATTTATAAGCCGTTCTCTTCATCAGAACTGCTCAGCCTGCTTTCAACGATAAGAAAAAACCGGCAGGAAGAGCCCCATAGCGTCGATTTCAGTCTGATACTCTCTGAAGTCGGCAACAAGTCGAAAACGCTTCTTTCCTTTATATCCCAGTCGGAAAAAGACCGGGAGGAACTCGGTACGGCAATGAAAAACGGCGACAGGCAGAAATTGCGTGAAATCACCCACCGGATGCAACCGATGTGGGAATTGCTGCAAATGGAAGAAGCCTTGTCGGCTTATCGCACTTTACTGAAAAACGAGACTATAAACGATAAGATATTGAATGAACATACCCGGCAGATTATGGATTACGCCGCCATCCTTATTAAAGTGGCGGAAGCCGAGATAAAAAGAGTGACGAATGAAACGGAAGATACTGATAGTTGAGGACAACGTCGGTCTGTCACAGATGCAGAAAGACTGGTTCTCACAGGCCGGTTATGATGCCGTGACGGCCATGAACGAGACGATAGCACGCTCGTTGATACGCAGAACGCAGTTCGACCTGATATTGTCGGATGTGCGGTTACCCGAAGGGGACGGCATTTCCCTGCTGGAATGGTTGCGCAAGGAAAAGAAGGACATCCCGTTCATCCTGACCACGGAATATGTCTCCGTTTCGGATGTGGTGCGTACCATCAAGCTCGGGGCCAGGGATTACCTGCCCAAACCGGTACACCGGGAGCATCTGCTGGAGTTGGCGGAAGATGTGTTCCGCCCGGTGGCTACGGTGCGCAGGAAAGAGAAGGTGCTGTTTCACCGTACAAGCCCCAGGATTCTGCAAGCGGAAAAGTTTGCCGGGCTGGTTGCTCCGTCCGATATGTCGGTAATGATTCTCGGTGCCAACGGAACCGGCAAAGAATCGATAGCACAAACCATCCATAACAACAGCGAACGCTGGAATATGCCGTTCGTCGCGGTAAACTGCGGGGCGTTGCCGCGTGAACTGGCCGCCTCGCTCTTCTTCGGGCACGAGAAAGGGGCGTTTACCGGTGCCGACAGCGCCAAGACCGGATATTTCGACATGGCGAAAGGCGGCACGCTGTTTCTGGACGAAATAGGGACGATGTCCTACGAGATACAGTCCTTGCTCCTGCGGGTATTGCAGGAGAATACCTATGCTCCGGTAGGCGGCAGGGAGCGGACAGCCGATGTGCGGATAATTGCCGCCACGAACGAGGATATGCAACTGGCTATCCGGGAGGGACGTTTCAGGGAAGACCTTTACCACCGGCTGAACGAGTTCGAGATTCGGCAGCCGTCGTTGGCGGAATGTCCGGAAGACATCCTGCCGCTGGCCGAATTTTTCCGTGAACGCTATTCCAAAGAACTGAAACGGGAAACGCAAGGCTTTACGGACGATGCCAGGCGCAGGATGCTCGCCTATCACTGGCCGGGCAACGTGCGGGAGTTGCAGAACCGAATCAAACGTGCCGTGCTGGTCACGGAAACTCCTTTGTTGGAACTTCCGGACCTAAATACCGGCGGTCAAACGGAGCGTGTGAATAAGGAGATTGCCCCTGTCATATTACCATTGAAAGACGAGAATACAGAGAAGGAATCCATCATCAAAGCCCTGCAAATATGCAACGGGCACCGTGAACAGGCGGCACGGTTGCTGAAAATAAATCCCGCGACACTGTATCGGAAAATGAAGAAATACGGGTTGCGGTAGATTGGAAACACGAATAAAGCTCGTTTTCTTTTTCAATAGCGGTCATTTCTTGAGAGACGGTCTGTATATTACGGAGGTCATTTTTCCAATTTTTGTTCCTGTTTTTCCGCTTTTGGGCGCAACGACTTCGGAGTGGAGCCCCTCCCGAGCCTTCAGGCGAGTGGCAAGTTGTTTTGGGGTGCCGGAAATAATTTCGGGTGCCCCAAAACACAACTTGCCATGTTCGCTTGAACATGAATTTTTCATCCGAAAAATTGTAATATAGCGGACTATTCTCTTCCATCCGAGAAAATTCTTTCTTCGTCATCTTTATAACTCCTTGAATACCCAAAATCGGCACCATCGGGACACCAGAACGGTGTAACAGGATGACACATGGTGTCACAGGCCGTCATCAGGCTGCCATGAGAGTGCCAATCCGGAAAATTTATCGTTATTTTGGCGTATGCCGGAATGCGTTCGTTCACACAAACACCCATGTGTGCGTCAGGTACGGGGTGCATGGTTGCATCATACCTTTCGGTAACGGGTAAATGTGAACATACAAGAATATAATAATGTAACCGTCCGCCCATGTGTGAATGCGTGACCGGCCTGATGTCAGACGGAACACGTGGGGGATTGGGCACATGACCGACTTGCCGGGCGGATGTATATACCCGTCAGACGATTCAAACATATAATAACGGTCGTATTCTCGCATTCACGACGTGACGAGAACGCCAGTCAACCGGAAACGAATTGTTCAACTATCTAAAATATGGAATTATGGTAAAGAGAAAAGAGGTTAAAATCAACGAGGAGCAGATACGCAACATAATGACGGGGGATATTCCTGCCGCCGTCATGGACAGTCTATATGGGGATAACACTCCCGGCTCCGAAAAGGAAAAAGGCAGCGGTTCAGAAACAGAGACCGTACCCGACAAGGTGGAGGCTCCCGGTGCGCCTGACCGTGAGGAAGAAACGCCGTCCCCTGTCATCCGGGAGAAAATCCGCCGGAAAAGGAACGGCTTGCAGGAATACCCCGGACATCTGTTTGACAACAACATTGTGCGGGAACGTCGCCAGACCTATGTCAGCAGCGACAATTACGAACGGGTGCGCACCCTGCTTTCCGTGATCGCACCGACAGTCAGCATCTCGTGTTATATCGACAATATACTCACGGCCCATCTGGAGCAATACCGTGACGAGCTGAACGCCATCTACAGCAGCCGCATCAACCTGAAACCGTTATGATACATCCCGCCGCATGAAAAAGGGACACCCGGCGGTCGGAATCTCTTCTTTCCGCCGGACATCCCTCTGTTTCTCTTATAGGTATGCGCCTATCCCGCATTTATGGTCCTCAGCCCTTTCGGTATCGGGTTGTCAAGGATTATCCTGTAGCAGAGTTTGCCATCCACTTTCACCGGTTCCTTTGCCACCATGAAGCCCGCACACCTCTCAACTTTCGCGGCATCGAGTATCATGCCGGCTATGAAGCTGTTCGAGAAACGGGCGCAACGCGGGTCGTTCCATATCGTGAATCCGTTCTCGTCGTCCGAGACGAACATGTACCAGTCTTTCGGCCTGTCGTCGTCCCTGGCGATGCACAGCCTGTTGCCGGCGTGCAGGTCCAGCTCCCTGCTCAAAATCTTGCTCAGGTACATGCTACCGTCACGGCATACCGTGATGATCCGTTTCCCCTTGTAGGTCAGTGCCGGATGGGAATTGCTCTTGTCATAAACTGTCAGTTTCATAATCGATTATGTTTTGAGTGATACATTTATTATCTTTCAGATTTGTCATGCCGCCTCTCCGGCCATTATCAGCCTTCTTCTGGCGATGAACTTCCGGTTTGCCCGAAGGGATTCCATCATCGCCTGTGCCCGTCGTGTCACCGCCGATGTTTTCTCTCCCATGTGTCTGGCAATGGTGCGGAACGAGCTGCCGGTCTCGTAGAACCGCAGCATGAATATCCTGTAATCCTCGTAAGAGAAGTGCCGCCTGAGGAAATTCTGTATGTCCCTCACCAGCCTGTCACATCCGGTAAGCATCTCTTCCCGCTCCTCGATCTCTTCCGTGCGGTCCGTTTCACCCAGTCTCACGAAATACTCGTCTCCGGGACAGGAGTAACGGTTGCCGTCCCTCGCCCCGGATTGGAGTATTCTCCGGTAGCACCCGAAGAAGTAGGATTCCCAGTCCTCGATTCCACCGGAGAACATTACCAGCTTTCTGACTGCCAGATAAGCGTCATGGAACGCATCCTCGTCAATTTTTCCATAGATGGAGAGTCTTTCCTTCAGCCTTGCGTATGAACGGTTGAACCATTCGTTGAATTCTTTCACGTCTTTTGTTGCCATATCCTTTTGTTTTTATCTGTTAGACATCCGGCCTGCGGTGCAGGCACTCTTGTTTCTTTGTATGCCTTACAGCCGTTTTCCCGCCGGAAAAGCGTCAAGGCCCGGCAGGAAAAAATACCGGAGCGTAGCGAGGATGATTTTTTCCACGCCGACCCGCAGGGCCTCGGCCTTGCGCCCCGGTGGGGAACGGCTACCTTTGCTTCAAAGAAATAAGTGTGTCCTTATCTGTTTTCACCATCCGGAATTATCCCTTGCCGGTGAAAAGGGATGTCTGCCGGTGACACGTGCCGTCCGTTTTGCAGTTCGTTTCCGTTTTTTTGTTTTCTTCGCACAGGAAACGGTCGGGATAGCATTATTTCCTCGTTCCGTTTTACAGTAAAAATCAATGTCAAACTTAAAATTGCAGGAATATGGAAGTAGTGGTCATAGAGAAGGCGACTTTCGAGAGGATGCTATCGGGGTTCGAGGATTTAGCTAAAAAGGTGGAACGGCTCTGCCGGGAACATGAGGATTTAGGAGAGAGGGAATGGCTTGACAGCGACGACGTGTGCGGGCTGCTCTGCGTCAGCCCGAGAACCTTGCAGACGATGCGGGAGAACGGGACGCTGGCTTACACCAAGATAAGTCATAAGGTGTACTACAGACCGGAAGACGTGAAGGCCGTCTTTCCCGCAGCAGGAATGAAACGACGTATGGCCGTTGATAAGGGAAAAGAATGTAATATTAACAACCTAAAGTAGCATGCTTATGACTGACAACGACAACATCCGGCTGCTGACACCGGAAAACGACACGCGCGTGAGAGCCTTTTTCTCGTCGCTTGAAAACCTTTCAAACAGGGTGGAGAAAATATGCGACAACAACAAGCCGTCGCTGGACGGGGAACGCTATTACACCGACAAGGAACTGGCGGTGAAGCTGAAGGTCAGCCGCAGGAGTCTTCAGGACTACCGCAACAACGGAATACTGCCATACACCCGGATAGGCGGCAGGATTCTGTACAGGGCTTCCGACATAGAACGGGTACTGACGGACGGGTACAGGGAGGCGTACCGTCTGAATGGATGAACTTGAATCTACCCTCGTAAAGTTGCTTTTATTCCGTGAAACTACCTTCTGGTATAGAAATTACGAGTGAAAGCAACTTGCTTTATGATATTATGTCAAAAAAGAAAGTTGCTTGTTGCAAGATTTTTTTGTTTCTTTAATCTTGATTCTGTGATATTGGCCGTTTTAACTTGACCCATAAACACAACATAGGTGTATCTTTGAATTTAGTCAAACACACATCAGCATCATTTAACATTAGGATTCTATTCCAATTGTCAGCTTTTAATTGAGGAATTTCTACCACTTCATCGAATAAAGTAAAGGCAGCTCCCATACCATTAAATACTCTAACAATTCGATTAACTATAATCTCTATTTCTCTCATCAGAATAGGTTGCTTCAGGTCATTGTTCTTATGAAGTATAATAACTGTTTCATCTTTCGATTTTCTTTCTATCATACAATTGAAATATCCGAAGTACTTATTGGAAGTATTCAAATAAGTTAGAGATTGCCCAGGTTTTGTTTCGACTCTAATTACTTGCCTTTTAGTATAATCGCAAAGGATTTCATCAAAATATTCACGCGCAGATTTTTTATTGTTATTTATTGCTTCATCAAATTTTTCTATAAACTCATCTATTGAATATACTTTAGTACCGAAATTGAAAAGTTTGTATAATGTTTTGCTCTTTCGGCGCATACCTTCGTCATCACTAACTATACAATCGCAGTATGAGCCGAAGAAACTATGACAACAATCAGCTTGCATATTTTTAAACTTAACCTTCTTCCGAGTTTCTTTATTTATTCCCAATAGGTCAAGAATCATATAGGACATATAATATTCCGTTGCAAAATCAGTAGATGATAACCCAATTTGAGTTAAAGTGACTTTAATTATATCTAGAAAGGATAATCCTAATGGGGACGAGGCTAACTGTTCGTTAAAAACATTTTCACTTTCCGCTGTAATTAATGTAGGATTATATCTAGCAATAGTATTGTCTCTTATAATTTTGTATGACTCCTTATTCTCATAAAAATTGTGGGATACAAATTTTATTAATGATGTAAAAAATGGGGGATCTATTTGGAGTTCATTAGCTGAAACCGGAACTCTTTTTGTTAGCCAATCAAAATCCAATTCTCCTTTTAAATCCTTAATGCTAATATCAACAATATTGTTGATAGCATTCCGCTGTTCTTCTGTTATTTGTGAGAAATTAAAATTTTCAAGCCAAGAGAAATCACCTACTTTGCCTATATTCTCAAAAGCCTTGCGTGGGGATTGCTTCAGAACTTCCAGTTTATTTCTTTCATATATTAAACGATTTTCGCCAACTATCGATTGCATAAATTCCATTTCCGCATATTTAATATCCGTTTTATCATCTTGCAAATCAAACAAATGAGCATTTGAATAGAGAAAAATAAACTCATCCTTGTGAGATAATATCTTTTCACGCAAGAGGGAGTATTTCTCTTCCCTTACATTGAATAGATAACTGAATACTTGCTTATCCAAATATATTGTAACCATAAATAATAAAACAATAACAATTTATTTATCATTTTTTAATCTCCTTCAATACTAAAACTTTTTTGTTTTAATTCTAAAAGATCTTTCAAATCTCCTTTGTCTTAGTAGGTTTGAAAGAAGGCATAAAAAGAGAGTAACGAATTGGCAACAATTCTTTTTTTCAAATGTATGCAAATCCATCTTAAGGGAATAGGTAATGGATTTGTAACGTGCTATCTTCTTTATCTTACTCCAAATATAATAGTAATGACTAGCAGACAGTAAAGGTATGGAAAATAATGGATTCTCTCTATTATTTTCTGACTTTTATCAAAATCAGTAATTCCATTATTGCCATCAACTCCATCCAGCAACTTACCAGTAAGTTAGATTTGACATATAAACAACCGCAAATCAGCAATATAAATATATATACCACTAATACAGCAAGTTACCAGCAAGTTAAATCAACCCCATATTGGAATGTATTTCATATAACGAGGGGCGGTATTAGGATCTACAGGTTTTATTAATTTACTATTTAAAACGTCTTTTATCAACCGTGAGATACTGCCTGATGAAGATTCCGCAACACCGAATCGTTCTCTTAAAGAGCTATTTGTCAATGTATTTCCATCTATATATCTAACACAAACATGCAGGTATATTGCCCATGTTTTATCTTCCATTAGAATATTTGTAAAATCCAAATGAGAAAACAATGAAACTTTTCAGGATTATCGTGACGAATGGAGGATATCTTACATCAAGTTGGGAAGCAAGGTGCTTTACTGGCGTTCCGATGTGAAAAAGTTGCTGGAGGATGGGGCTTGAGGGACATTCTGACATATACGGAATGAAGGGCGTATGGGAAATAACTTTTTGAAGCGTTTTTATATCCCATTTTCATTCATTTTATGTGTGTAATCTTGTTGTTTTTCGTTCATTTTATGTGTATATTTGCAGTGTATTTCATTCATTAAATGTGAATAAATAGTTTAATTATGGATAGATATGCTATAAATGAACTGGTTAGGTGGAAAAATGCCCGTAGACGCAAGCCACTTATAATAGAAGGAGCAAGGCAGGTTGGAAAGACTTGGCTCGTCAAGGACTTTGCCTTTAAGCACTATGATAATATTGCGTATATAAATTTTGAGGAGCAAATATATTTACGCAACCTATTTGAAACGGACTTTGATGTGACAAGGATAATTTCTGCCATAGGAGCTGCCGCCCATCAGAACTGCATGCCTGGCAAGACGCTGATTTTTCTTGATGAAATTCAAGAGGCTCGGAATGGCGTTACTGCATTGAAGTATTTTTATGAAAATGCTTCTGATTATCATATCATTGCTGCCGGCTCTCTCTTAGGACTGGAACTGCACAGGCAGGCCTCTTTCCCTGTGGGAAAGGTACAGTTCATGACACTTCACCCCATGAGTTTTCTTGAGTTTCTTGATGCAGTCAGGGAACAGGCATTAGCTGGATTTATCGCAAAGCGTGATTGGGAGAACATCAGGCTTTTCGGACCTAAACTGAAAGACCTGCTCAAACATTATTATTATGTCGGGGGGATGCCGGAAGCAGTTCTGGCATTCAGCGAGACACATGACTGGCTTGAGGTCAGGGATATTCAGAATGAAATACTTGAAAGCTATGACAGGGATTTTTCAAAGCATGCCCCAGAAGAAATTGTCCCGCGTATAAGACAACTATGGAATTCTTTGCCAGCTCAACTCAGTAAGGAGAACCGTAAATTTCTGTATGGGGTTGTCAGAGAAGGTGCCCGGGCACGAGAATACGAAATTGCCCTTCAGTGGCTTTTCGACGGTGGTCTGATTCATCGTGTCAATAATGTGTCCGCACCCCGCCTGCCATTAAAGAGCTACGAGGACAAATCTTCTTTTAAGATTTTTGCCGTGGATATAGGTTTGCTGGGAGCTATGTGCGGGCTAGACTCGGATACTATAGTCAGAGGTAACAATATTTTCACAGAATTCAAAGGAGCGTTGACGGAGCAATATGTCTTGCAGCAGCTTAAATTGAAACATGAACCATTCTACTGGTCTAAACCGAATGCCCGTCAGGAAATAGACTTTTTAATACAGACTAACGGAGGTATAATCCCGATTGAAGTAAAGGCGGAAGAAAATCTCAAGGCTAAAAGCCTCAAACAGTTTGTTTTGGACAATCATCCCGATACGGCATATCGGACTTCCATGTCCGATTACAGGCAAGAAGAATGGATGACTAATATGCCATTATATTGTGTTCCTGTTATATAGTCGAATATCTTTTAGAAAAGAACATTTAATTACCTTTATGTAATATGGAGAGTCATAATATATTAGAATATGGCGAATTCATAAGTTCTGTACGACAGAACCGGGATTCTAAATTCGGTTTCTTACTTGGAGCTGGAACCTCATTGTCTTCAGGCGTACAATCTGCCTCAGATTGCATCTGGGATTGGAAAAGAGAAATATACTGCCGATATAATGAAAGCCACCGTATAAATTTCCCGGATGCGCGTTCCAAATTTGCGAAAACACAAATCCAAAAATGGTTGGATGCGCAAGGAGGTTATCCTGCATTGGGAGCAGAAGATGAGTATGTCTTTTATGCAGAAAAAGCCCATCCAATCGCTTCAGACAGGGTGCGTTATTTTAATAGTTTAATTCACGACAAAGTACCCTATGTAGGTTATCGGTTATTATGTCTATTAAATAAGTATTCGATAGTAGAATCTGTCTGGACAACTAATTTTGATGGTATGACAGAGAGAGCGGCTCATCAAATGAATATTACCCCTAAAGTCATAACATTGGATAATCAACAAGATATCTATAGAACCATATCTAATACAGAGTTAATGTGTATCTCGTTACATGGAGACTACAAATACTCAACATTAAAAAATACTTCTACTGAACTTGATAACCAGTCTGAAGTTTTCTGTCAGGTTATGACTTATTATTTCACAACAAGGCATTTGGTTGTATTAGGTTATAGTGGTCGGGATAATTCATTGATGTCCGCCTTGAAAAATACATTTACCACTTCCGGGGCCGGCAGATTATATTGGTGTGGAATAGAGGAGTTTCCTTCTCCTAAAGTTTTATCTTTGATACAAGATATTAGAAATTCTGGTCGCGAAGCTTTTTATATTCAGGTAGAGAGCTTTGATAAAACGATGATATCATTATCGTTAGCGTTGTCTGATGGTAATAGAGAGATGTATGATGTCGTGATGTCTGAAATGGCGAAATACCGGGAGAGCGTTAAACTTGAACCATTTAAAGTGAAAGGACATTGTGCCCGTTATCTGCTCCGTGACAATCTATATCCAATAAAACTACCGGATTCCTTATTGAAAGTAGATCTTAAATCTGGAGCCAATATCGTTGATATCCGAAAAGTTGTCAAAAATAAGCCTATTTTCATCGCCGAGCAAAAAGGAACCCTCTATGCCATAGCTTCATATTCAGACTTGGAATCTGAATTGAAAGAATACTTTACAGGTGACATTGTAAGAACCCCTATTTCATTGAAGGACATAAGTGCCAATGGTGCTTTCAAATCAATATTTTTAAAGGCTATTTTATATGGACTGAGCAAATTGACATATCTCAATTGTTCTTTCGGGAAAAGGTTAATATGGGGTGACAAAGTCTTTAAGAATGTGAATGGGATGCCGGTTTTGTATGCTTTGTCTATTGGATTAAATTTTATCGAAGGTAAAGAGTATGCAGCCCTGTCTCTGCGTCCTGAACTTTTCTTTACCGATAAGAATATGCCTAAAGAACAACGACAGGAGATTTCTCGCCAGTATTTTTCTAAACTATGGAATAAAAAATATGACGAAACACTTAAGGAGTGGGAAAGTATCATATTTAAGAACAATCATTTGAGGTTCTGCATTCCTAAAGGTAACGAAAGATTTCAATTCCAAATAAGCAATAACAGTTCGCTGTCCCTTCTATTGGGAAAAGATCAAGATCTTGCAATCGTCATCCCACAGCAGCTTAGTAGCAGGATACTTTTTAGAGGTGGAGTTATACCGGAACCTCTGCTCTGTTTTCCATCTATTAATGCAGAAAGGGATAATTTTGATTGGAATCAAATGCGTGGATTGGTTAGGAACAAGCCTACAGATTATTGGAAAGATGAAAAGTTCTCTATCGGGGTATCATTAAGTGTGATAGCTCCTATAGAAAAGTCAAATAGGTTTGCCAGTTTTATTTCTAATCTATCGAGAAACTTGTCACCAGTAAAAAAAGACCACGATTATCTTGTAGACTATCCCGGATTTAATAGCGCATACCATACCCAATTATTTATTCCTTCTCCGGAAACGGATAAATGGCAGTATTCAAAATTAGATTATACTTCTGCATATGAGATTGCTGCCGACATAACACAAAAGATTAATAGACTGGCTATTAATGGACAGTCAGTCATACTTATTTTTATACCAAAGGAATGGGAGAAATTCAAGACATTGAATCATAAAGGCGAAAAGATAGATCTTCATAATTACATTAAAGCTTATTGTGCTTCACGTGGCATTACGACTCAATTAATTGAAGAAAAGACTCTTACTGATATAATGCTATGTGAGAAAATATGGTGGTTGTCTTTAGCTATATATGTTAAATCTTTACGGACTCCATGGACATTGGCATCTTTAGATGAGAACACTGCTTATGCAGGTATTGGATACAGCATATTATCTAAAGTGGATGATGAGCGACATGTAGTAATGGGATGTAGTCATATTTATAATCGTTTTGGGGAAGGTCTAAAATACAAATTGCAAAAAGTCAATAATCCTATTTTTGACAGAAAGAATAACCCTTACATGTCTTATGAAGAAGCTTATAAATTCGGCACGATGATTCAAAATTTATTCCTTGAATCCATGGACAAACTTCCAGGTAGGGTTGTAATTCATAAAAGAACACACTTTAGAAATGACGAAATTAATGGAATAAAGGATTCATTGAAAGCCGCTGGTATAGAAACTGTGGAATTATTAACCATCGAATTTGAAAGCGAACGGAAAGAGTTACCGTATGATATAAACCGCTATGGAATGGGCATTCATAATTACCCTATCAAACGTGGAGCATATATCGTAATATCTGATAATACTTTTTTGCTGTGGACCCATGGAATTGTGCCATCTATAAGAAGTGAGAGTCTGTCGTACTATCCCGGTGGAATTGGAATACCTGCTCCGCTAAAAATAACCCGATATTCAGGCAGTAGTACAGTGCAAACAATTGCTACTGAAATATTGGGATTCACTAAGATGAATTGGAATTCATTTAATTTATATACTAAATTGCCGGCAACTATAGATACATCCAATACATTGGCACAAGTGAGCCACTTGTTGCGTCATAAATCTGAACAGACATTTGATTATCGGCTGTTCATTTAAAATAATGAAATCAATGAAAAGAACATATTGAAAACGGATAGGAAGAAACGTGCGCCAGCCATGACTGTTTCTTGGAGGTGAGGGAGTTTGCCGTCTGGAAAAAAGAAATGCCGACGGGGCTTTGGTATAAAGCCGCCTTTCCCCCGGCATCTTTCCGTTATATCTTGATGTTATCTTTCTGACTGTTCCCGTCGGATCGGTCGTTTCCGCTGTACCCGTTATTTTGCCCGGGCTTCCGACGAGGCGCAAGGTTCACGTGGCAAATACGCTCGGCAACGCCGAGGAAGATTTGTCACGTGACGGCAAGGCCGCCTGACCTTGCACACTCTCGGGGCTCGGGCTATCTTGAATTACAGCGGAACACGGCCGGGACGGGCTGTCATTTTTTAGCCGGGCTGTTATCACCCATCGCATTCCACCGTTCCATCAGTCGATCCATGTCTTCAGAGATTTTATCATCGGTCACTTTTGCATAGCCTTGCGTGGTCCGGATGTTCGTGTGTCCCATCATCTTGCTGATACTCTCGATCGGCACACCTGCCGAAAGCGTCAAGGTTCCGAACGAATGTCTGCTCGCGTGGTAGCTGAGATTCTCTTTCACGCCGGCCAATATGCCTATCTCGTGGATGCAGTACCAAAGCATGTCCCGGTTGGGCAGAGGGAACACCGGTCTGCCGTCATCGGTTGTATTGTACAGGGACAATATCTGTTCGGCTACGGGATGCAGCGGAATAAAGGATTCCACATCGGTTTTCTTCCTGTTGATACGGATATACCTCCTGCCGTCCGCTGTCGTTCCGATATGCGAGGGATAAAGCCGTTTTACATCGACATATGACAGCCCCGTGAAGGCTGAAAAGATGAACGCCCTACGGGTAAGCTCCTGTAACCTCTCCGGCATGGGCTGCTCCATGATCCGTTGCAGTTCCGCCCGGCTTATGTGTTTCAACTTGTAGTCCGGTTTCTTCTCGTAGGGGACATCCGCAAGCGGATTGAAACGGAGTATCTCCCTGTCCACTGCAATATAGATAAGACGGTTCAGCCATGTAAGGCAGTGGTTGATATGCCCATTCCCGCAGCCTTTGGTTTTCAGATAGAGTTTATAGCCCCAACCGAAGTCTTCGGTAATGTCCTCAAAGGCGATGTCCCGCATACCCAGCGACAGCAGATACTCGTGCAGGTATGCCTGCGAGGATTTGGACTGGCGGTAAGAGGAGGTCGAGTTTATCACTTCCGAGCGGATTCTCAGTCTTTCCCGCTCCTCCTCTCCGGCTTTCATCAGTGTGGTGGGAACGATTGCTACATGGGTAATCTCGTTTTTTAGCATTTCTGCCGTGACCATACCAGCGTCCTTCAACAGATTGTCATATGAGGTTTCTATTCTGGAACGGAGTCCGACAAGGAGGTTGTTTGTCCTTGCATCCTTTACTTCTCCTGTTTTAGCGTTCCAGTCTTTGGGATTGCAGTAATAACCGGTGGCAAATACGCTGCTCTTGCCGTCAACGGTGATACGGCACAGTATTGAAGTAGTTCCGTCTGTTTTGACCTTGCCACGGTTGATGTAGTATAGAATGGAAAAAGTGCTCCGCATAATCAAATTGTATTTATAGGGTTAGAGAATGAGTTTCAAATCTTTTGTCGATTCGATGTATTTGTCCATATCCTCGAAGAGTTTCTTAGGGGTTACACGGGCATACACCTGTGTGGTCCTTATATCCGCGTGCCCCAGCATCTTGCTGACAGTCTCGATAGGTACACCGTTTTCAAGGGTCATGAGGGTCGAGAACGAGTGCCGTCCCATATGATAGGACAAGCGCCCCTTGATACCGGCTTTCATTTTGATGCTCGTCAGGCACCATTTCAGGGCTTGGTACGGAATTACGGGAAACAGTGTGGTTCGTGTTTCGTCACGGTATTTCTCGATAAGGGCTACCGCTTCGGGCAACAGTTTCACCCGGCTCAGTTGTCCGTTCTTGCCCCTACGGTATTTCAGCCATAGCGCACCGTTATCGTCCCTTGAGAGATTATTGGGCGTAATAGCTACGACATCCACGTACGAGGTTCCGGCATAACAGGCGAAAAGGAACATGTCCCTGACAATGGAGTGTTCCGGGCGATATCCGGTAAGCTCTATATCCCGTATCTTCTCGAAATCCTCCTTGCTTAACGCTCTTGGAGCTGTTTCCTTCTGTTTGGGTAATTTGTAGTGTTCAAAATAAAACTTGTCCGAATGTCCCTCCTTGAAGGCTATGCGGCAAATCTTCTTCAGGATAGCCAGATAGTGACGTACCGTCTGGACACCCAAGCCTTTCTCTATCACCACATACTCCTGAAATTCCCGGATGAACTGCTCGTTGAGCTGGCAGAAAGCAAGGTCGGATACCTTGAACCTGCTGCTAACGAAATCAGCGAGACGGCTGCGGGTATAGAGGTAATTGGGAAGTGTACGGTGAGACACATCGATACCTACACGTGCCCTGACTTCCCCGATATGCCTGTCGAAGAGTTTGAACAAGGTCATCCGCGTCTCCTTACTGCCTTGAAAAGCTTCCTTGACTGCTGTCGCATCGAAATCGGTCTTTCGTTCCAGAAGGGAGTCGAACGCGGAGTTCACAGCCAACAGCAGCTTGTCGATTTTCGCGTTGACTTCCACCGCCTCCTTGCTCTTGCCGTTCAGACGGCTTTCCCGGGGATTCCACAGTTCGGGAGTGCAGGAGAGCTTGCAGCTGAACTGCGCCATCGTCCGGTTAACGGTGATGCGCCCCATTATCGGGGCTTTGCCGGATTTGTCCAGTCCGCTCTTTTTGAGGTAGAGCAACACCTTGAATTTTTCTACTTTCATACGCTTATATTTTTAGTGGCAAATTTACCTGTTTTATAAGCGTTCTTCGATATGCAAAACTATGACAATCAGTGTAATATATCGCTGTTTTAAATGATTTGATCCGCTCCTCGTTACCTTATCCCTGCCGGTAACAGCCCTGCTAACGATTTGGTAACTGAATATTCTCAATAAGCCTCGCTTTTTTGCTTTTTACTCATGTGGAAAAATATAGAGAAATAACTAATTACCAGTAAATTGCGTTATGATTTCTTTTCGTTGCCATTACTCGTATTACTTATTTCTTTCCACACCGCCCGCCACTCGTACGCCACATCTGTCTGTTTGGCCAATGGGGTAAGCATTGAGAATGTAGCCAAAATGCTCGGTCACTCCAATATCAAGATGACGCAGCACTATGCAAGGGTACTCGACAGTTCCATTCTGAAAGATATGAATAATGTAAGGGATGTACTTTCAAATTGTCTGTAGCTTATGAAAAGAGAAATTATCCATATGGAGGACGGCAGAATTGTTATTCCTGCTGTCCATCCTGATAAGATTCGTATGGACGAAGCCGAACTTGTCAGCTTGTTCAATGTGGTTGCACCGACCTTACGAGCAGCGAAAAAAAGAATATATAAACTTGAGATTTTGCAACCATTCACCGCAGAACAACGTATTCCGTTAAAAGAGGGGTATCAGGTAGTCTATAACCTGGAAATGATATTTGCGCTTGCCTTTCAGATTAATACTTATCCGGCACAACAATTACGTGAGTATATAATAAGCAGATTGTTCCAATCTGAAAAGTCAATGGTTATCTGCATGGTGAATGGAAATCATAAGTTATATCTAAAATGCTGATAAATATTGATTTTACTATTTCATGCGGATAATAAGCCGCAAAATATGCGGTTAATTATCCGCAAAACCGTATATTTGCAGAAAACAGTGATGCCTATGTATATACATGAACATAAAGAATGGCCTTCCTTTTCGTGGGACAAGGAACTTGTCGGTGAGAAACTGAACAAGGTAAACAAGGCTGTCGGTTATCTGATGGGACGCCTTAGTGTAATCGGTTTTAACGACAAGATGTCTGCCGTAGTTGAATCCATCTCTCATGACATCATTGCATCATCAGAAATTGAAGGAGTGGAATTGAACAATGAGCAGGTACGTTCATCTGTAGCCCGCAAACTCGGAGTACAACTACCGAATCCGACCGAATCCTCACGATATATAGACGGAGTAGTGGAAATGGCACTTGATGCAACCGTCAATTTCAACAGTCCGCTTACCCATGAAAGACTCTTCGGCTGGCACAACTGCCTGTTTCCTACCGGATGGAGCGGTCCAACGAAAATAGATGTAGCCCGATACCGCAGTGGAGATATGAAAGTTATTTCTGGAATGTTCGGCCGGGAAAAGGTACATTATGTAGCGCCTGCTCCTGAAAGAATAGACGAAGAAATGAATCGGTTTCTGGACTGGTTCAATTCAGATGCACATAACGGTTATGTAAAATCGGCAATAGCCCATTTGTGGTTTGTCTGCATCCATCCTTTCGATGACGGGAACGGACGAATCGGACGAGCCATTGCTGATATGGCACTTTCACAGGCTGAAGACTCAAAGATGCGTTTCTTCAGTATCTCCCATCAGATAAATAAGGATAAAAAACAGTATTACGACATATTGGAGAAAACGCAGAAGGGAGATTGCGAAATTACTGAATGGATCATCTGGTATCTTGACTGCCTGCTCCGTTCTGTCGAGCAATCCGACGAAACATTGTCAAAGGTTCTTAACAAGGCCATATTCTGGCAAACCCATGCCGAAACAGTCCTGTCCGAACGACAACGTGAAGTCTTGAATTTATATTTGGACGGTTATCCCGGTAAACTGACGGCTAAGAATTGGGCAAAACGTGTAAAGGTATCACCAGATACAGCAGCACGCGATATAAAAGATCTGGTAGAAAAGGGTATTCTGATACCTCAGCAGGGGCGGGTTCGTGACGTATTCTACGGAATCCGGTGCAGTGAGTCTATCCTTGTCATCCCCATGCCGGAAGATGTATAATTGTTCATCATACAAGCATAAAGGCTGTGTGACATTGGTTTATCCAAACCGGCACACAGCCTTTATGCTTATCTTTTATTTACCACTCATATATGCTTCCCGATAATTCTCCTGAAGCATTTTCTCAATATCACTCTCCCGGTAAAGGATTTTACCACCCAACTGGTAATAGGATATTCTCCCTTCATTACGATAATCCTGAAGCGTGCGTCTGCTCAGTTTCAATTGTGCCGACACTTCCTTGTCGGTCAGATAGCGTTCGCCACCCAATACGGGACGGTTTCCGACCGCCAGATTCTCAATCCCGACCAACATACGGTCAAGACTTCCCATGATACGGTGTACCCATTCTCTGCTGTCTGTTCTCAGTTCACTCATGTTATTATGGATTTAGTGGTTATTGTTTAACTGTTATATGTTACGACCTCTGTAATGAGCTTCTTTTCTTCTGTCCTCAACTTTCTTGACGATACCCTGCACATCCTCCGGTTTATAGAATATCTTGTGATTGATTTGAGAAAAAGGCAGTGTACCGTTATCACGGAGTGTCTGCAGGGTACGGGGCGAGATGTTCAGATACCGGCATACGTCCTGATTGTCCATCCACTTGTGCAGCGTCCTGTCGTTCTCCCGGTTGCAAATTTCCATGACCCGATGCTCAAAGTATTCAAACTTACGCACCAATTCTTCAAACAGTTGTTTTTCTATTCCTACAAATTCCATATTGTTTCCTTTTTTGTTGATTGATGTTTATTCTTTTCTCGTTGTTTGCGACAAAGAAAAGCCATATATTCTGAAAGGCAATGGTTTCCGCTTAACTGGCAGCATGTGGCGCTGATTATCCTAGTTATGAGGCCACATTCATATCCTTTTCTGCAAATATTCCTATATTCAGGGACTCCATCCGATAATGAATTACAGAATAAAAGATCTATGAACCTGATTCAATAAAGGTCCATAGCAATGGATAAGGAATGGTTTATTTCCATGTAACCTTACTTCATCACTTTTCCAAGCCATTGATTAGATAAGGAAGCAAAGAAGTGTTCCTTCAATGATTCACAGACATGAATATTTACTACAGTACGACAATACGACATTAAGTCAGTAAATATTCAAGTCAATAGATCAGTAACTGTTTGAATCCCCGGTTCATTGTTTCATCAAACAGGAAAAATGCCGCATTCTACACCGATTGCCCTGCATGCAAACTGCAACAAGGCACATTATTGCCACATCCCTACCAACTGTTTGACTATTGGAAACTTATATTCTTTTTTTGCCAGACAATTCATTCCGAGATATATCGGAACATGGCAAACAAAATGAGAAAATACATGATGAACAGAAACGGAAAAACAGGCCTGTCCCCTCCATAAGATGATACCGACAACGGTATTATTTCTCCCGAATTTATAGAGGGCATATTCTGAGCTGCTAAAAATAGCGGGACTCTGGTTTTTAGTGGAGCAAGTTTGTGTTTCGGGCAGACCGAAACCGCTTGCTCCCACTACTGGACGCAGTGAGAGGTTCATCCCGCTGGTCTAATCAGTACATTCATTTTATACAATAGTCAACAGATGGAAAAGAAACAGAATGCAGAAAGAAACAACAAAGGCGGCCGTCCTCCCAAGAGTACGACCGACAAACTGAAATACCGTGTTACCGTGAAACTGGCAACACCGGATTACTACACGTTGAAAAGCAGGGCAAGAAGCGCAGGCATATCGGCAAGCGAATACCTGAGGGAATGTTTCCGTAAGGGATATGTCCGGCAAAGACTTACAGCAGAACATTCCGACTATATCCGTAAGCTATGCGGTATGGCGAACAATCTGAACCAGCTGGCTCATAAGGCAAATGCCGGAGGATTCGATACGGCAAAGCTGGAATGCCGTGTACAGGTGGCAAGAATCGAAGAACTGCTGAACCATATCCTGCTATGATTGCGAAGATTGTAAAGGGAAGCGGATTCCGTGAGGTTACCGGCTATATCATTGACAGTAAAAAGGATGCCAGGATTATCGCACATGCCGGCTTGTTCATTGAGGATGTTAACACAATAACAAAGGCTTTCGAAGCACAGGCCGGCATGAATCCGAAAGTATCCAGACCGGTCGGACACATTGCACTGGGATTTTCCAAAGAGGATGAAAGCAGGCTGACCAGCCGGATTATGGCAGAAATAGCTTTGGAATACATGGGACGGATGGGCATAAGGAACACACAGTTCTTTATAGCCAGACATTTCGACAAGGAGCATCCTCATATACATATCGCCTACAACCGGATAGATAATGATGGCAGGACCATATCCGACAAAAACGAGCGGTTACGGAGTGCACGCATCTGCAAAGAACTGACCTTGAAATATGGTCTTCACATGGCCAAAGGTAAGGATCATGTCAAGACTGAGCGCTTAAGGGAGCCGGACAAGACAAAGTATGAACTTTACAGTCTGCTTAAAACGGAAGTCAGAAAGGCCGGAAACTGGAAGGAACTGATTACCGGATTAAACGAAAAGGGAGTGGATGTACGGTTCAAATACAAGGGAAAATCCGATGAAGTACAGGGTATCGTGTTCATCATGAACGGCTATTCCTTTAGCGGTTCCAAAATTGACAGACAGTTCAGCTATTCCAAGATAGATACCGCATTAAAGACACCGTCATATTCGGAAACAAAAAGACAGGTAGTTGTTCAGAGTGAACCGGCATATCAACAGGAATCGCCTGGCAATGATTTGTACAGCGGTTCTTTAGGTCTGTTCACACCGAACCCGCAAACGGAACAACCAGAAGGTTATCCGGATGATTATTTGAGAAAGAAGAAAAAGAAAAAACAACGTAAAATAAGATGGTAAAGTATGGAAAAAATATTTCAGCTATATATGTTTGTTTCATATATAAACACTATATTTGTATTATATACCAATAAAGTGGTCTATAATGGGAAATTTGAATAGAATAAAAGTCGTATTAGTAGAACAAAACAAAACGGGAAAGTGGTTGGCTGAACAACTTGGAAAAGATCGTTCCACCGTTTCCAAATGGTGCTCGAATAAGATTCAACCTGATTTAGCAACCTTATCTAAAATTGCAGGATTGCTAAATGTGGATATTAGAGAATTATTAAATAAAAGCATGTAAAAATATGGCAAAAAGAAATATAGATAAGGCAAAAGAAGCGAAAAAGGATGAATTTTATACCCAGCTTGACGATATCAATAATGAACTGAAACATTATCGCGAACATTTTCGTGGTAAAACCGTATTATGTAACTGTGACGATCCACGAGTAAGTAACTTCTTTACCTATTTCGCATATAATTTTGAGTTTCTTGGTTTGAAAAAGCTGATTACTACATGCTATAAGAACCAGAATATGGATTTATTCAGCCAAAATCAAAGCGAGCAGGCTGTATATCTAATTTATGAAGGAGATAAGAATGGAAATCATACTCCGGATGCAAATGAAATAGGAGTAATGCCACTGAAAGGAGATGGTGACTTCCGGAGCAAAGAGTGTATAGAATTACTTAAAGAAGCAGACATTGTAGTTACCAATCCTCCATTTTCATTATTTAGAGAATATGTTGCTCAATTGATTGAATATGACAAGAAATTTTTGATTATAGGACATCAAAATGCACTCTCTTATAAAGAGATTTTTCCTTTAATTCGTGATAACAAAATATGGCTAGGATATGGTTTTAAAGGTGGAGCTGGACATTTTATTTCTAAATACGAAGATACAGCAACAGCAAGTAATCATAAAGAAGGAATGATAAGGGTTTCAGGTGTCAACTGGTTTACTAATATGGATATAAAAAAACGACACGAAGAACTGATTTTATATAAAACATATTCTTCTGAACAATATCCTAAATATGAAAACTATGATGCCATAAATGTCAATAAAACTGAAGATATACCATGTGATTATGAAGGAATAATGGGAGTACCTATTACATTTATGGATAAATATAATCCTGATCAGTTTGAAATAATTGGTTTAGGTATTGCAAATTTAGGATTGTCTATAGGTGTACAACCATATAAGCCTGAACATAAAAAATATCGTAAAGAAATTCAAAAGCGAGGAGCAGTAGATGGAGATTTATATATGATGAATGGTGATGAAGTTGTTGTTCCATATGCTCGAATTTTAATAAGAAGAAAAAAATAAAAGCCATGAAAGCCGAAGAAATAATAGAACTATTCCAGCAATTTGAATCCATCGCCAACGAATACGAAGGAGTAGAATGCTGGAGCGCAAGAGAACTCTCTACCTTATTGGGTTATGCCCAATGGCGTAACTTCGAGAATATCATAGAGAAAGCAAAGACAGCATGTGAAAATGCAGGCCAAGAAACAGCATATCATTTTGCTGACGTCAGCAAAATGATAGAATTAGCAAAAGGTGCTCAGCGTGAGATAAATGACTACATGCTGACGCGCTATGCCTGCTATCTTATAGCACAAAATGGAGACCCCCGCAAAGCCCAAGTAGCATTTGCACAAAACTACTTTGCTGTACAGACACGCCGAGCAGAACTTGTGCAAAAAAGGATCTTGGAACATGAACGTGTTGTGGCACGCAACAAATTAGCTGAAACGGAAAACCGCCTGTCTGGCATTCTTTATGAACGTGGCGTGGATAACAAGGGATTCGGTATTATTCGTTCTAAAGGCGACAAGGCATTATTTCATTTAGACACAGCATTATTAAAGCGTAGGTTAGGCGCTCCTGACAATCGACCTTTAGCAGACTTTCTTCCAACAATCAGTATCAAAGCAAAAGATTTCGCTGCAGAAATGACCTCAGTGAATGTACAACAGAAAGATTTGCATGGCCAAGAACAAATAACCCGTGAGCATGTAGACAACAATGCTGCTGTAAGGAATATGCTGCTTCAACGTGGAATTGTTCCGGAACAATTGCCACCGGGAGAGGACGTAAAAAAGGTAGAACGGCGATTAAAATCTGAGGAAAAATCCTTGACCAAGAAACAAAGCACAAACAGAACTTCAAAAAAAGGAAAGGAGTAAGATATGCAGATAGAATTGAAATCAATAAAAATTGCAGATCTTATTGACGGTTATGTCAATGATCCAGATACAGGTGTTAAAGGCTATCATGGAAAGTTGGATATACGCCCACCCTATCAGCGTGAGTTCCGTTATGATGAGAAGCAACAACAGGCTGTAATAGATACTATACTTAAAGGGTTTCCTCTCAATATTATGTATTGGAGTGTGGATGATAATGGCAATTTTGAAATGATTGACGGACAGCAGCGTACTCTTTCAATCTGCGGATTCTATACCCATGACTTCAATATAGTTGACCATGATCGAGGTACACTTTATTTTTCAACACTTACTGCTGAGGAAAAAGAAAAATTCCTCAATTATGAGTTAACGGTCTATTTTTGTGAAGGTACAGATAAAGAAAAACTGGATTGGTTCCGTGTAATCAACATTGCTGGAGAAAAACTTCTTGACCAAGAATTATTAAATGCAGTTTATTCTGGACCTTTTGTAACTGACGCACGTAGACACTTCTCAAAGAATGGTTGCCCGGCATATAAAATGGGGGCAGATTTTCTAAACGGTAATGCAATAGAACAAGCATATTTATCCACAATCTTAAAATGGGCTGCTCGTCATGACGGTGTAGAGAGTATTGACAAGTATATGGCTTTGCATCAGTTTGATCTTAATGCCAATAAACTTTGGGCTTATTTCGTATCAATCATCACATGGATACGTTCTACATTCGTTAAGTACCGCCGTGAAATGAAAGGTTTGGACTGGGGCGAAATATTCGACAAATATGGTGATGGTGTCTATGATACCGCTGCGTTGGAAAAACAAATTCATGATTTGATGGAAGATGATGAAATCATGAAAAAATCTGGTATTTACCGTTATGTCCTGAGCGGTGATTTACGTGATTTAAGTTTCCGTACGTTTGATAAAAAACAGAAACGTGAAGCCTACGAACGTCAGAAAGGTATTTGTGTACATTGTGGCAAACACTTTGAGCTGGAGGAAATGGAAGCTGATCATATCACACCATGGAAAGAAGGTGGTACTACTGTAGCTGAGAATTGCCAGATGCTTTGTAAGAATTGTAATAGAATAAAAGGAGGGAAATAAATATGGGAGAATGGTCAAAAAAAATTGGTGAATATGGAGAGGATGTAGTAGAAAAATTCCTCTCCATTATTGGTTGGCATGAACCTGTTAAAGGCATAACTATACCATGTTCTATGCAAAATGGAGAACATAAAAACGATAGGGGAGAAAGTGTTAAAACACACGGTATTGATTTTATGTACTCATACATGAACCCACTCATTGATAATCAATTGAATAATGTAATCATTTCTTCTAAGTATTCAATGGAGAAATATCCCAATAGTCCCACGCAAAAATTTAAGTGGTTTATGACGGATTTAATTAATACAATGCAATGCTTTGGCTGTTCAGGGAAGAAAACAGAAATCTCGGAACAATATTCTTGCAGTTCTATTAATGATATCGGGGTATTGTTTTGGCTAAATGGGGCAAAAAATAGTAATGATGACTTAATTAGTTCTATTTCTTCCGCTAGGATAGATATTGAATGTAATAATCCAATCTATATTGTTGATAATAGACATATCGTATTTATTCTTGAGCTGATGAAATACATCAAATCATTACAAAACTATAACTATTCATTTTATTACCCTTCAACTGGTCTAAACATAAATCCGGTAACTCGAAAGAATACGGGTGATTTCCTGCCAGTTGAGTATATAAACTCATCGTTAATTCCATTTAAATTAGAAAATAAAAATAATCCAAATGAAACCATACTATTTATTGGTACAATCGAAGATTTTGAAAAAGATTCTTTTATACGATTAATGGGATTAGCAAAAGATCTTTCAACTAATTTAGCAGGTCAAGTAATTATAGGATTCCCAGATTTCAACAATTTGTTACATGAAGATGTTGTCAAAACATCCAAATTGGGATTCCAAGATGCTAACTATACCAAAACTGTAAAAGCAATAAACTTTCTTAACCCGATAGACGCATTATAATTATGAATACATTACATAAAGACATAAATAAAATCATTCCTTTTGGAGAATTTCTTAGAGGATTTATTAATCAACGTTATATAACAGTCTCCGACTTATCTAGAGTATTACGGGAACGTGGAATTTTTGTGCTTAATCATGAAAAAGACATTATGGTTCCTGTAATGCAGAATCTCTTATTATCTCCCACTGAATTTGATAAGATACGATATTCTTTCTCTGAAAAAGAAGATAACGAGAAAAAATTCTCAAGGGAAATAATATGGAGCCGTAACGCCCAAATATTTGATCAAGAATTTCTAACTGTGCCATTGGATAACTTTATAAAAAAACGCTTGCCAACATGTAAATTAATTCGTCCTGTGATATTTACCAAACAAGATAATAACCCTAATCATATCATTGCGACTTTTGAAATAGAAAGACATGATATGAATAAGTCATGGTATGAACAAACAAATATTTTTCATGGTAGTATTGAGTTTATAAATGACAATGGGAAAGGATATGTTAGAATAACTCACACAGCAGCTGAAACCAAAGATTTAGCCGAGGAAATCTTGAGGGTCCAGGTCAATCGATATAAAAATAAAGGAACTATACCGCAAACTGTTATACCTAAAAAAATCCTCTTTTCAGAATTTACAAATGCAAATAGATTCGTGTTTTTCTATCGTCTTACAAATCAACTAGAAAATGATATCTTTTCATGTAATAATATAAAAGATATTTCCATAAAACCAGAAGAAAATAGCATACTTCCGGAAGGTATATCATGGATGAATCGAATGAAGAAAATCCTAATTTCAGGAGAGTCTCTAGATAAAACTTTTTTCATGAAAGAAAGAGCATATCACTCATCTCTAATTCTGTGGAATATAGATGCTGTTTTTTCATTTGATTATAAAGGAGAAAAAGGTACTGTAACTATTTGTTTGGGATTTCCAGATTATAATAAGAAGGCACAAAATGCAGAATTTGAAATTACAATACATTCTTTAAATAGCGATAATAGATTATCGCCTCGCGACAAGAAAAAACTTGAATCACATTTACTTTCAGAGATGGATAAGCAAAAATCTTTAGTGTATAGTAACTTCATTGAATATCTTAAGGAACAAAAGAAATGAAAGTTTCATATTTGGATACAATAATAGAATCTATTTGCTTGCACAAAGTTGGTAATAAGATTGCAGATGAAGGTGTCAAACTATCAAAAAAACATTTAATAGTACAAGATAATATCAAAAACATCCTTCTTAAATATTTTATAAACTCTTTTCACTTTAATGAACTGTTTACTTTCTATCATGATTATGACCTTTCATTAAACGAAGTTTATTACTATTGTTCAAAAATCTTTGCTACAAAAGAATGTATGCATGAGCAATCTATAAATCTCGCAAAGCATCTATATAATAATAGCACACATCCTAAAATCAAGATGGGAGAGTTTTATGTTGTCTATTTTAAAGATTGCGTTATAGATGAGCAATTTGTAGATGCAATAGGTCTTTTTAAATCTGAAAACAAAGATACATTTTTAAAGATATATCCTAAAGATGATGATTTTGAAATAGAAAGCGAAACAGGTATTAATATTAATAGATTAGACAAAGGTTGCATAATCTTTAATACTCAGAAAGAAAATGGTTATATCGTTGCAGTTATAGATAATACCAATAAAGGAACAGAAGCTCAATATTGGATTAATGATTTTCTTCACGTACGACAAAGAAAAGATAATTTCAATCAGACTCAAAACATGCTTTCTCTATGCAAAAGTTTTGTCTCTCAATTGCCTAGTGAAAATGGCAAAGTAGAAAAGGCAACATATATGAATAGAAGTGTTGAAGCACTGAAGGAGGAATCTGTTAATATAAATGCTTTTGCAGAACAAGTTTTTGAAACGCCTAAGTTAGTTTCTGAATTTAAAAAATATAAAGAAACCTATCAAAGAGAACGTGATATAGAAATTGATGATACCTTTCAAACTACATCATCTGCAATAAAACGTAGAGCAATAGGTACCATGACAACAATCAAACTAGATAAGAACTTTGATATAAATATTCATGGTGGAGAGCAATATATAGTTAGAGGTTATGATGAAGAAAGAAAAATGTACTATTATCAACTATTTTTTAAAGACGAAAAATAAATGGCAAAATTAAAAATAAATTCAACTTATAATTTAGGGAATGGCGTATCATATACAATATCAGCAGCTCACAGAAGAAAATCTTCTAAAAAAAGCAGATGGACAATTAGTACGAATGAAGAGTTTGCTTGTTTTTCAAATTCCATTACGAACACATGGAAACAAAACTTTTCTGCGTGGGGACTACATATAGTCAATAGTACGCCGGATATCTTAGGGAAAGGGGTTAATAAGGAAGATTTAAAAGTTGCAAAATTTGTAGATGGAAGCAAAAATAATATATGGCATGGTTATCCTGCTAATATTTTAGCTAATAAGCAAGATATACCACCAACTTCAATTTTGCTATTATGGGAAAAATTGAATTATATAAATAAAAGTGATATCAGAAAAATAAACCAACAAATGCCATGCAACCTTCAAAAATAACAATTTTAGGAGACTTTTTTGATTGCCAAATATATAGAGGTCGTTTATATTTATGGACCTTAAGTGGTGATATTTATACATATGATTGGAACGGCATTATTGATTCTTTAGAAACAGATCCTATTGATAAAATTCCTTTAACTTTTTGTTTTAAAGATGGAAGATATTTATATAAATCTTCTCTTATAGAACTATTTAAAGATTCAGAATTTCGAGATCTATTAAAGAAAAAATTCCAAAGAATTCAATCAAGAAAGTATATTTTGAGAATAAACGAATTAAATAAATTTCTCATAGGAAAACAACAAACACCAACAGGGATAATCCCTATAGATTCTGAAATCTATAATAATTATTTATATTTCATAACAGAAAATGGTTTGTTTAAGAGTTCAGCACATAGAATAAATGAGAAATATCCTATTAGTTCAAGACCCAAAAAAATCTGGGACTGTAGATTGCTTTCAATAAAAGCAAATAAGTATCCACAAATTGCATTATCAGGAGGTTCTGAAGGTCTTTTTGAGTTAAATTTATCAAACTCTATATCACACAAAATGAAGTCTGTAGAAGAAAAATTACCAATTTTCCAAATTAGTAAGTTACATTCTTCTTTTGCAAATTATTCATACTTAAGCATCTATAATACTTCATTAGCAAACGAATCATTTATGGCTTTATTTAATTGGAAGACTTATAAAGGAAAAACAAGTCACAAAAATAAGTATGAAAGAGAATATGATTCTATATATAGTGAAAAGGATATATTTTGCAACAATAATTCAAAAGAGAAAAACATTAGTTGGGGAGTTGAGGATAAAATATATCTAATAAGAAATAACAATTTTGATATTATTCATTTTAATAATTATCCTCAAAAAGATAAAGGAGAAAACTATTTTACCAGATTAAAAACATATACCTTTAATCCATTTAAAGGTAATGTTATTGGAGGTACAACAACTTATTTTGGTAATATCATTGAATGTGAGAATGCCTTAATTGTCATTCAAAGTGATAATGATTCTTTTACAATAGAAGAGCCAATTACAAGATGGCGTGTTTATCCACGCTCTAAAAACTACGAAAATCATTTACATGTAATATTAGATGATAGAATAGAAATCTATTCATTTTGCCATGATTATTTCATTAATCAAAATGAAAAAGAAATAGGTATTCAATTTTCTAATGATAACTATATGACAAGTAGAGCTAACTTCTCTTATTTTGAGTTATATTAATGCTAAAGTGATTAATATCATACTCTTTTTGAGTATCTTTGCAGCCGGAAACCTCCGCGAACCTTGTGCAAAACATAGCAAGCCTCCGGTGGAGCAATAGCGGGAGATTACTTCTTTAGCTAAAAGATACATCTAAGATATTCAGCCACTTATCGTTAGATTACGATTCCTGGTGGCACCACTTTGAAGAAAAGCAAAAGTAGTAAAATCCTGATTTCCAAGCGAAATCGGGATTTTTTGTTTTCCCCCAGCACGCAAAAAACGGCAAAATATTACGGATCAACGTAAAAACCTGAGGGATTCT
>UMKD01002194.1_pt1 | contig 28969 bp, 26 predicted proteins | sample 1966221 | NCBI WGS metagenome assembly UMKD01 (sample SAMEA4836167, study PRJEB28245) | human gut metagenome | biome: gut microbiome; material: fecal sample | place: Denmark | collected 2008
GACTTTGACGCGCTATTGTTGAATGTGACTAAAAAATGACGCAAAAATAAAAACCCATAACTGGGTTTTTATTGGCGTAGTCTTATAGTTAAAATGAAATTTACTCTGAAGGCGAGTTATCAATGCTGACAGAAGAAAGGTAATTCAGTAGCGCTATATCATTTTCAACACCTAATTTCAGCATAGCTGATTTTTTCTGGCTACTGATTGTTTTTATACTGCGGTTAAGTTTCTTTGCAATTTCAGTGACCAAAAAACCTTCAGCAAACAAACGTAGCACTTCACTTTCTTTTGGTGATAAACGTTTATCGCCATAGCCGCTTGCATTGACTTTTTCTAACAGTTTGCTCACGCTTTCTGGTGTGAATTTTTTGCCTTTCTGTAAAGCCGCTAAAGCTTTAGGTAAATCAGCTGGCGCACCTTGTTTTAACACAATTCCTTCAATATCCAGCTCTAAAATAGCGCTAAGAATGGCAGGGTTATTGTTCATAGTGAGAACAATAATTGACAGGTCAGGATAATGCCGCTTGATGTATTTGATTAAAGTAATACCATCGCCATATTTGTCACCTGGCATAGATAAATCAGTAACTAGCACGTCTGCATTTAAGCGCGCTAAGTTATTAATTAAAGAGGTTGAGTCCTCAAATTCCCCTACGATATTCACCCATTCAATTTGTTCAAGTGATTTTCTGATGCCGAAAAGAACGATAGGGTGATCATCGGCAACAATGACATTTAGGTTATTCATATTATTGGTTACCTTCTGGCATTAGTTTTTTGACTGAATTATCCAGCATGCTAATGCAATTTTTTATTTCCAATCCGTTTTCATCTGCTATGTAACGCTCCAAATCTTCACAAAGTTCATGAAGATAAGTAAATTCGAGCATAGCAAAAACTCCTTTTAAACGATGTGCAGTGTTTTTCAATTCGGTCAAATCCTCAACACTTTCACTATTATACAGTTTATTAATATCTATCGGTACTGTTGTGATAAACAAATCTCGATATCCGCTATTTGCCAGTGCTAATTGATAACTTGTAATTGCATTTTCAATTGATTCATTCGAGTTCTGTGAAAGCGCTTGAGTACTAACATGGTCTGGAGGCAAAATATCAGCATGCTCATGCTCTGCGTTTTCGATCAATAATGAGATAGCATCAATTAATTCATCAGCAAAATTGTAGTTAGTTTCGATGTAATGAGGTTGTAATTGATTAATCCCTAAAAGAGTACCATTTACTTTAACAATATTTTCAAAACATTCCTCATTATTATCAGTTATCAAAAGATCCCAGTCGGTGTGAGGGGAACTTTCACTTAAGTCCAAATATTCTGCTCCATAATTTGTTAATATGTTCCTAACAATCCGTGAGATATCTGCATTATGTATATTTAAACGTATACAAACATCTTCCAATAAAGCTGGGAAGTCTTTGACGAGCATTTCTTTAGCTGCAGGAAGCGTAATTTCATAATGAGTGCCTATTGCATCACTAGAACGAATAGAAAAAGTACCATTCATTTTTTTAACCAGTAACTTACATAAATAAAATGTTATGCCTGAACGCGTAAAGTTAGAAGCATTCAAAATTTGCCCAGTAAAAGGACTGTGTAAATTACTAAGCTCAAGATTACTGACCCCAGTTCCACTGTCTTTAATACTCAATAAAATTACATTTTTATTGGCATCATAAGATAACGCGAATGAAATTTTTCCAAAAGAGGTTGTTGCAATAGAATAATCCCAAATTAGTTGTATTAACTGTTTTAAATAATCAGGGTTTGCCATGATCAGTGAATCTGGATTGAGATTATTATGAAAATAAAGTGCTAACCCCTTGTTATTGCATTGGGATAAATTTTGTTTCAAAAACTCGCTAACAAGATTACTGATAGAAACGTTTTCAGTTTTTACTGAGCTAGCTTGAGACTCAAGCTGATTTAATAAGTTAATGTTTTTAAACCAGCGATTGATATAAAAAAGCTGACTTTCAATTTCTAAAATAAATGCACGGTTATTTGCGCTGACTATTTCGGATAATTTAGTTAATTGTTCATCCACCTTAATTAGTGAGGGTAATATCTCAGTACACATATTCTCAAATACAATCTTACGCATGTGAATATTTTTTTTGTACTCACGATTTGCTAATTCTTGACGTTTTTGGGTCAATGCTTCTTTGTCTTTGTCGATAATAATAAAGAGAACGGTATTGGGTTTTGTCATGCTATTGACAAGAATAACTTCATAGATAATATTCTCGATAGAAACTTGGATAACATCATGGTTTTCTATCGCCATTTCTTTAATGTGAATAAGATCCATAGAAGGTAATAACTGGTTAGCAATATCATTGCTCAGAATCTTTTTGTTAGTATTAAAATCATAAACCAAAATACCGTATGAAATATGGCTGATAATATCGCTTGTCAATGATTCATTAAAACTCAGCTCTTGCAACATATTTGTATTGGGCGAAATAAGGCGCTTACGAATGAATAGCATGATCAGTAAAGCGAAGAAGATCATAATAAGCATGCCAGTCATTAGCCATAAGTTATAGCCAATAACATTAAAGATAATGCTTTTTAATGAGACATGGTAATAAAGTTGATAGCTGGTGCCATCAATAGGGTGGGAGAAAATGAGGTTAGTTCCGACCCAAGTTGTATGAGGTTCATTGCTACCTGTGCTTGCAGGGCGTGTATTAATCGTAAAAAAATCCCCATTTAAATTTGGAGGGATCAGTGAATTGATAGAAATATCAAAGGATATAACACTCGTTAGCTGCCCTGGAGAATTAAACATTAGCCGATATGTATAGTAAAAAAGGTTATCGGGAGAGTACTTTTGAATATTTGAAATTATTTCCCGTCGGTCTAATAATGTTGATTGAGTCAACATATCAGCACGTTTTTCTTCAGCAGTTAATGTGAGATAACTTTCTTTAAAACGTAGCTCAGGTTTAAGAATTGAATGAGTGGTCACTAAGACTAGGGTATTGTCTAAGCCATTGAGATAATACATTGAGTTATATTCATTACGGGCTCCCCAGACAATCTCCATATAATTTGCAAGTTTAGATGCTAAAACATTACTACTTTGCTTATTATTGTCAAATACAATAGCATCGATGGATTGGTTGGCACTACTTAGCCAAAAAATATCATGGCGTATTCCTGTCACGGCAAGCTGATCAGCGGATGGGGTAGAGGATTTATTATTGGCAATTTTGTAGATATGGCTTGCTTGATAACGATAATCTTCGATTTGATACGCTAACCGACTAGCCATACTGTTCAAACTAGCCTGACGGCTTTGAACCAATGCTTGATAGTAGTTAAATAGTGATAAACAAAGCATCACTATCAGCAGTAAAATAAATGCTGCGAAAATACGAAAAAGAGTGTTTGGCTTTAATAATGATTGTTTGTACATACTGTAGCAAGTCGTCCCATCGGCAAAAGTATTATTAGGTTAAAAATCATACGCCTAGAGAAAGGATAGACACCGATTTTGCACAGATATTACCATTTTTCTTGGAAAAGAGAGAGCAATTGAGTGAAGATTAGCCAAACGAAGTAAAAAAATCAATTTTTTTACTTTCAGGGGTAGACAAGTTGCTGGGATTCCTCCATAATCGCGCCCCATGGAGAGATGGCCGAGCGGTCGAAGGCAGCGGTCTTGAAAACCGCCGATGGGAAACCATCCTAGAGTTCGAATCTCTATCTCTCCGCCATATTCGCCGGCTTAGCTCAGTTGGTAGAGCAACTGACTTGTAATCAGTAGGTCACCAGTTCGACTCCGGTAGCCGGCACCAAATAAGAACCCGTTACATTTAATAGATGTAACGGGTTTTTTCTTGCTTGTAATCCATATTATTTAACTACCTTTAGTCGCTGATGTGACAAACTTCTGGCTCCATCACCAAAAGAACATCAATTTTTCTTTCCATCGCTGATTGTGGTGGCTTCTTGAAAGCACCAATAAAAAGTAACGATTAAATTGACAAAAATCAGCAAAAAAATTCGCAAAATGACAAAAGTGCATATTAATAGTGAGATTAATTAAGCCATATATGTGATAATTTTATCTGTTCCTTGCAGTTTAAGTGATTATGTTGTTGGCCTAACCGATGCATAGTTTTGATGAATAGAAAACGAACTTCACAGAGCTATTTATTAATTAGCCATATTAAAAATCAAATATTGCTTAATGGCTTGGAAAGATTATTCGGCTGTTATCTACTCGAAAGGGAGATGAACTGCAAGGTATTCAGATAGTTATGGGTGAAAACCCATCTTGTTGTAGTAATCATGTTGAATTTAAAAGACTAAATATTGTCTAAAATAGCGTGCATTCTGCAAAGGCGAAGTATTGGGAGATATAATGTACGCCAAAAACCCATTTTCACTGAAATTGGTCCACCCGAAGTATGTAGTAACTTGGGTGGGAGTTTTTATCTTATTTTTATTAGTTCAATTGCCGTATAAATGGCAAATGTGGCTTGGTGCTTTTTTAGGCAGTAATTCACGGTATTTTATTAAAAGAAGAGTATCAATCATTAAGCGAAATTTAGAATTGTGTTTCCCAAATAAAAATAAAAATGAAATAGATACTTTGGTGAATGATAACTTAAAATCTTTAGGTATCGCATTATTTGAAACTGGGATAGCCTGGTTTTGGAGTGATAAAAAAGTTAAAAAATTATTTCAAGTAAAAGGAATGTCCAATTACTTAGATGCTATTGCTAAAAATAAAGGTGTGATTATTGTTGGGGTCCATTTTATGTCACTTGAACTCGGTGGCCGGATTATGGGGCTTTGTTTTCCTGTTAATGCAATGTATCGTCCTCATAACAATAAAGCGATGGAATATATTCAGACAAAAGGACGGTGTCGTTCTGGTAAAGGAATGATTGATCGTAAAAATTTAAAATTTATGGTTCAAGAGTTAAAAAGTGGTAAATCCATATGGTTTGCACCGGACCAAGATTTTGGAAGAAAAGGCACGATATTTGCGCCGTTTTTTTCTGTCAAAAATAGTTCCACGTCAAAAGGAACCTCAATACTTGCTCAATTATCTAAATCTCCAACACTCACGGTAACATTATTGAGAAATAAGAGCGGTGCTAATTATGATTTGGTACTGGGAAAAGAAATACTAGAATACCCAAGCTCTGATGCATTACAGGATGCAACAATAATTAACTCTATCTTAGAGGTTGAAATAATGAAAGCGCCCGAGCAGTACCTTTGGGCTCATCGACGGTTTAAAACCCGGCCTGAAGGGGAAGTGTCGCTTTATAGCTAGTTTTATATTTATCTTATGGCACTTTAAAGTTCATAATAAAAAACGAGATAAACACATGTTTTATCTCGTCTATTAATAATTTATAGCCTTGTTTAGCACAAGGTTATCGTTATAACCAGCTGTGTAGCATAAAGTATGATAATGAAAATATAAAAATTACCATTAGGTGTTGGAGCACCTTTAAAAACAAAAGAAATCTTCTTACTTGATTCATTGTTTCCTGCTTTGGCGAATATAATAAACGGCTAATTAAAACTCTTTTTTAGTGTAGTTCCACTAATAATAAAATACCAATTTCCATTTAAAAAATTAAAAAAATGTGAAATAAATTACACTTAATAAGTAAAAATAACTAAGTTAATGAGTAATTAATAAATAATAAAATATCTGGTCATTTATCACGTAAAATATGTAAAAATCGAATAGCCTTCAATAACGATGTTAATCGAAGACTATTCTAATATAGAGTTACTTTAGAATAAACTAAAAACTTTCTTCATATTCACGAGCTTTTTTATCGTCATAGTTATGTTCCCATTTGGCAATAACAAGTGCGGCTAGGGCGTTGCCTACAACGTTAAGTGCAGTACGTGCCATATCAAGAATTCTGTCAACACCCGCAATGAATGCCAATCCTTCTAGTGGGATACCGACACTTCCTAATGTGGCAAGCAGAACAACAAATGAAACTCCAGGGACACCCGCAATACCTTTAGATGTGATCATAAGGGTAAATACTAAGATTAGTTCTTGCCCAATGGAGAGTTCGATACCATAGAGTTGGGCAATAAAAATAGCAGCAATACTTTGGTATAATGTAGAGCCATCTAAGTTAAATGAATAGCCAATTGGAATAACAAAGCTTGTTACGGATTTAGGAGCGCCATATTTTTCCATTTTATCCATAATACGAGGAAGTACGGTTTCGGAACTGGCTGTTGAGTAAGCGAGCAATAACTCATCTTTTAATATTTTCATTAAAGTGAAAATATTTATTCGACAATAACGAGCGACTAATCCTAGTACAACTACAGCAAAAAATATAATTGCACAATGGACGAGGATAACAAGTTTTAATAAAGGAACTAATGATGAAAAGCCGAAGTTAGCGACGGTAACGGATATTAATGCGAAAACCCCGATTGGGGCATACATCATAATCATATTTGTTACACGGAACATTGTTTCAGAGAAAGTCTGTAATACATTGAGTAACGGTTGTTTCTTCTCTGATGGTAAAGAAGAGAGCCCCAAGCCAAATAATACAGCAAAAAAGATGACTGGTAGCATATCACCACTTGCCATCGCTGCGAAAATATTACTCGGAACTAAAGTTAAGATCGTATTAATGATCCCCGAAGGGTGGCTTTCGACTTCTTGAGTGGTTTTTTCATATTGAGAAATATCGACCTGCGTTAATTGCGACATATCGATACCAACACCAGGCTGGAATATATTGGCAAAAGAGATACCGACGATAATGGCAATTGTAGTGATAATTTCGAAATAAAGGATAGTTTTAAAGCCGAGATAACCTAATTGCTTAGTATTACCAACCCCGGCTATTCCAACAATTAGAGTCGATATAACAATAGGAACAACAATCATTTTGATTAACTGAATAAATATTTTACCTGCCGGGGAAAGAATATTTAGAATCAACCAATCTTTGTACTCTGTATTATCATGTAAAAGTGCACCAGCAATAACACCTAAAATAAGAGCAACCAGTATTTGCCATCCTAGGCCAAATTTAAACAGTTTCTTTTTAGTCACTTGGTTTAATGTCATAATGAAATCTCATTTTATATTAATAATTTTTATGTATGTGTTGTTATTATCATAAATTTTATATCGAATATTCGAGAAAACTACAACTATTAACTCGATAAATTTGAGTAATTTCAATATGTAATTTATATCAATATGTTTATTATGTTAAATTTAGATAGTAAAATAGCGATGCATGTTAAATATTATGAATTATTGTTAATAATCAGTAGATTTTAAGGTGAAGTTGTCATTTTAATTAAATGTAAGCAATTATTTTAAATTGTTAATGATATTGCTTTTTTGTTACTTATTTTTTCGCGAATAAAACTAGATAGAGTAAAAAATAACCTCTAAAAATAATCTTTTTATTGAAAAGTCAGCAGAATATAATTTTCTGTATAACTCATTCAATTTAATAAGTTAATAAAAAAAGAATTTAATTTGAGCTAATCATTATTAGAAGAATAGGAATTATTAAAATATCAAGGTATGACTATAAATGACCACCTACTAAAGTTTATGTAATGAAATTAGTAAGGGATGAGCGAGTTAAATAAGAAAACTATTAATATTAAAGCAACTCAAAGTGCAGATTGTTTCCGTTTAAATGCAGCGAGTAATGTGCGTTCAGAAAGGTCTAAGTAATCACGTAACATATTAGAGGCATCTAAATTTTGGCCAGAGTCTAATAATCTAAGAATAGAATGGTTTTTATCAATATAGGGAGCATATAAAATTTTAGGGTCATTAAGATGACCAAAGGCCAGCCGTAATTCAGCGGATACATTACGGTATAATTTAATTAAGCGTTCGCTGTCAGATAGCTCAACAATGGCAGTATGAAATTTCATATTTGCAGTTCCTACACCCACCCAATTTTCTGTCTTTTCATGTTCACGAGCTTCTTGAACAGCATCTTTCATTTTTTGAACTGATGGATGCAAGGCATATGCATGAGTTAGTGCATCACATTCAATGAGTCGGCGAACTTGATAAATATCGATAATGGCAGCCATATCAGGCACTGAGACAAATACGCCCTTATTTGGGGCATAAGTTAATAAACCTTCCTGTGTGAGTACGCGAAAAACTTCTCGCAATGTATTTCGAGAAATATCGAGTTCCTCACTTAATGCTGCTTCAGATAAGCGTTGACCTGGTGTGATCTCCCCAACTGTTATCTTATGGCGTATAACTTCTGCAATTGTGACAGATAAAGTTTGTGCAACAGGTTGTTTTTTCATAATAAAGGCTAATTTTAGTCTCAGGGGTGATAAGGCGTTATATTCACATATTCAAGTTATAGCAGCAAGTTTCCTTTCTCTTTTACTTATTCCATTCCATATTGCACAAGAATAGTGAAATTTAAATTTATTGCATCAATTTGGTGCAAATTGCTCGATAAACAATATGGTTTGTCAGCCAAAATTGTTAAAAAAGTGATCTCGTCTTGATTTTTAAACCAGCAATTACGATTTTTATTGATTGTTTATTCATCATTTAATACTAATTGTTCAACAATTCATTAAAAATGAATTAACAATACGGCTAACAAGTAGAACAATGGCACGATAATTGCCTTAGTGATTGTGACATCAACAACTACATCAATAATTAAAACAATAACTATTAGAGGAGTATTCATATGGCAGCTCAAGAAAGTGCACCAAGTACTGCTGAATATGTGAAAAGCCGCCGTTCATCACTGATAAGCGCAATTTTTTTAATGGCAACCTCAGCCATTGGGCCTGGGTTTATCACACAAACTGCGACTTTTACCGTGACATTAGGAGCCGCTTTTGCCTTCGGGATATTAGCGTCTATTGTGATTGACTTCATTGTGCAGCAAAACATATGGCGGGTTGTTACCCTGACTAAAATGCACTCATCCGAAATTGCGAATGCCACAATTCCTGGGAGTGGCTATTTATTAGCGATATTAGTTATTTTTGGCGGGCTAATATTTAATATTGGCAATATAGCTGGTGCAGGTTTAGGGCTTAATGCGTTAGTCGGATTAGACCCGAAATGGGGCGGTTTGATTAGTGCATTATTGGCAATTTATATTTTTTCCTCTCGTAAGGCCAGCACCTTTATCGACAGGTTAATCATTGGGTTAGGTGTAGTGATGATTGGCTTAACTTTATTTGTCGCTATCGCATCAAACCCACCTGTTGGGGAAGCATTACGTCAAAGCGTATTACCTGACACAGTTGATTTTGCCATGATAACCACTATTGTTGGGGGCACTGTTGGGGGATATATCTGTTATGCAGGCGCTCATCGCTTATTGGATAAAGGCGCAGTAGGTATTGAAAACATTAAAGTTGTTTCTAGCGCAGCCACAAAAGGCATCTTAGTTGTTGGGTTGATGCGTTACATTTTGTTCTTGGCTATCTTAGGTGTGGTAGCCAGTGGTGTGACTATTGATATTTCAGGGCATGCTGCAAACCCTGCATCTCAAGCATTTCAGGCTGCCGCTGGTAATTTTGGTTTACGTATTTTTGGTTTAATTCTATGGGCTGCTGCACTCACCAGTGTGATTGGTGCAGCGTATACCTCAATGAGCTTCTTAACGGCATTTAAGTCCTCTATTACAGAAAGGCAGCGTAATGTTGCAACTATTATATTCATCGCAGTTTCTCTGATTGTTTATTTATCCATGGGAACAGCCCCCGCTGCATTATTAGTTTTTGCTGGTGGTTTCAATGGGTTAATTTTACCTATTGGTTTAACTTTATTTGTTTATATCGGCTGGAAGCGCTCAGATTTAATGTCGGGTTACCATTATCCACGTTGGTTATTATGGTCAGGTGTCGTGACATGTGCGCTAACTTGGTATATGGGCGCGATGTCTGTCGGTGCAATCTTTAATTATCTGAAATAACTCAAGGAGTAGCCATGAAAAAGCAAATTGATTTAAATAGCGACCTTGGGGAGAGTTTTGGACAATGGGAAATGGGCAATGATACCGCCATTCTTCCCGTTGTTAGTAGCGCGAACATTGCCTGCGGTTTTCATGCAGGCTCACCTGAAGGGATATTAAAAACTCTTAAAGCGGCGAAGGAAAATGGTGTTGCTGTTGGTGCTCATGTTGGTTATCCCGACTTAGTGGGATTTGGTCGACGTAATATGGATATTGCATCGAGTGAATTAACCGCAGACGTGATTTATCAAATTGGTGCATTACAAGGGTTAGCAACCGCAGTAGGGACACAAGTTTTATATGTTAAGCCTCATGGTGCACTGTATAACACGATTGCTCATGATAAACGCCAAGCAATGGCCGTTATTGATGCGATATTAACTATTGATAAGCAATTGATATTAGTGGCATTAGCAGGGTCACCATTAATTGAGTGGGCAAGAGAATGTGGCTTAAATGTGGTCGCAGAAGCTTTTGCTGATAGAGCTTATAACAGTGATGGCACATTAGTATCTCGAAAATTAGCTGGTTCAGTATTACATGACCCACAGATAGTTGCAGACCGCATGTTGCAGCTGGTCATGGAAGGCGGTGTGATGTCAATTGATGGAAAATTTACACCTGTTGATGCGGGGTCAATTTGTGTTCATGGCGATAGCCCTGGTGCTCTTGAAATGGCAAAACAGGTGCGTGCCGTACTAGAAAAACAAGGTATTGAAATTTATGGTTTTGCTCACAAAGGAGACCACGAATGACACAGCTAATGAAGGCATCACTGCAGGCCATTGAAGCCGCTCGCCTTGCACGCCAAGCTATCCGTGAGGGATATGACAAACCAACAGCAGGCCTTGCCCCGGGCATGACCCAAGCCAACATGATTGCGTTGCCACGTGACTGGGCATTTGACTTCTTATTATACGCTCAGCGTAACCCAAAGAGCTGCCCTGTTCTTGATGTATGTGAGGCAGGGAGCTGGCAAACGGTTTTAGCTGAAGGCGCCGATTTACGTACTGATATTCCACGTTACCGTGTGTGGGAAAAAGGACAGCTAGTAGATGAAATTACGGATGCGACAGAAATTTATCAGCAACATCCTGATTTAGTAACTTTTTTAATTGGTTGTAGTTTTACATTCGAAACGCCAATGATTGAAGCGGGTATTGATGTACGGCATATCACGGATAAATCCAATGTTCCTATGTATAAAACCAATCGCTTATGTCGTCCTGCAGGGCGTTTGCAAGGTGAATTAGTGGTTTCAATGCGACCAATACCCGCACACCGAGTTGCTGATGCAGTAAGTATCACTGGCCGGTTTCCCGCAGTGCATGGCACTCCTGTTCATATTGGTGCGCCAGAACAATTAGGTATTGATGACATTATGCAGCCTGACTTCGGTGATGCGGTTCGCATTGAAGAGGGCGAAATTCCCGTTTTTTGGGCTTGTGGTGTAACGCCTCAAGCGGCAGTAATGAAATCCGGGGTTCCATTCGCATTAAGCCATGCACCTGGTTACATGTTTATTACGGATGTACCTGATGCCGCATATCACATATAGAGGTGCCAATTGAGATTTTTACCCGTCAATTTAAGTGCTTTTATGGTGGAGTTGGAATGTCTTGAACAAACAATGGCATTGGCTGATTCTTTAACAGAAATGCCTATTTATGGGATTGATGAAATAACACCAGCAGCAAGGACGATTTTAATTCGTTACAACCCGTTCAGGATTGATGTAAATGAGTTGGTTGAAAAGATATCGGTTAGGGATGTATCGAGAATGGCCGGTAAAGCCAGTAAATTGGTGACTATTCCAGTTCATTATAATGGAGAGGACCTCTCGGATGTTGCAGCGCATTTAGGGATATCTACTGCAGAAGTGATACGTCGTCACACAGAAAATGAATTTCAGGTTGCATTTAGCGGTTTTGCTCCGGGTTTTGGTTACATGGTGTCGAAAGGCGCTAATCTGAATGTTCCAAGGCGTCAATCACCAAGAGTGCGTATCCCTGCGGGATCTGTTGCCTTAGCCGGGGAGTTTAGCAGTGTTTATCCACAAGCTAGCCCAGGGGGATGGCAGTTAATCGGTGTGACTGAGCTATTAATGTGGGATATCAATCGACCAGAACCCGCACTTGTTCAGGCAGGCATGCGGGTAAACTTTGTTGATGCAACAAAAAGCCAGATTAGCTATAGCTTGCCAACTAAAGTAAGTATTGAAAAAAATGCTGAGAATGTCAGTGCTGATTTAACCGTTTTAGCGACAGGATTACAGGTTTTATTCCAAGATTTAGGGCGTATTGGCCAATCAGCATTAGGTATTTCAGAATCTGGCAGTATGGATAAATCGGCATTGCGTAGTGCAAATCGTATTGTGGGGAATAAATCAGACTCCGCCGTTTTAGAGATAACGCAAGGTGGGTTTAAGGCTCAAGCGCACAAAGACCTTATTGTTGCAGTGACTGGTGCACCTTGTACTATTGAGGTTCTTACGGAAGAAAACCAACAATATCAAGTTAATACTTATCAACCAATTCATTTAGCAAAAGGCGATACCATTAAATTAAGCCGCCCTAACAAAGGGGTACGTAGTTATTTCGCTGTGCGGGGTGGTTTTAACATTGAACCTATTTTATCAAGTTGCTCGTTTGATACGCTGGCACAAGTTGGCCCTGCCCCAATCAAGGTAGGTCAAACATTAACGGTTAATACTAATTCGTCTCCATTAGCCGTTTCATTAAATGAGACACCTGCTTTTGATTACCCAGCAGAAAATGATGTTGTGGTTTTGGATGTGATATTAGGACCTCGAACGGATTGGTTTACAAAACAAGCCGTTGGCCAACTAACGGATCAATTATGGCAAGTCACTGCGTCATCAAACCGAATAGGCTTGCGCTTATCTAGTGAAAAACCGTTAGATCGCGAGCAGTTACAGGAGCTACCGAGTGAAGGGACTTGCATTGGGGCTATTCAAGTGCCAGCAAATGGCCAGCCCGTTTTGTTTCTCAATGACCACCCTTTAACCGGTGGTTATCCCGTCATTGGTGCGGTATGTGAATACCATTTGGACTTAGCAGGGCAAATCCCTGTCAATGCCAAAATACGTTTTAATCCACTTGGTGAATTTAAAGTATTACAAGGGAGCCATTGTGCTTATGAAAATGAATAACAACAAAAAACATAAAGTATTGATTGCTAATCGAGGCGAAATTGCAGTTCGTATTATCCGTGCATGTCGTGATTATGGTTTCCAGTCTGTTGCGGTTTATGCGGACAGTGACATTGAAGCTCTCCACGTCAAAATGGCTGATGAAGCCTACGGGCTTGGGGGAGACTCGCCAGCAGAAAGTTATTTAAATATTGAAAAGTTGATTAGTATCGCTCAGCAGTCTGGTTCAACTATGGTGCATCCGGGGTATGGTTTTTTATCTGAACGCGCTGAATTTGCGCGTGCAGTTGAAGCCGCAGGGTTAATCTGGATTGGGCCTAGCGCAAACAGCATTGATATACTAGGGGATAAGGTTCAAGCTCGCCATATTGCAATGCAAGTCGGTGCACCGCTAGTGGTTGGTACAAAAGACCCTGTGAATAGTGCACAAGAAGTACTGGAATTTGCTCATCAACATGGTTTACCTATTGCCATTAAAGCGGCATTTGGTGGTGGTGGCCGAGGGCTAAAAGTAGCTTGGCAACTCCATGAAGTTGAAGAACTTTATCATTCAGCTGTGCGCGAAGCTACTGCGGCATTTGGCCGAGGTGAATGTTTTATTGAACAATTTTTGCATAACCCTCGGCACATTGAAGCCCAAGTTATTGCAGATACGCATGGTAATGTGCTGGTGGTGGGAACACGTGACTGTTCACTACAACGGCGTAATCAAAAACTGGTTGAAGAGTCACCAGCCCCTTTTTTATCTGAGAACCAACAACAGCAAATTGTCCAAGCCTCAACGGATATTTGCCGCAAAGCGGGCTATGTGGGAGCAGGAACCGTTGAATTTTTGCTAAGCCAAGATGGAACGCTGTCATTTTTAGAAGTGAATACGCGCTTACAGGTTGAGCACCCAGTCACAGAGGAAACCGCAGGGATTGACTTAGTGATTGAGCAGCTACGTATTGCGGAAGGTTTACCTTTAAGTATTAATGAGATGCCGACTCCTCGAGGGCATGCGTTTGAATTTCGTATTAATGCCGAAGATGCTGGGAATGGTTTTTTACCGACCCCAGGCACTATTACTGTTTTTGATGCACCAACGGGGCCGGGAGTCCGTGTTGATAGTGGCGTAACGGCAGGGACTACAATACCGGGTACCTTTGATTCATTAATGGCCAAATTAATTGTCGTGGGGAGTACTCGTGACCAAGCCATTTCGCGTGCACGTCGAGCACTGGCAGAATTTAATATTGAAGGCGTTGCATCCGTATTACCATTCCATCGTGCAGTAATAGAACAAGCTGATTTTTGTGATAATTTTAGCGTACATACGCGTTGGATAGAGACTGAATTTAATGTGGAAATTCCACCAGCAAAACGGCAAATTCCATTATCGGATCCTGCGATGACTCGTACTTTTATTGAAATTGATGGGAAGCGTTGTGAGTTAGGTTTGCCCACTCAACTTTTTTCTGGTTTCTCAGTCAATAATTCAGCGGCATCCCATTCAGCCCCTCAATTAGTTGATAATCCTGATGCGGTCAACGCACCTATTTCCGGGATATTATTTAACTGGCTGATCCCTCAAGGAAATAATGTTTCTGAAGGGGATGTCATTGGTGTAATGGAAGCCATGAAAATGGAAGTGCAAATTGTTGCACACCGAACAGGAACGTTGAAGTATTGCGCTACTAAAGGGGATTTTGTTGAAGCAGAAAGCCCAATAGCTGAAATTATTTAGTTTGATGCCAATTAAGTTTGAGCTAAAGGAGTTAGCTCAAACTAACGGGAAATTCGCTCTGGCAGCGTTCTTAGAGGAAGATGAGGCGCAGGAATAGCATGTTTTTCTTCAGCGGTCATTTCATTGCTATCGCGGTAAACCTCACCACAGAGAAAGTAGAGATTCGGTCGTTTTGATTCTAGGTATTTTTTTCGGCTCATGCATTGTTCTTGTGTAAAAATAGTTTCAGTCACCGGTAATGCATCGCATGAATCCGTACCACAAGGGCTAACCCATAACGCCCAACCAATGAGTACCATATGTCCTGCCATTTACATTGCCTTCCTTAATAAGAACCAATATGAACCGCTGAAAGTGATGACTGCAAGTAACTATCTAATTCACATACGCATTATAGGTTAAATTCTAACATTGAGTTAACCAAATGTATGTATTTAGGCATGATGAATTGTTTCATTCACACTAAAAAGCAAATCGTTATAAATTAAAAAGTTGGGAATTATCATAAGTAGAAAATAAATGATTTGATAATAAATAAAGTAGTATATTGTTAAAATTACACTATCAATATTGCATGTTTTTTTGGTGTCAGATCGCAAAAAAACAAAATAATTATCTACAAACAGCCGATATTAGAGCTCAAGCCTGTCAATTAAGGCTATTTTTAACTAGGATTATGACAACCTCTAATAAGAAAATAGATAGGAATAAATCATGAATGCCATGGAAGAAGTGCTTTCATTTTGGTTTGAGGAATCGACACCAAAACAATGGTTTGAAAAAAGCGCTAAGTTTGATTTGACGATAGCACAACGGTTTGCTCATATCTGTGAACGCGCAGCTAAGGGAGAATTAGCTTATTGGCGGGCATCTATTCGTGGACGTTTAGCGGAAATTATTGTTCTAGACCAGTTTTCACGTAACTTATGGCGTGATACACCACGGTCTTTTGCTCAAGATGGGATGGCTTTAGCATTAGCGCAAGAGGCGATTAAGCAACATGATTATAACCTTCTGACGCTGTCACAGCGCAAGTTTGTTTTAATGCCATTTATGCACTCTGAATCCAGTTTTATACATTTACAGGCGGTTGAGCTATTTCGCATGCTGGGTGATGACGGTACATTAGATTTTGAAATGAGACATAAAGCGATTATTGATAAATTTGGCCGTTATCCTCACCGTAATGAAATTTTAGGTCGGCCATCAACACAAGAAGAAATTGCATTTTTACAAGAGCCAAACTCTTCTTTTTAGACTAAAACCAAATGAGCCCATATTTTGTTTAACTAGCTCATTTGGTTTAGTTTTTATTTAGCGAAATAATTCAGCCCTGACTGGCGATAATTCTAATTTCAATTGTAGTGATTTGAGGTAAATTTCAGTGATCTGTGCAAGGCTAGGGTAAAAAGTGGACTCTGTTTTGCTTTGCTGCACTAGCTCTAAATAGCGATACGCCCAAGGTAACAAATGTTGCTCAAATAGAGCAATAACAGCGCTGTCGTCCTCTTGCTCTGCTAACGCAGAAACTGCCATCATCATTAAGCCAAATTGGTCTTCAGGTTCACGGATTCCAGTATCAGTGACTAAACCTTTCGCTTGCAAAAAGTCGCGATAAGCCGCAGTTGACTCACCCATAACAGTATTATCATGCTCTAAGTACACAGAGCCCCAAGGCGGAGCAGGCATACTGCCTTGTCCTTCGAATAAGATGGAATAATCATAAGAGATATCATCAGGTTGTGTTTGTGACAACGAAGTACAAATAGCCTGAATTTTCTCTGGGTTATCCCATGTACATAACTGTGGTAGTTCACCCAAGACAGAGTAAACGTTACGTAAAGTGTCCGATTGCGGAGGGTAGTAGAAAAACGCACCAAGGATGCGGATCATTGTCGTGTCAATCATATTATTTTATCCGTCTTATTTCGCGCTAAAGCATGACATCATTATTTAATTTCCTGCTACTGTATCAATGCAGGTGGTGTTGAAGATATCTAAACAAAGAACCCCAAAAGGGGTTCTTTTATGAAACACTATAACATAGTAATAACAATGCCTTACATGGTTATTTGCCACAAATTATAGAATGCAATGCGGCCAGCCAGTTCAGCTAATAATACTGCGGCGGCACAAGTTGCTAATGTCGCTTTTGGTGCGCGGTGCTTTAACGCCATACCAACGAAAGCAGCTAAAGCAATAGCTAAAACAACAACTTGGAAGCCCCAGAAGCCTGTTTGTTCACCGCTAAGAGCGGGACCTGTTTCTGCTAAAAAGGCTTGATAACCCGCACGGCTTGCAAAAATAGCAAAAGTACCAATTAAGAACGAAGCAATACCTAAGCCACGAGCACCGATTGCAATGGCGAGCGCACCGCCACCGACTAACATCGTCATCCACATTTGCAGTGTGGTATAACCGGTGTCCCAGTTAGCAATAGTGGCGATGTTGTATACTTGAGGTATTGACCAAACAAATGCAAGTCCAGAAACTACCGCGGCAATATTAGCCAGCTCACGTAATAACGTATGTTTGAAAAACAAAGTAAAAAATAACGTTGCAGCAGCGCATCCAACAAATACGCCACTTAAGAACGCTTCATTACTCATTGGTGAACGGCCTACCCCCAGTAACATATTAAAGAAGCGTAGTGGCTGGCCAACGTGTAACCCACCGATACCTAAACCAATTATCATAATGATAAAGGCAACGATATTGGCAGTTTTTAGCTGATTATCGTCAATAGAACCCATTCTACGGCTAATATAAGCGAGTAAGAAAAGCCCAGCGGCTGACTGTCCTAAGACGGTGAAAAAAACGAGTGGTAATTCATGCATCTTACACCTCCGCAGGGTTTTTTAATTCGCCACTTTTATCGCCAAATGGCTTCGCATCTTTATGTGGTTTGATGACAATATTCGGGTTCGTCAGGCTTGGGTCTGGCATTGGAGCAATGCCACACTCTGTGCCGTGTAACTCACGAAGAACATTAATGTCATCAAAATCTAAAGCACGCTGCGGGCAAGATTCAACACAAACAGGTTTCATCCCTTTTGCGACGCGCTCATAGCAGCCGTCGCATTTACTCATTAGTTTCTTCTTCTCATCAAATTGTGGGGCGCCATACGGGCAGCGCAACTCACAATAACGGCAACCAACACAAATAGATTGGTCAACCACGACTAAACCATCTTCTTCTCGTTTATGCATTGCACCGGTTGGACAACCCGCGACACAAGTCGGGTTTGAACAGTGGTTACATGAAATAGAAAGATAGTAACTAAAGACATTTTGCTGCCAAATACCATCTTGTTTTTGCCAACTACCGCCACCGAACTCGTAGACACGACGGAATTTTGGGCCTAAATCTAAATCTTTTTCATCCTTACAACTGACTTGGCATGTTTTACAGCCAGTGCATTTTGTGGAGTCAAAGTAAAAGCCATATTGTTTCATCATTCAACTCCTTAAGCGCGTTTAACTTCAACAAGGTTAGTATGTTGTGGGGTACCTTTAGCCAATGGCGAAGGAACATGCGAAGTCAGTGTATTGATACAACCACCGACATCTAGCCCATCATTATTAAGAGTACGCCATGCACCTTGTGGAACGGCGATAACACCGGGTAATACACGCTCTGTCACTTTCACTTTAATTTGAATACGACCACGGTCATTAAATATTTCAGCCAGATCACCATTATTCAAGCCGCGTTGCTGGGCATCGACTGGATTGAGCCAAAACTGATGTGGAATGGCTTCACGTAGCATAGCAACATTGTAATATGATGAATGCACATGGCCTTTATCATGAAAGCCCGTCATTAATAGCGGATGCTTTTGTTGGCTTGCTTGGGCTTCAACACCTTCTTTATTGACGCAATACTCAGGAATGGCAGGAATACGTTGGCCTTCTGGTAATTCCCAATTTTTAACACGTTCAGCTAGTTGTTCTGAATAGATTTCCACTTTACCTGACGGCGTTTTCAATGGGTTATTGATTGGGTCATCACGGAATTTCTTCAATGCAATATTTTCTGAGCTGTTCAGGAACTTACGGTCGATAATGCCCGCACCGTCGGTTTCGCTGAATTCAGGTAAATGAGGCATTTTTTCACGTGTTTTGTTATAACAGAACTCAATCCATTCAGCGTAGGTACGGCCTTCGGTGAATTGTTCTTTTACACCCATTTTTTCAGCAATTTCTGCTAACACATCGTAATTAGGGCGATTTTCCCACAGTGGCTCAATGGCATTTTGTAGGCGAACTAAATAATGATACGCACCACTTGCATAGGAGTTATTGATTAAATCGTTGGTTTCTACAGTTGTGACATCCGGTAACAATAAGTCTGCATATTTTGCGGATGGGGTATCATGGTTATCCCATACTAGAATGAATTCACATTTGGATTCATCTGCAAGTATTTCATGGGTTTTATTTAAATCGCCATGTTGGTTACCAATGACATTACTGGAGTAGCACCACATAAACTTGATGTCGTTGTTTAGTTTATCGACACCTTTAATGCCACCATTCTCTGCGGTCAATTCTTTCCCGCGAACAATTGCTTCTGACCACATATAAGTCGGAATCAAGGCTTTTACTGGGTTAGGTAAAGCAAAACCTGCAACAGGATAAGCATAGCTGTTACCCCACAGCCCAGTGTTAGTTCCTGCACGACCAATGTTCCCAGACATCAACGGTAACATCATAATAGAACGACAAGCTTGCTCGCCATTCTCTGTGCGCTGTAAACCCCAGCCTTGTGAGATCCATGCTCTATTTGCATTACCGATTTCACGTGCAAGTTGTTTAATACGTGCGACTGAGATACCCGTTAATTTGCTCGCCCACTCAGGGGTTTTTGCGATGCCATCGGGGCCATTACCTAAAATATAATCTTTATATGATGCATTGCGCGGTGCAGAAGCAGGTAAGGTAGACTCATCCCAACCAACACAATAGTTGTTTAGGAATTCTTCGTCAGTCAGGCCTTCTTCGATCATGACATAACCGAGAGCAGCAACTAATGCGGCGTCAGTACCTGGGTAAATAGGTATCCATTCTGCGCCAAGCGTTGTTACGCTATCAGTGCGACGCGGGTCAATAATAATAACTTTTGCTTTGCTTTTATCTAACGCATTGAGGGTTTCGTAAAATTGACCGCCCCCAGACATACGCGTTTCAGCAAGGTTGTGACCAAACATGACGACTAAATCTGAATTTTGGATTTCAGATAAATAGGATTCTTCAATACTGCCATATACGTAAGGCGTGATTTCCATTAATTGCGCATATGAATATGTGCCATAATCACCCAAGAAACCACCGGTTAAGCTTAATAAACGTTTACAAGCAGCACGGCCGTGTAAGTTTGCGCCTGTTGAGCCCGAGCCATATTGATAGTAAATGGCATCACTTCCATATTTATCAATAGTATACTGCAGTTTTTCGGCGATAATGGTTGTTGCCTCATCCCATGAGATCTTTTTAAATTTACCTTCACCACGTTTACCAACTCGTACCATTGGGTATTTTAAACGGTCTGGGTTATAGGTTTTCCAGCGCACTGAACGGCCACGCAAACATGGGCGGATTTGGTGTTCACCTAACGTTGAGTCGTCATACATTGTTTCATTGGAAATGCGGCTGATAACACCGTCTTTCACATGAACTTTTAATGGACAGCGGCTACCACAGTTTACTAAGCATGCGCTATAGCTGATTTTTTCGCTGACTTCGTCAGGCATGATCGCTGGTGTTTTTGCTTGAGCAGCAAAAGGAAGAGTGATTGAGCCAGCAACAGCAGCGACACCCGCAACGGTTGCAGAGGTTTGTATAAACTCCCTCCTGCTCAGTTCTCCAAATTGAGTATTTATTTTATTTTTATGCATTGACATTGCCTATATGTAAATAACAACATTACTTTCTTGTTTTATATGTTAAAAAAAGTTTCTGTTGAGTTACATGACTTACATCAATGTTATCCCTGATAAGATAAATGTATTTATTTAATTTATAAGGATTTTTTGTTTGCTATAACATAGATTAGTTCTATTTCTATTAACTATCGAGGTATTAATTATTATATAACGATTGAGTCAAAGTAAGGAAAAAGAGGGATATCTCCCTCTTTGAAATACTACTTTAGGTGTAGATGGATAAGAAAATTTAACTAATCACTTAGTATTAATTATTTTTCTGGGGAATAGCCTATCATCCTAACATCATTTCCGGTAGGTGATTGATGTACCATCAGATTAAATTGCGGAAGGATGGAAAAGATATGGTCAAAAATGTCTGACTGTATTCTTTCATACTCCACCCATACGGTTGTATTCGTAAACGCATATATTTCGATTGGGATACCATTTGAGTCAGATTCTAGCTGTCTGACCATAATCGTCATATTTTTGTGAATATTAGGGTGTGATTTTAAATAAGCTTCAATGTAAGCCCGGAAAGTCCCTATATTTGTCAGACGACGTTGATTTAAAGGGATTGCTTTATCATCAGGTAGGCTAGAATTAAAGACTTGAATCTCAGATATTTTTTGCTCGATATAGGGCTCAAGTAAATTTGCTTTAATACAGTACGCTATTTCTTCAGATGTTAAAAAATGCACACTGCTAGCATCTAAGCGGACACTACGCTTAATTCGGCGCCCACCAGACTCTGTCATTCCTTTCCAGTTTTTGAATGAATCAGAAATAAGTGCATAGGTAGGAATAGTGGTTACTGTGTTGTCCCAATTACGGACTTTTACCGTAGTTAAACCAATATCAACCACAGCGCCATCAGCACCGTATTTAGGCATTTCTAACCAATCGCCAATGTTAACCATGTTGTTGGCTGAAAGTTGTATCCCAGCAACTAACCCCATAATAGGGTCTTTGAACACTAGCATCATAACAGCGGTCATTGCACCAAGACCGCTGAGAATAATCAGAGGCGATTTGCCTATTAATAGCGCAATGATCATGATGCCAATTAGAATTGTGGCAATCAGTTTAAGGCTTTGAAATATTCCTCTAAGAGGTAAATGCGCGGTTTTGGCAGCACGTTGGAGTACACCAAGTATGATATCAAGAACAGAGTAAAGGGTTAGTAAGCCAAATAATAGGCACCAAGCCTGTGAGCCGACCTTTAGAACGGCTTGTGCAGTCGAGCCTGAATGTAACCATAGCGTAGCTTGGATATTGACAACAACACCTTGTATAACAAATGCAAAGCGATTAAAAAGATTATGTTGAGTTATTAAATGAATCCAAGTTCCTGCACTTTTTTGCCCGCGCTTTTCGAGTTGAGGAAGTAATATTTTATGCAGAATTAAGTGTAATACGCAGGCGACGATTAGAATTAAACCGAGCACCATAAGTAAAGAGGCGAGGTTAGCGTAATCTTGGTTGAACTGACGTACCCAGTCTAGCAGTTGCTGCTGCATGGTTTCTCCTTCTTGAGGGCGTTAGGAACAATGGTTTATAAAAATATTCGGTTTATAAAAATATTCGATAGTTTAAAGACCTTATCATATTCACAATGAAAATTCATGGCGAACAATATTAAACTCCGTCTTAATTCTTATTGTTAGTTCTAAGTATTGTACAGTATATGAATGCAATATTAATGACAATAAAGGTCATTATAAAGGAGCGGGTTCGTTAATTTGATTAGTTATGTAACATTTACATAACATTACATGTGATAAGGATTTTCTGATTGCGAGTCTTCATAACTAAGCATAATGTTCTACAAACTTCCTAATGTTATATTAACTTTGCAGGAATTTATTATGAGCGTATTTAAAAAGCCGACTTATTCTGTTCTTTTGCAGTATATCTTATTACCCGTTATTGCCTGCGCTCCATTTCTCGCTAATTCATCCCCTAATGGCAATCAAGGCCAAGGGAATGGTAAAGGAAATCAACAAATTCATGGAAACAAAGGAAATCAGAATAAAGATAAATCGAATAAAAGGAATGGCAATCAACAGCTAAAATATGCCAAAGCAAGCGAATATTACGATAAGAAACGAGGTTCTAATATTAGTTTTAATGTGAGTTTTGGTAATGTAAGGCCTTTGGCCATTGAATATGGTTTGACGGGTTATCAAGGGTTGCCGCCAGGCATTGCAAAGCAAGTTGGTCGGGGTAAACCGCTTCCTCCAGGTATTGCCAAAAAAGCGTTACCTTCAGCTTTTTTAGCTCAATTACCCATTTATGTTGGGTATGAATGGAAAATCAGTGGCCAAGATCTTGTCTTGGTTGCGATAGGAACAGCGATAGTCGCAGAAATTATTGAAAATGTTTTCGAATAAAAAAAACGACCTTGATTTCAAGGTCGTTGTGCAAAATAAATGCAATTAACGCTAATGATTAGGTAACTAAAAGGTCTGATTGACTAGAAAATGATTAACTTGCTTACATAAAACGTTTAGACAGTAATTCAACAACTTCTTGCACACTACTGATAAATTCTTTGATGCTGTTCATCGATAACTCCAAATTAAAATGTGATCCAGATCACGTGAGAGCATTTTAGCCATTAACATGTTAATGTCAAGTTAATATTAAAAATAATTTTAAATATTAAATTATTTTTTAAAAAATGTCTGGCACTTGTTTTTGACTGCAAGTTGTTACCACAAGACATGCAAAAATCCATAAATGGGCACAAAAAGTGTGAAGAATTGAAAGGTAATTTTTATAATATGGTGTATGGTTAATTAGAGGTTAGGTAATGATTTGATTGATAAAGGAATATAACTCATGATTGCTTATGTGAACGGCCAGTTTTTACCTGAAGAAGACGCATCAGTATCTATTTTTGACCGTGGGTTTCTATTTGCGGATGCAGTATATGAAGTGACAGCAATAATTAACGGTAAGCTCGTTGACTTTGATCGTCATATGGCTCGTTTACAGCGTTCTTGTGCTGAATTACAGTTATCACTACCTTATGATTTAGCTGAATTAAAACAAATTCATCTTCAATTAGTTCAGAAAAATAATATCGAGGAAGGGCTTGTATATCTTCAGTTGACCCGTGGTAATGCACACCAACGCAGTTTTTTATATCCGGATAAACAGACGAAGCCAACATTAGTCTTATTTGCACAAAAGACACAGATTGTTGAAAATGAAAAATCAAAATATGGAATAAAAGTTGTCACTGTAGATGATATTCGTTGGCAGCGTTGTGATATTAAAACAGTTGCTTTATTAGCAGCTTCGATGGTAAAAGAATACGCTAAACAGCAAGGTGCAGACGACGCTATATTTGTTAAAAACGGCTATATTACTGAAGGAAGTTCCAGTAATTGTTTTATTATTAATCAACAAAACCAAATACAAACACGGGGGTTAAATAATGAAATATTGTCAGGTATTACTCGCCAAGCGATATTACAACTTGCTAGAGAACAACAAATAGACATTGTTGAAAAGCCATTTAGTATTGATGAAATGTTAGAAGCCAAGGAAGTCTTTATTACCTCGGCGACAACATTAGTTTGGCCAGTTATTATGGCGAATAACCAATTCATTGGGGAAGGTAAGCCGGGGAAACTAGCTATCCGGCTACGAGAGATATACTTGCAAAAATTAAAATAATCACATGAGATATCTAAATGTTATTTTAATTGCATAAATTCTTTAACTGAAGAAATGGTTACCATGCCATCCAATGCCTGAATACTTTGCTGGTGGAGTTCTGGCGTTGGAGCGGCACATAAATCCTCAAGTACTGTAACAAAATACCCTAAATCATGAGCCTGTCTAGCAGTGCTTTGAATGGCCTTTACGGTACTAACTCCGCCAATAAACAACTCGGTAATATCATTATCGGTAAGCCATTTATGGAAATGATTTCCTGCAAATGCAGAAACCCCTTTTTTAATCATTACTGGGTCACGAAATGCCACTTCAAGGTCATGAGCCCAATGACACCCAGAGCCACTTAATTTTAAGGCTCCAAGTTTTTTAGCTTGCTGAAACATAGGGGAGCCAGCAGGAACATCGTGATAATTGTCTGAAAACCCAACCTTAACCCAAATCACGGGAATATGATGGTTTCTTGCATATTGTGCCGCTTGATTAGCTTTTTCAACGATTTTTCGCGAGCAAGTTTGCTGGTAACTTGAATTAGATAAGCCATTTTTACCAATTATCTCTTCAATGAGATCAATAATTACTAATGCCTTGGACATTATTGCCTCTTTTAGGTGTAAGTATATTAACGTATAACGGCGTATACTATCTGGAAAAAAGCGTGAATGCTGTTAACTCAATAACATTATTCGATTTAGGGTAAGTCAATAATAAAACCAATACCTTGATTGTCTAATCCATCAGTAACTCTAATTACAGCACCGATTTTATGGGCTAAATTCTGGGCAATTGATAAACCTAAACCGCTTCCGGTTTCCATTGTTCCAGGTACTCGATAAAAGCGAGAAAATATAAGCTGGCGACTGTCTTCTGGAATTCCTCGGCCGTTATCTTGAACAGAAATAGTCCCACCAAATGGGGTAAGGTCTTTCAAAATGACCTTGATTTTCCCTTTTTCAGGGCAATATTTAATCGCATTTTCAAGCAGATTAGTAAAAATATTACTTAATGCGAGTTTATCTGTGAGGATATAAAAAGATTTTGGGCTTTGGAGTTCGACATCAATATCTTTGTTAATGGCGTAAGGTATGTGTGAAGATATTAAATGGCTGATTAATGCAGGCAGGTCAACTTGTTCTTTATTTAGCAAGAAATCTTCAGTTTCTAAACGAGCTAAGTCAATTAATTGATGTGATAGAGAGGCCGCACGATTTAAAGTTTCTTGCATATCATTAATAATTTCGCCTTTTTCTTTTGGATTATCAATTTGCATTAACAAATGCAATTGAGCAATAACAGCCGCAATCGGCGTCCGTAATTCATGTGCGGCGTCTGCCATGAAGCGCTTTTCACGTTGATTCGCAGCATCAACACGAGACATAAGGTTATTTATTGCAGCAATAATAGGCCGAATTTCTTTATATTGCTCTTTTGTTTCTATAGGAGTTAAATTACCCGGCTGACGGCTGGAAATGAGTTTTGCTGATTGTCTTAAAGGCCGCAAACTAAAATAAGCGGTAATTAAAATTGCTAGCAACATAATACCTAAAATGAAAGCGAGGGGAATGGCTGTTCCTTCGGCTGGATTACCTAATAAGGATTTACGATCACTATAAGATTCAGCAATGACAACCTCAAAGGTTTTTTGATCATTCCATGCAGAAGTAAAGTGCCAGTCTTTATGTAATGCAGCGAGCTCAGAAACGGATTTAAGGGAGGGAACATGTAATTTGTCGCTGTTCCGGTAATAGACATTCCCTTGTTTATCTCTGACAACCATAAAAGGCCGATAACTAATATTATCGCCACTTTCCATTGCGCTAGAATAAAGTTCTTGTAGGTTGTCGGCTATTTTATTGAAATATTCAGGTTTATCAGCAACCACATCAAGTGTTTTAGCAAACCCTTGAGTGACGATATTCTGTTGTGCATTTAACTCATCATGAATTGATGGCCAATAAAAAAACTGGAGCCAGCCAACTAATAATAACCAAAGAAAAATAACGGAACTGATTTGTAGCCCGAATGTATAAATAAAAAATGATTTAACTTTCACTTAGTGGCACTTCTTTTTTTAATAAATAACCAATGCCACGGATAGTAATTATACGGTCTTTACCTATCTTTCGGCGTAAATTATGAATATGAACCTCTAAAGAGTTACTTTCTACATCATCCAATCCAAATAGACGCTGCTCTAAATCCGTTTTTCTGACAACATTATCTGCATTTTTTATTAATTCATAGAGTAATAGGTATTCTTTCCCGGATAGCAGTAGCAATTGCTCATTAAGGGTTACTTGATGATTAAGTGGATTTAATTGCAGGTTACCCAATTGCCATATTTCAGATGAAAACCCAGCCATACGGCGACTAACGGCTTTCACTCGGGAAATAAGTTCAGGCATAGCAAATGGTTTTGTTAAAAAGTCATCAGCACCTGAATCTAAACTAGAAACTAAGTTATCCATTTGGTTTCTTGCCGTGAGAATGATTATTGGAATAGTTTCGCCCATATTACGCCAAGCTATGAGCTCGTCATGACCATCGCCATCAGGTAAGCCCAAATCTAAGAGCATTAGGTCAAAATTGCGAGATGCGAGTTGTAACTTTGCATCAGCAAGTAGCCTTACCCAACAAGGATTAAAACCTGCAAGCTCCAGCCCACGACATAGTGCTTTTCCCAATTGAAGATCATCTTCGACTAATAGGATATTCATATTATCACCTCTACTAGCCAGTATAAGCAGGCAGTGAGCGTCAGACAATATGAACAGTTCAAGTTTGAAGCGTATTTAAGCATATCTTAAGGTTGGTTTAACCCATCTTTAAGGTACAAAAAAATAGACTGTTTATTATCGTTTTATCATTCAAGCAATAAGAGCATTGATAATGAAACACGCATTTTATGAGGTGCCATTGTTTATAGTCGCAATCGCGCTTGCTTTAATCTTTATTGGAAAAGATTTTAATAATACGTCCACAGTTAGTTTATCACCCCTAAAACTAAATGAAATTTCTACTTGTGCAAATATTACTAACTGTATTTCGCAGGTTAGAACAACTAATGAAGAGAATGAAAAGTTGAATCCAGTGAAACAAATTAAAACCTTTCTTAGGCATAAAATCTATTAATTAAAAATGAGTAAAATTTAGATATAAGAAATTTAAAACAACTAGCTGCTTTAATAATCAGTGTGTTACCTTGCAGTTGTTCTCTGGCTGATGAAAGTACTTTTGTTGTTGGAGGGGGGAGTCAATATTGCGCCAGTTTATGAAGGTGTAAAAAGCCTCACGTATTAGTAAAAAAGGAATGTCATAGGGTAAAACATTCCTTTTAAGTATTTGGTTAATCCTCTGTTGTTTCTTCTGGGACCCAACCATCATCCATCCATATTTCTTCCAGTATTTCTTCAATACGAGTTTTATCCTCCGCTATTTTTGTTCCTGAAATATTAACGCGTTGTTGTGAGCTAAACCCAACCCGAGTTACCATATCAGGATATTGGTTCTGAAGTTTGCGTAAAATCTCAGTTTCAAGAGCTTGTAAAACCACTGAACTGGGTTTTTGCGGAGCGTTTTTATCAAATAATACTTCGATACGTAACATGATGGTGTCGAGTAAAGACTGTATTAATATACAGTATTTTTAGAACTATTAGGCAAAAAAGTCAATATAGAGCTGCAAATATTTTTATCAGTAAATTGAGTGAAAAAATAATATCAATATAAAACAAAAAGTTAATCTTATGAGCGCTTGATAAAATAATTGTCAGAAAATTAAAAATAGGTATTCTATAAAATATATTTGATTAAGGTGAGTTTCGATTAAATGTTACATGCTTTAAGAATTAAAAGTGAAGATAGCCAAGCGATAGCAATGATTAACCAGTTATATGACACCGCTTTTCCGTTATATGAACAAAGAAGCTATCAGGGAAGAAAGGCAATATTGAATCATGGCGATTATTATTTGCTCAATTTCAAAGAAAATGACATTTTCATTGGCTTTATTGGTTGTTGGAAAATCGAAGGTTATTATTATATTGAACATTTTGCTATTTCCCCCGTATTAAGAGGGCAAGGTTATGGGCAAAAGGTACTAAAACAGTTTTGTCATGATGTAGGTAAAGTGATTCTAGAAATAGACCCTATTATTGATGAAATCAGCCAAAAACGTTGGTCTTTTTATCAGCATTGTGGTTTTCAACAAAATGAATACGTCCATGCTCATCCAAGTTATTACCCAGAAAATAAGCCGCATGAGCTTAGGGTGCTAAGTTATCCAGAAGAGATTGCTCAAGAAACGTATCAGCAATTTAATCACATCTTACAAACGGTTGTGATGGATAAAACGCTATTATAGTTCTTCATATCGATGGTGTTAATCAGGTATATAGCAATAGATAAGTTCGGGATCATTATCATCTAAATTTTCAA
>UMKD01000395.1_pt1 | contig 28879 bp, 25 predicted proteins | sample 1966221 | NCBI WGS metagenome assembly UMKD01 (sample SAMEA4836167, study PRJEB28245) | human gut metagenome | biome: gut microbiome; material: fecal sample | place: Denmark | collected 2008
CCAATCGCTATGAACTGGATTTTGGGTAAATAAAAAAGCCGTTGAATTTCAGCTACTTCAGTATAATTGGTTCTAATTCGTTGCGGTTAATTGCGATATATCATTTCCCGATGCACTCTCTACCGAACAACCGGCGGATTCTTCTGAACAGGAGTATTCCCCATCCCCACAGTCAAATCAAGAACCTGTCGTCCCTGATTGCTCCAATGAATCTCATTTGGAAAAGTATGATTCCATTCTGGAAGAACTCAAAGAGAAAGAACTGAAAAGACAAGTAAAAGTTATGGATGCGATTCGGGAATATGTAACCATCAAGACTGCCCCCTATCTCTCCAAAGAGGCTATAGCGACTCTCATTTCCAACATTGAGTACATGGCTTGTGATCAGCCGGAGCTCAACAAACCGATTCGTTCCAATATTGACAAATCGCTACGGTCACCGGGACTTCGTCATCTGGCGTGGAATGTAGGTGAACGATTGAGAGTACCATTGGCGAAAAGAGCCGTCTTTATCAAAGAATCATTTCCATACGAACTTGAAAACGCGAGTCTTGAATATCTCAGGCTTAATTTGCGGGATCAGGTAGCAAGTCAGATTCCAATTGATGTACCTGAAAAGGGAGACTATCGCTTCCATTTGGAAACAGATAACGATGAGTCGTAATAAAAAACGTATGCAGATGAAATAATTAATCCGGTCTGTATTGTTCTGCAAAGCTTCATTGGGTTGGTTCGCAGCATGTTAAACGATTAAAAAGTTATAATATGAAAACAGACCAACTTACATTCAATGACTTGCCGGCAGTAGTCGGTGAACTTTGCGACCGGATTACAAGTATGGAAAATCTGCTGACGGAAAAACTGTCCAAGCAGCATGAAGCCAAAGAAAACACGCACGTCCCCATGACTGTGCAGGAAGCTTGCGCCTATCTCAAAATGCCGTTATCGACCTTTTATTACAAGGTCAAAAAAGATGATATTCCAGTCATCAAGCAAGGGAAACATCTATACATTTATCGGGATGAACTGGATAAATGGCTGGAATCCTCCCGAAAGAATCCGGCTCCGCAAACTTTCGAGGAAGAGAACGAAGCCATGCTCGCTTCCCATCGCCGTAAACCTAACCTTAAAAACTGGTAATGATGGAGAAGACGGACGAAACGATACCTTCACGTGAGGAACTGGCAGTTTTTATAGAGGAAGCAGCCGTGAGCGTCACGAATAACTATGAAGAAGTGCCAGCTGTGTTGATGGTGGATGATGCTGTTATAGGCACATTGGGGAATTTCAGCGCTTCCATCGGGAAAGCCAAAAGCAAGAAGACTTTCAACGTTTCGGCCATTGCCGCATCAGCATTGAGTGGCCGCACTGTTCTTCGTTACCGTTCCATGTTCCCTGAGAACAAGAGGAAGATTCTGTATATCGACACGGAGCAGGGACGTCATCATTGTCAACAGGTACTGAAACGTATCCTGCATTTGGCAGAAATGCCGGATGACAAGGTGCCGGAAAATCTGATCATGTTGTCTCTGCGCAAGTTTGCACCAAGAGTGCGCCTGTTGATAGTCGAAGAAGCTATCGGCACCACACCTGATTTGGGTCTGGTCATTATAGATGGCATCCGTGATTTCCTTTACGACATCAATTCATCCAGTGAATCTACCGAAGTTATCTCGAAATTCATGCAGTGGACGGACGACAAACAAATCCATATCCATACTGTCCTGCATCAGAACAAGAATGATGAACATGCGCGTGGTCACATCGGCACGGAACTCAATAACAAGGCGGAAACCATCCTGCAGGTAGAAGTGGACAAAGAGGACAAAGCCATAAGCGTGGTCGAAGCCGTGCACATCCGGGACCGGGACTTTGAACCTTTCGCTTTCCGCATAAACGAAGACGTCCTGCCCGAGCTGGTAGAACCATATCTGTCCAAAGAAAAGAAGAGCGGACGACCAACCAAAGAACCGTTCGATCCGCAGAGGGAGATTCCAGAGGATGTACATCGTGCGGCAGTGGACGCCGCTTTTGCCAATGGCAATATCGGCAGTTATGATGACTACCTGGAACGTCTGAAGGAAGCTTACGGATTGCACAATGTAAAGCTCGGCTACAACAAAGCTGTCAAAGTAGCCACCTTTCTTGGCAACAAGCAGATGGTCATAAAGGAGGGGAAAAATTATATTCTCAATCCAGAATGCCATTACTGAGTACAACTTTACTTTATTGCAGGGGCGTATATATTAGAATAAAGCAAAGTCGGCAGGAAATCACCATGTGAGATACTCATTTTCTCCCCTCTTTTAGTGGATAATATTATCCTGTATTTCCTTATCCAAGTGCCAATTCATTATACGCATCCGATATGGCTTGCGGGGAAGCATAAACAGGTAACTGTTTCGAGATATGCCAAGGTATAACCTCACTGCGTTACGGTTGTACATTGGCGCTCTTGCCTGCTCAGTTCCTTCGCCAGTACGGTACTCGCAAGCTCGCACCTTTTCAACCATTATAACAACGATTCAAATGAAAGAAAATATTGCTAATACATCAACTTCCCAGAAAGAAACAAGAAGTATCTTTGTCGGGGCAAAAGTTACTCCCAGCCAGAGAGACCATATAAAATCACTGGCCGAACAATGCGGCATGACCGTAAGCGACTACATATTGTCATGTGCGTATAACTTCAAGCCCAAAGCGAGGCTTACGAAAGAAGAGGCGGCACTGCTGCAGAATCTGGACAATTGTCGGTCAGACCTCGTAAAATATACCTCCGCACTTCACGGAATGTCCACAAAGCAGCGGATGGTAATGTTCAATCAGATTCCGTTCATGGTCGGCTGGCTCGGAGAACTTTCCAATGTTGCCGAAGGTGTCTGCCAATTCCTGGAAGCCGTAAAGGAGAAAAACAAAATTCCGTCCAATCCTCAATCCGAAGAAAAATGATTGCAAAAGCCAAAGCCATATCTTACGGTATCAATGACCTTCGTTATATTACTGGCGAATCAAAACACAAGAAGCATCCGGAAAAAATATATCGGGTATTGGACAATCTGTTGCCCCCTGAACTGGACGCTATGGGAATATGGAACTCCATGCAGTTGACCCTTGCCCAGCATCGGCCGATAAAGAATTCCATAATCAGAATAGAGTTGAGTCCATCGCCTGAGCATACCAGTTTCTATGACATTGAGGACTGGCAAAAGCTCTGGCACGAGTTCGCCGAAGAGTTCGACAAACAAGTGATTAGCGGCAAGGACGGGAAAGCCCGTTCCTGCCCGACCAATCTGGCAAACAGCAAATACACGGTTTACCTGCACATGGAATCCAAAGGGAAAGTTCCCCATCTCCATGCCGCAATTTGCCGCTTTGATGAAAACGGGAACATCAACAATGAACATAACATTCATCTTCGGGCACAACGTGCAGCCGAGCGAGTTGCAGTGAAACGTGGCTGGAAGACTGCGGAAGAAATCCGAAGTCGCAACATTCCGGAAGTAAGCAGAGAGTGCATGGAGGTATTGAGAACCATGCCATCGTGGTCATGGGAAGAATACAAGAAGGCACTTGCCCGGAGAGGCTATTCCGTATATGAACGGAAAGACAAGAAAGATGTTCTTCGTGGATATGCGATCCTCAAAGGAAATACCAAATACAAGGCTTCCGAACTGGGAGTGGCCCGTAACCTGATGATTTCGAAACTTCCCCGTACATGGCAAAAGCTCCACTATCGGGAGAGGCTTGCCGCTCAGGTCAATACTTCTCAAAGCCATCGGCCGGAACCTGTTCAAAGACCAACAACCGATATAGATTATACTCACTATCGTTCCGGCTCGGTGTCCTACACGCTTTCTTCCCATGGCGGAACGGAACAGCGTTTCTATATCCCGGAGCGGGTACTTGACTATTTTAACGAAGAGTTCGACTACCGGGAGGTTGCCAACAGCAGTGATCTGACCGACATAGCCGTAGCTATCTTTGTCGGGATGCTTGATACGCCTGCCGTATCTACCGGAGGTGGTAGCGGAGGTTCGCAAAGCGATCTCCCCTGGCGGGACAAGGATGATGACGACCTGCAATGGGCCCGCCGCTGTGCACGTGCTGCTACCCTCCTATTGGGCAAGAAACCGAGAACAGGATTAAGACGATAAGGATTATGGTACAAACACACAAAAAGCGGTCGCCTCGTGCGGCCGCTAATAGTCCGCCGGTCTTGCCGGATATGGGGAAATTACTATATAAATCTGTCAAATTAACACAAATCATCTTGGACTGCAGCAGAAGTTTAGATGCTCAAAGGCAAATAGTCCCTATTTTGATTCAAAGAAAGAAGATGGGAAAAGTTCCTCTTGAAAGTCATTTTTGTCCGAAGAACTGCAAGTAGAATCATTTCCCGGACGATTATCTGTCGATGAATTTCTTTTATGTTTTGTAGTTCTAGCCTTTTTTTCTTCTTTTTGACGTTGCCTTTTATCCTCTACTTCTTCTTTCGTCATTGGTCTAATTGACGGATCATACTCTGGATACCTATCCTCTATGTACAGTTTTACAAGTCCCGCATGGGAAAGCGGCTGAGAAATATCTCTTACATCAGTATTGGTATTATAATCCAAGAAAACTAAATCATGATCAATTGACCGCTCTTTGATACGCTTTAAAATGTGTTGGACACGAGGCACATTATCAAGTACATATTTATAAGTAGGCAAATAGATTAACATTCTTGCGTCGAAGTAGTTCAAAAGTTCATTTCCAAATGCGCCTTTTAAGTGCCCCTTAGGAGCCCCATATTTTCGTACTGTCCGTTTTAGATTCTGCATTGTGTCGTTACGGAAAGTATTAAAATCCACGCCATAAGTCTCAAACACCTTCAATCCTTGCCAAACAGCCTCTACACAGGTTGCCGTTAATCCTTCCGTAAATGGAATTGGGATATTTCCATGCGGATAAAATGGGCTAAGGACTTTAGCATATTCAGATTTAGAAGTCAAATCGAGAATATCAGCATTAGGAAATTCTTTCTTGATGCTTTCTTCCTTCCTTTTTTTATTAACGACATATATCATAATTAGCGAATTATTGGATTGTCAATATTGAGGATGTATTCTAACGGAATACAGGTTTTCACCATTACTTCAGCTTGATGAGGACCGAACATTGCAGAACTTTTGTTCAAATAATGCTGTTTAACAGCATTGAAATCTATCGAATTAAAAGTCTCGATATCATCGCCATGGCGATGATATCGAGCAGTAGCATTAATGTCTGAGAACAATGTGTCTTTGGCCCATGCAACATCAACTTTAATCTTAAGAAGCACCAGATTGTAGCCCGCGCATTTCAATCGCCACATCATTGGATGATCGTCGCAAAAACTTAACCTCACATAATCCTCCAATCCAAATTTCTGATCATTTGCTTTCGAATCAAGATTTCCTCCCTGTTTTGGGATTGATATATCGTGTTCTTCCAAATACTTCCAAGAATACAATCCACCATTTTTTATAATTGATTCAAGGTTTGCTCTATCGGTAAAGTGATACAAGCAAGTAATGTTGTTTTGTGCTAGAGCTTGCTTAATATGAGAGGCGAACGATTTTTTGATCGATAGTGCATTGACAAAAGCATTACCAGCTTGCGATGACCTTGAAACGAGTGACTGTACCCACTCCTCATGCCATCGTTTATATTCTGATATTCTCTCTTCCTTGAAGCGAAGCGCTTCTGAAACCGAATAACACAGTTTATCTTTAATAAACCATATACACTCAGCAAGTTCTGATTCGCCCAGGACAAAATAGGATTCCCGATATAATTTTAAAAGCTGATTAGCAAGATCTTCACTTCTAATGTTTCCTCTTTCGATAAGTTCACCGAAAGTCGCATCTTCAATATCCACATAGCCACCAGTATCATTCGGAATCAAAGAGCCATAACGATACATCTTCATCGCATCTTTGAAGCATTCCTCAAATATGATTGATAAACCATATCGGTCAGCAATACTTGATGCCGTTGCCTTATCTGCGATGTATTGAATGTCTGGGTTAATGCCAATACCAAATATCACACTGAATTCTGTGCGATAATCATATACTAAATTAGCTCTGATCGACAAAAAATTCAATTTATTAATCAGGCCTGCCGGAATATGCTCACCATCCCACTTACCATGTGACGCAATGTCTTCGTCACACATATATATTGCCCTTGAAATATACAGATATGCTAGTTGCAATAATCGGTATTTCGAGTCAGGAATAATATAATCCAATGCATCCATCCCTGCTCGTCCGAGAAGGTACTGCATCATATGTATTCCTTCAGCGCAACTGTATAGCGCCGTAGGATTATCCCAATAGATATTTGGATAACTGAAGACATACGAGAGAACCTTTTGCAAAAAAGGAAGTCCTATGTCATACTGTTTTGCATTAATGAAAGCAGATGCAATCTCCATATTAACATATGGATGATAGTGCGAAATATATTTTTCAACTAACGGAGAGAAGTCAACCTTTTGATATGCAATCTTTTCGGTTATTGTCCGATAATGCTGTACATCTGCTTTCTTAAAAAGATACTCTGGTTTTTTGTCACCGTATGCCTCATTATGGAATGTACAAATAATTGACGCATCGTCAATGCATTTGGTTTTATTAATCGAATGAATTCCGAGATGGGATTGTTCAACAAATTCTGAAAACTTTTCTTTGGCTATCTGGATAGATATTCTTAAATCATCGGAGTAATAATACTGCTGGCTTGCAAACTGCGCATATTCGTTCAGAAGAATATCCAGACGTTGTATGTCCGGATGTTCCTCAATAAAGTCATCCATCTCCGGAAAAGATAAAATAAAATCCGCGAGTCTTTGATATTCTTCTTTATATAACATTACATTATTTTAACGCCTTTGTTTTCTAAGAATCTCTCAGTGATTAATTCTGCGAACATTCTTTTTGTTGAACCATAATCAAGCTTAGCAGTCATTTCAACTTGAAAATTTGTCAGCCTTTCAATAGCCTTTGCCTCTGTCTCACCGGCTTGACGCATTGCGATAAAATACAACACCATCTTATCATTCAACAAATGATGCAAATATGATTTCTCCATCATATCTAAGTCCTTTCTGCTTTTTTCCGCATCGGTGGCAACTTCTTCCATAAACTGATAGCAACAGTTACCAACCCATTTTCCCGGATCGTTCTGTAACCAATTCAGCAAATTGGAATTTACTTTTTCCACTGCCAGTGTGCCATATCGCTTTACTACATAGACGACAGATTCTTGAAAAGATGAGAACTTCGGCATCATTCCTGATTCAAATTCATCCCATACCATATCTGTAGTGTATGCTCGATACATAATGTTAATTAGTATCTTGTGAGGGTATTCTTTAGAATTGTAACGATTGCGCCAAGTTTGAATTTTTGAAACGCCTTCTGCAAAATCATTAGATAAATCAATCATAATTGTCGTATTTATTAGTTATTATATCCTACCATAACAACATCGTCTATATCAGGGAAATGCTCTGTTAACTCGCACCCATTTATTGATGCTCTAGTCCAGAGTTTATTAGCTTCAACGATATTTCCGAGTGCCTTTTCAGATAAAGCCTGAAAAGCGAACGAATCGCCAGAATGTGGTTTGATTATTTGGATTTTCTTACAAGTTGCGATTGTATCCTCATACATTTGAGCATAAAATTGGCTCAACATCAAATTAAAATACATTCGATAATCGTCAGCATCCAGTTCAGGAAAGAAGCCATAGCCCTTCATCGAAAAATATTCAGCGAATAACTTTGCGGCGAAAGAAAAATTCTTTTTCTGATATGCTTGGACTGCAGTACAAGCCTTTACCTTAATTTCAAATTCGCTGTGACGTGGTCGTCCAAATAATGAATCAAAATACCCATCGTGTTATTTTCTAATGTAAGTTATTTCCAGTTTCTGACCTATAACAACATGTACAAATAATGCATGCCTTCCCCATAAGTGCCACCACCTGTGGCATTAGCCATCTTTTCGTTGTACTTAGGATCGGTTCTATACAGATTAACAAAATCTCTTTCAAGTGATCTCACATACGATTCTGAAGTAGTGCGGTATAAGAGTATCATTCGCTCATGGTTGCGCCATTCATGTTCAATACTTCTTCGATATGGCCGGTTTGTTATCCCGATATAAAACCATTCATTTTTAGCGATATAATTGCTTACAGAGCATTTTAGCCGCATCATCAATCCTGCAGTTAAATGTCCGTGTCTACAACGATCTTTCGGAATAACGTGGTCCTTCATATTGAGAATGTATTATTGGATGCTGAGGTACTTAAACAACCCCGTGATTACACTTTTTTCTGCTGAGGACAAGTTACTTCCTTTCATCTCAGCCAACTGGATTTTAAACTTATCTTTTCCCATGTTGTAAATTCTCATGGGGTCATCTATGTATTCAGGATGTTGAGACCGTAAAAGTGTCTCTATCGCATCAAGAGCACGAAGACGACGTTCTGGCTGTTTTAAGTATGTCTTTGCCAGATGATCTTTAATATATGATTCCTTAATAATTTGCCAAGTCATAGAAATTGGTATTATAATTTTGATAATGACTCTACTATTGAGATGATTTCATCTTCAGAATTATCTTTTCCAAGTGAAATCCTCACTGTTGATTGTGCAATGTCATCAGGTAAACCGATGGCCTTCAAGACGTGCGAGACAACAGTATCCTTGCTGTTACAAGCAGAGCCAGTTGAAATACATATTCCTTGGAGGTCAAGTCTGTGAAGTATTGATTCTCCCGAGTGACCAGGGAAAGACAAACTAATGTTACCTGGAACATGATTATCAGCACCGTTACGCTGATAAATGATATCTGATTCATCAAGCAAACGCAAAAGCAGACTTTCAAGGTGCTGAATATGAGATTGATTCTTTTCAAGAGATTCAATATTTTCCCTTAACGCTACCGCCATGCCGACAATCGAAGCGACATTTTCAGTCCCTGAACGTAATCCATACTCTTGACCACCGCCACTTATGTATGGCGACATATCGATACCTTTTCGGACATATAAGAAACCAATGCCTTTGGGGCCATTAAATTTGTGTGCCGATGCAGATAGCATATCAACGCCCAAATCATGGACATCAATACTTATGTGACCAACGGCTTGCACGGCATCAGTATGGAACAAAGCTCCTTTCGAGTGTGCAACTTCGCAAAGATCCTTTATCGGTTGAATTGACCCTATTTCATTATTGGCCATCATTATTGACACCAAAGTCTCAGATCTGCCAATATTTTGGGCAAGATTGGTTACAGATACAAGGCCATCATGGTCAACTGAAAGGTAAGCTACACTTACACCTCCTTGTTCTGCCTTTTGGCATGGGTGCAGTACAGCGTGATGTTCAATTGAGGATGTTACAATGTCATATCCCCGTTCTATTGCTTCATGAATAGCCCAGTTGTCACTTTCCGTACCACATGAAGTAAAGAAGATTTCTTCAGGAGACGCGCCTATACATTCTGCTATAATCTGACGAGATTCTTTGAGTGTGTTTTTTGGCCGTTTAGCAAATGCATATAATTGTGAAGGATTTGCATATTCTTCAGACAAATAACTAATCATTGCCTCCAGAGCCTGAGGACTTAATTTTGACGTTGCCGCATTATCTGCATATATGAATCTCTTCATAATTATCTCTATGAAAATAGTTTACAACCTTCTTCTTTAAATTCTTCAATTTTATCGAAGATATCCTGGACATCACAGCCAAGATAATCAGCCAGACAATTGATGCAATAGAACGTTTTGATATCTTCACCTATCAACTTCTTATTGATGCCAATAGTGTCCTTATCAATAATTTCTTCTCCGCAAGCGATACAATTAATTTTCTTCATTATCAAATCCTTTTACTGAGAACTGCGGCATATCCTTGCCTTTATATTGACTATCAAGCATTCCAAGTTGTCTAAGAATAATCTCTCTCATCTTCTTTGCAGGTCTCAAGCAGTATTGCTGGAACTCTCTAATATTGACGTCGGAGACTGAACGCACATTCGGGAACAATAATTTCATGAAAGCTGTAGCCAAACGCTTCACAGCTTCAGTATGACGAGTATCTGCATTATCCGGATATTCAACGATTCTATCTACAATTGCACGATAAGAAGCATCATCACGCAGCAAATGCATAATCGTTGTAAAATACTCTGAGTTTAAAGCCCAGCCTTTAATTTTCAGTCCTTCATTCATACGAGGGATATCCCATCCTTTGATGAAGCCATGGATTCTATCGATTAAGGCACTGGTCTTGAAAACTGAAGGCAGCCCATCAAACATATTCTGCCACTCATCCATCTTTTCTTGATCGATGTTTCCAAGCATTACGAAACCCGCATCAGCCACATCATTCTTATCTCCAATTTTCACGGTACCTTGTTCCATATAACCTTGGAGAGTTTGGGTCATTTCATTGGGATTGTCAAACTCCACCTTCTGTATTTCATCAAATGCGATATAATCGTGGAAGAACACCAATCCGTCTTCTCTACGACCTAAGTCATAAAACAATTTGGCTCGAGTCATCTTGCCTGCAGACAAATATCCATATCTGCTGATTCCTCCAAACAGATACGATTTACCGGTCCCCTTTGGCGCTAGCTCAATTAGATTCACCCTTTTTTCGACGAAAGGAAGCAGTCTAGAAATCATCGCCATTTTCTGATGCTCGTCTTCATATCCAGCCGCATTATAATCCATAGCGCCGAGGATTATGTCTATCCACTCATGGACATTGAACTCTTTTCGGACATCCTTGAAGAACTCAAGATCAATCTCGTACGGGCAAAAATTCTGGAAACTGATTAGTTTTATTTTACCTGTAGTATGCGAGTCCTTATCTGGGTAACGATAACCAAGTTCAACTACACCCCAAGTTTCGTTGGCTTTGAGCAATTCATCACGACACCTATCCCATACTTCTGGTTCAATAATAGTATCCTTGTTAGATAGAGCAAAATCAGGCAACGCGAATGTCACCTCCTGATTATGAACACTAATATCAATGGATACTCGCGTGAGCATTTTCACATGCTCTCCTTCAAGAACAATTCTGTCTTTAATTCCCTTCCAGTCACCTTTTGATGGAATATATGAATGGATGAAGTTCGTTATTTCTTCTACATCGAATTTTCCTTCGTCGTCTTCAAACATTTTAAGCAGCCAGTCACGCAGAAATGAAGGCAACTTCAGAGCCCTAAAGAAATTGCTTTCCTTAAGGTCCTTATAGACGACCATATCCTCAAAATATTGTCTTAGTTTTTCTTCCATAGTCTTTCTGAATTAAAAAAACTTTCTTTCTGTAGCACCTTCTTTCTTTACCTCGAAAGAAAGCCCACGTTTAATAACATTCCCATTCACATGAACTTCGAAGTCATAATTACCGACTTTCTTGATATCCGGAAGAGGAATCTTATAATAGAATTTTGACTCAGTCTTTTCAGCCTGATAAATCTTTCCACCGATAGCTATTGCCACATTTTCAGAATCTTCTGCAACAAACAATCTCAACTCTGCCTTTTTCTTAAAACTTACTGTTACAACCTTGCTATCTGCACATACATTGCACTCAATGGCTTTTCCGACTTTTGTTATTTCAACGATAGGAACAGCCACTTCTTCTAAAGACGCGCCACCATGCACTTCAACATTAGCTTTTCGCCCACCTTTAAATCGATCATAATTGGCAAGGCACCAAAAACCATTTTCTTCAGTTGCGCAATCCGGCTTCACTGAAACATCTGCTTTAGGGCAGCATCTGCCAGAATGAAGCCCCTTTTCAGACACTTCAAGAGATGTCTCAGATTCATTAATAACTGCTAGCCGACTTGCACCGTGATCTGATACCATTATGACTTTGTCAATTCCGCCAGACACCAGTTCTGTCTCAATCTTTTCAACCCATGAAGAAATCAATCTAAGTTCCTCTACAATATGAATTGGAGACTTAGTATTTTCGTAGTTATAATTCTTTTGGCCAGAATGTTTAACCTCATCAAGTTCTTTAGTATCGACAAGCTTGCATCCAACCTTTGTAAATGATTCTACAAAGCCTTTATTTACAGAAGTGATTGAAGGAAGATCACAACGACCAATACTCACTTTGATTGCCAAGCCTTTCTCAAAACATTTTGCCTGCAAGAAGCTTAAGTATTCTACACCGAATGCATCAACAAAGAACAAGACTGATTTTGACTTATCAATTTTATCAATGAAAAGGTCTCTTGGGCTCAATTCTTTGTTATACTCTCTTAATGTTGCCTGTTCCTGAACTTTCAGCATAAAACTTTCGCTTATGCAATTAGTTACCTTACAGTACTTGTAATCTTCAAAGTAATAATCAATTAGACGAATACCAGATTTGTAAGACTGTAAATAGTAATACAAATCAGGATAAACCCCACTTAAAATATCCATCAACCCCTGACGAGAGTATAAGTCTCTATAGCTATTGATTACTTCAATGATCTGCTCTTTCTCAAGCTGTGTCAAATCCGTCAAATAATAAATCGCTTTATCCTTCTTATCTGTAAGTTTTTTAAGGTAATTAGCCAAAAGAGGATTATATCCTGTTATCCCTTTAAGAATTTTTTTTCTTTGATCGTATACTTGACCAAATATACTGGTCTGACAATCAAACCGGAGTAATGAATCAAAAAGACCAGCGACAAACTCATCAAAGGTAGCCGCCTCGCTCAAGACCTCGGTCAAATACTTATTGCCCTTTGCGCCATGCTTCCTCAAAGCGATAAAATATGCCCACTGTTTATTGACGTCAAATGATGAAAAATGTTCAATTGTTGGAAGCAAATTTTCAATGCCGCCAAACTCATAATCCAAAAATTCAGCCCATCCACCGCGTTCATTTAATGACCGAAGAAGGTACTTCCATTGTTTTTCAGTACCGCTTTCTTGTCCTAGATCCTTAAATCCGTCATAAGTATGAATAAGTGCGCTATATGAAGAATCAATGTCCTCTATAGAAATTAGTGAATCGGGAAAATCTTTTTTCGATTTTGTGGTTTTAACACAAATCACAGGATATTGATCAATTGCTTCATATAACTTGGGCATTTGGCTAATGCCGCGAACACTTGCAGCGACCTTGTAATCGATGCTCTCTCTCACAAAAATCACTTTGGGGGCAATAGAATACTGTCCTGATGCTACAACAATTCGAGAAGACTCCATCAATCTTGGATCTCCGTATTCTAGATAATCCTTGCACTGAAAAGTAAGAATGACAAGTTTATTTGCCACCGTCATATCCAGCATACGCCTTAATTCCTTCTTTACCGTCAGTTCTCCCTGCAATTTTAGATGAGTAGACAAGCCCAGAAGGAATGTTGGTTTCGCTGAATTCATCAGCTCATATTGCATTTTATCAATCTGCGGAGTCTCATTATCCTGGCAATAACGAGAAGACCTAATCAATTGATTATAAGCCACATTATAGTGCGTTACTAGCTCCTCAAGCATCATAGGATCAGGTACATCTACAATTATTGGTGTGCTTTTATCCGATGCAAGATAAGAGTCAATTATTGAATATAGTCTATCCATTAATTCTGCTACTTCTTGTTGTTTATTATCTCGACTCCAACAGCCATATTATTTTTAATTAGATCCTTAAGATATGCTTTCACCAAATCAGCATCCATCGAATCAATTTTATTGAATGCCGCCTGATAGCCACCTGTAACATATTTATGTTGAGCCAACTCATCAAGCTTATTATCGACCGCAGAAGAACCGTTCCAATAATATGGCTCGTCAGTAATATGGTCACGCAAATATTGTTTTACTGATTGGATATCACTGAGCATTGCCGCTCTTGATTTCTTGATGATTTTATCTGCAAAAGCCTTATCCCGCAAAGACTCATCTGACAAGACATCCCAGAAAGAAACGTTTTCCAAAAACGACAAGGCTTTCTCAATAGCCTTTTGATCAGGATTACTACTATTGATAGTAGAGAAAACCTTTCTACACTCTTCTTCATCTTCAGGTTTCATCATGACCATTATTGGCATTAAATACTGCCTTGACCAAACCAATGGAGATGCTGTTCCTGTCTTTTCTTGCCACAAAGATTTGAGTTTCTGAGAGCCAAGGTTCTTTTTATAATTGTTAACCAAATTGTCAAGTGACGGTTCATACTCGGTCTTATCCTTTGTAAAACTGTTTGTGTGAACTTTTAAGAATATAGAATCGATGTCACTATCAGTTAGCCCAGATAAATAGAAAGAGCAGACTTTCTTAAACACAGGCAGCTGAGCACCATAGAATTGTTTGAAATCCGCACCATAGTTCCTAATGCTATTCAAGAACTCTTCTTTCTGTAAATCTTGTATCTTTCCATTGATACAAAGTTTATACAACTGTGACATCAATGTATCCAATTCGCCAATAACCGGCTGGATTAATACATACGGCAATCTGATATTTCTACATTTATCTATCCAAGACTCCAAAGTTTTCTTATATGTAGATTGTGTATCAACCACTTTGTTGCTTTCTGAGATAATCTTGTATTCACAGATTAGATCCTCAATACGCTGGTTAACCGTTTCTTTCTTCCATACCCAATTAGCAGCATCGGCATCAAATTTTGCTCGCAATGCATTAATGTATTGTCCGCCGTCATTAATCTCCTTTGCTAGTTGCAACAACTCGCCACCATTATATGTTTTCAAATAAGCCTCCATACCCTTAGTACAGAGCTCCTTGGTAAATAACCCAGACAGATCTGCTGCTGCTGCATCCGGACACTCAATACATTTCTTTCCGATAGCGGCGGCAATATCATTATCAGTTTGTCCTGATTCCGCAACAACATTATTGGCAATGCCAAAATATAAGTTGATTAAGTCTGATATGTCCTCAGAGTCAGTTTCCAAGTCTTGATCCCCAAGAATGGATAACAATGTCCAGATTGGGAAAGACAGTTCCTTCATTTTATTTCTTATCCTCTCTCTTGCACTTTCTACAGAAGAGCATAATGTTTTATTTATCCCAAAGGCAATAGAAGTAGCGGAAATAAATGACTTCTCCTCTTCTGTCATGGCAACGATATATTCATCTTTGTACCTTGGCATAGGAGTAATATCATTTTTAATTACTCGCTCAACCATATCTTTAAACCTTTGCTGAGAAAGTTCATCGCTTACAGTTCCATCACTCCATGTGTACTTCTCACTGAGTATTTGTTCTTTAAGCAAGAAACCCATAATAAAGGCTGATAAGTTGCACGGCATAAAGCCAAACGGTGCATCTTTCAAAAAAGAGTATATTTCATAAATTGAAATGCGACCATTTTTCTCAATAATCTCATCGAAATATTTATCGAGATTAATCTTTATTCTTGATATGACCAGAGATGGTTGACTCTCCCAATAATTATCGACGAGCCAGGCGCCATTTAGAGCAGTTTCCAGCTTTGTCGTAGGGTTGGAAGATCTGTATGTTCCTTCTACCTTCTGAGTTAATCCGCAGCCGACACCTTGTTTCAAACCTACAGACTTCCACATGTTATCAATAACATTAAAGCACTCCAAACCGAGTTTGAATCGCTTTGCGTTTATTGTCGACAATGCAGAGATCATAGCTTCTGAATTTCCAGCATACTCACCATCTGGCTCAGCATTACTATACACTACATATTGACCGCCTCTAATTTTATCTTTCCACTGACTAAGGACTTTCATCGCATACTGAGCGTACTGAGTAGATTGGCCATTATCTTTACCTTGCAGGTAATATGCGGTTGCTTTATTTTCCACCCATTCAGCGAAAGCATCAGTACCTAAAGGTGTTTTTCCACAATCAATAAAAACAACAGGACAAGTCGGATTTTCAACAAAGCGTTCCTTTATTTTCTTTGAAATGGCACCGCTCTCATTCGAATCCTTTGCAAACGTAGCAACCACATATATTCTTTTGTCGTCACTATCAGCAAATGAGGACGCCTTTTTCGAAATCATTTCAAAATCATTGATGCTTGCATAATCCAACTTGCAACGCAGTCTCAAAGCAGCAGTCAATTCAATACTTTCACCAACAGATCCTTCCTGGATTAAAGTTGATGTTGACTTCGTTTCAAATTGCTTCTTCGAATTTTCAATTTGGCCGGCATCCATAGTACCAGTCAGAATTGAATAGCTTATTTTATCTTTGCCTTGCGGCTTTTTATAAAGAATACCATCGCGAACCAATTTTTCAGCACACTTAGAGGCCTCACCGGACTCCATATCCGATCCCTCAAAAGCGTTGTTCAAGTTCTTCTCATTCGGAATGAACAAATCAACTGAATCATCCACCTCCAAAGACATTGCTTGCATCAAAAGTATGGCCTTTAAAATTCGGCGTTCGTCTGCACTTAACTTCGTTTGAAGTCTCGGATAATAATCCAAAATAATTCTAATTTTCGGTGCTAGGCTTTCTTTGCCCATATCATAGAAAAAGCTCCATAGCATATCTATCGTCAACAAAGGATTATCTTCGTACGGACCGAAATTATCAATATACCATTGGAATCCTTTAATTTCCTCCCCTCGATCATTCTTGATGAAGTCAAACATACTACGTTGATTTGAATCAAAAGAAGTCGCAATATGTTTCAAAAGCACCGCCGTATATGGATGTATTGGAAGTATTCCCGCCAAGTCTTTATCATCAATCTTGGCCATCTTCTTTACAATATCCCTCGAATCATGGGTTCTGTCTGTCAAATCAAGAATAATATCCTGCCATTCTTTCATTAGTAAAGGATCACTTTCCTTTTTTCGCATGGCTGCACCCATCAGCCGGAATGCCATATTTTCAGGCAACTCTATACTACAATATGGGCGTACGAATCGTCCAATAATTTTAGTTTTTTCTTTGTCAGAGTCTGAAATCAGTGCCTCACTTTGATGTGAAACAGGAATAAAACAGAACGGATAAGTTTCGCTGATTTCCAAAATTTCTTGATATCCTGTCAATCTATGCTGATTATTCTTGAAATACTCAGAGAACTCATCCCAAATGAATACTAGTGCATGCAAATGATTTTTGTCAATCACTTCTTTGATCCAAGCAACCATATTTTCTTTTGTCAGATATAGTGCTCGAATATTCTTATCATTAGCCAATTTGAAGATTTTTCCCATCAAAGTAGCTAATGGTTCATCTTCATACTCATCAAGATGTTTTATGATATCATCAACACTCTCTCCACCAAATAGAGCTGAATAGCTACCCTTTACATATACCTCAAAACTTCGCTTGTTTTCTTCTTCAGAAAGGTAATTAATAACAGCTGATCGCAAAGCACCAGTTGCTTTATTGTCAATCCCGGCTTCTTCAAGAGCTGTTTCAATACTCTCTTGCATTGCCAAAAACAAGTCATTATCACTTAATATTGATGAAGATCCATAACGATGAACTGTTACGATCTTACCTTGCTTCTTTATTCCCAAAAACTTGTTGAGCAAATCATTATCTAAGCCGAACTGTTCAAAATATTCTTTTGTGTCTTCTTCACTTGCATCAAGCAAGCGTTTCAATGTCAAGACAGCATGTGACTTTCCTGTTCCATATGCACCTTCTACCCAAACGTTTAACTTTTGTTTCCTCGAAAGCACACTGACCACATCACGAACTAATTTGACAAAAGTTTCATGAGGATAAAACTTCTTCCATAAATCAGGATTCTTTTTTATCACATCAGCATTGACCGCTGGGAAATATGTCGGGTCAATATCAAAATAATTACGATAAGTACTCATAGCTGCCTATTTAAAACAAGTTAAGTACATCACTTGAAGATTTATCCTCTCGCAATGTAATATTATCAAGATCATGAGTGAAAGATGCAGAAATGAAATCAGGATGATTAATTGACAAACCTTTCAAGATACTGGTCATAGTTTCTCTATCAAGACCAAAAATTTGTGAAGGCGAAATGCCATCTCTGTCCAAATCTTCATCCATCAAACTTGACAGTGTAAATTGATAATAGTTACCGCATGCCTCTGCAAATTTATACAAACTGTACAGTATTACTTTTGGATCTGGAGACTGCCATGCAATTCTTGTAAAGCAAGTACCACCATATTCCTTCCCAGCTTTTGCACTTGAGCCAAAACCGACTTCAGATAACGGCAATTGTGATATTCTTTTCAAGGCACTCGGGATCGATTTCAATGCGCTGGCGCTGACTGTGTCAATATCTGATAGTTTATTGATAATCGCATTTTGCGTAATAGTGGTTTGGAAATCAAATGAACAAACAAACCAACCAACCTCAGGAGTATAACTTAGGTTAACTAGCATAATTGCCCATACCGACAAATCATCTAAATTAGATTCACGAAGCATAACCCCAAGTGGTGTTTCAATATCACCATCAATTATTCCTGAATCACGGAGGAAACGGTTAAACATTGGTATCTGATTATTGCCCAATGTATGCTCAGCCTTAAATCTATTGCCAAGCTTAACATACTGCTGGAACCACTCGATTTTCGGAGCATGTGCAGCATAACAGTCTAATGATTTCGATTTGTTCATATTTCCTAAGCCTTTCGATAACCATAATGATTTATATACATAGCATCCAGTATCAATGTCCAAACATTGTCCGCAGCGTTTACATGAATTACTAACGATAACATTGCCTTCACTATCAAATGACAAGTTACCAAATTTGCAATTCGCCTCGCATACCTTACAACCGACACAATAATGACATTTTCTGAACACCTTCCTTATATTCTTAAGGAATAAAATATTTGAAGTGGTAGATTCATTCGACGTAGATACTCGAATGTAGCTATCTCCAAGAAATAACAAGAGCAGTTCATGGCTGGTTCCTTGGCAATCAATAGTGATCTTGCTGTTGTCGTCACTATATATCACCTTACCTAATGTTTTAAGCCATTGTTTATAAGCATCCCCTCTATTCTTAAAAGTTATTAGGAGGCTATTCCCGACCACTGATTCATCATAATCCTTAGGCGAAATAGAAATGTCTCGTCCATTTTTTCTGGCTTTCCAACCATTATTTTCCACATAACTTATCTGCTTATCTGAATTCTTTTGTTCACTAGTATTGAGTTCAAAGATAATGTCAGTAAGAGCCTTTGTTTCTTCTGGATAGCATCGATAATTGAGGTAGTCATTCCTATTAGTCGACATAGGACATACTAAACAACCAGCTCTTGTATTACCTCGTTTATATGCAGTGTTCAAACGCAACCTATTCATATAGATATACAAATAAACCTCAGCCGAATTCCATTGAAGAATTGGATTGCAACTCCACTGTCCCCTATGCTTCATTCCATAAGACACATAGTCATAACCGCTTCGTCTCACACTCTCATCAGCACGGACACCAACAAAAGCCATCTCCGTAAAATTGTCTTTTTTTAAGATGTCTTTAAGTAAAAGTAGCTGTGGCGTAGTTTTGTGAACGCTACAACACCATCTAATCGTTGAAGTAGGAGGGCCAAACATTCTCCATGAATCTGCTGGCTTCAAATGTGATTTTGCAATGTAAAAGCTAATACCCATCTGCTCACACTTAGCTTTCGCATCTTCAACCATGGCATATGTATCCGGGAACTCCATACCTGTATCACCAAATACGACAACAAAGTCAGTATGCGGTAATGCTCGTTGTACAATATCTAATGTTACCTCACTGTCTTTTCCCCCGCTAAATGAAACATGGAAAATATCAACCTTATCCCTATGCTCGACGTAAGTATTATAGACCTTTTTTATTGTTTCTGCCACCAAGCCATCCATTATCTCTTGATTTTTGATGAGCATTCGGTCAACATCTACAAATCTCAGCTCGCCATTCCCAGGCTCAGGATCATCAAAGATAATAATATGGGGTGCAGTAAAAAAAGCACCGCCCTTTGTTTGAGCGACCAATTTACCTCTGTAGTAATAGTTATTTGCCTCGGCCCACATATACGGTGCGGAATCATCTTTTGCATATTTCCAGAACCTGTCAAAGCCAAGAATATCTAGCTCCTGATAGTAGACAGGTCTAGGCTCCTTGCTAAATTGCAAAGGAGAACTATTAAGCAGAAGACCGCCTGTTTCAGAATCCCAAGTATATGAATACATAATTATATCTTCTTCCTATTTCTAATTATTGCTGCTTTATCCAACAACGAAATTTTACTCAAAAAATCAGAACGTCTACGAGCAATATATCCCTTTTCCTGAAGATAATCTAACACATCGTTTTCGTTCAAAGGCACTTTGCTGTTCGCAACTGCATCAATCAATATCTCATCATAATCAGAAAATGCCGAAGTCCTTTTCACAATAGCCCCAATCGTGTTGTCCTTATTGTACCTACTATGCATTAACTTAAACTGCTTGCTATACTGAGCCACAAAACTCTCCAACAAGTAGTTGTTCCATCTATACGAACAATACGGGAACGCTACAAATGTGTTGATATCAAGGATAGTGACATATTCACCAGAACAATAATTCGCGATGGCCGCATCAGTTGCTGGAACATCGAAAACTATATTATCCTTTGAGACAAATTTTGATTCTGAAACTCGAACACAATAACGAGAAATCGCATCAAAATTTATAAGCGTTCCTAAGTCGTCCGCAAGCTGATTTACTTCTTCTGTTGTAAACGTCGCTTTGCTTTTACAAAAATCTTCAAATACTTGATTGGTGTCCAAACGAGAATGCATCGAACTGATCAAGTTGTTATAAAACGAGAATTCCCCCTCATACAAATTTGAAATGACATTGCGAAAACCAATAATTCCATACTCAGTATTATCTGACAATACTGAAGGATATTTGATTTGAACGCTTCTAGCCAATTCTGAAGTGGTGAGATATCCCGCAGACTGTATTGACAACTGAATTATTTCTCTAATGCCATTCTTTTCTATATCGTTGATTCTATAATTATCAATGTGAAAACGATATCCTCTACCACATGAAATCAAGGTGCGATTATTCCTTACAACACACCTTACAACATAATCTTTGGGCATATAATGGAAGGCGTTGAGAATTTCATTTTCCGTCACAATTCCACCTTGCATTCGTACAAAGTCAATAATATCTTGATCTTGATTGACCGATACTGAATTGGTTTTTGAAATATAGAAAGTTCCATACGACCAACCATACACATCATAGTACTGTAAATATGCCTTCAGTGTTTCCTTGTCAAAGATTTGAGAGTCAACGATATCTTCCGAAAATTTATCCAGTATCGCATCATAATAGATGTAATCACTTGACTCAAAATGGCTCACTATGTATAACTGAATTTTATCCCTAACGTCAGCAGCAAGCATAAATTCCGGTAAATAAACCTTATTCTCATGCTGAATACCAAGCATCGGAATCATCATGCTAAGCTGCAGTGTCGCAGGGAACTCTGATGAATACTGTTTTTCGTAAAATTGTTTAAACCGACGTTCTTCAATTGTTGAATTCAGCCTGAATCCTCTAGAAAAATATGAGCGCAGCACACCAACAATTTTCTTAGACATAGAGCCATCCCGATCACTATCAGATTGCTGTACGTACACAACATTATCTTTAGATCCGTCTTCCAATATCTGGCAAGCACTCTCAGTATTCATTTGGTAACCAGCTACCTGTCCTGACACGATAGGATATATCTTCTGTGCAAGATTGAGTTTCATGTCAAAAGAAGGTCTATCCTCAGTGAATAGAGACGCCATCCTGGAAAATAAAGCACTACCCCCGGGTAGCCCAATTTCGCCATTTGTCATAATATATTGCATCGCCGACAGTTGCAATGCAATACCGTTTTCGTTGCGATACGTTTCACTAATCTCCACACTTTGACTAAGCATACGTCCCCTAAGTCTGCTGGAGAGTTCTGGAATCACATCTGATTTTGATGCCTCTCCAGAGATCACCTTATTGCAAGCTTCCACGAGGAGAACTGCTTCATACTCGTTCCAAGGAATATTGATTGTTGCCGCCATTATTTCTCAATTGTAGATTTTAGTAATGAAAACACTTCGACTTTGAGAAGACGAGCAATTTCGTACAATTGTTCTACCGAAGGTTGGGCTTTATTTGATACCCAACGTGAAACCGTAGTCTCAGATTTCCCCATCTGTTCTGCAAGCCATTTGCTTGTCAAGTGCTGCTCTGCAAGTTCTGCCTTAATACGATTGTAGTTAAATTCGGCCATTTTCAATAATGATTTGACAAAGGGTCAAATATAGCAAAATATTTTGTAAAAATAGCATATTCTGATAAGAAATATAAATAATCTTTGAAATCACAGCAAGAAGTTGCACACTGGGCAAGCCCTTGACACTAAAAATTACTTATCAATAGAATCCAAGTAACTGCTTTTACCGGGACTCTGAAAAGTAAAATTTGAGATAGGAAAATGTTCGATTATTTACTTGTCACCGGCAATTACCGAGTTTTTCTCGGTAATTGAATCTTTGTTTAGTGCTCCTGATTCAATTTTGCAATAATAAGGCAAAGCTATCTGCATAGGATTTGCTCTTTTTATGCGGATTCTTTCCAGATAAACAGTCCCTAATCCATCCATATTTGAGCAAGTTGTATTATATTTGCAGTGCAGTCCCGGTCGTTCCTCTCCCAGCTTTCAGTTACTGGTGATGAATCCGGGTTTTTATTTTATGCATACAAGAAGTTTTTTGTTGCTCAAGTATCTGTTTTGTGGTCATTAGTATATCTTGAAGCCTAATTCATAGTTAATCCCTGAATATAATTTATCCATCGCGGATTCTAAACCTTTCATCGTCGCATAGTTAAATTTCCGGTCAAAATATGCAATATCGTTTATCGCATTTAAAATACCACTAACAAATTTTGTATAACCTGATATATACGCTTGGCTCCAGTTTCTGTCTTGAAGTTTTCTAACTCTTTTTCACTTCCTAGCAATGTGTGGCAGCTGCTGGATGTGCAATTTCATTTTAATTATAGGGAAAGGACGCCCCTGTGTGTCAGACTCAGTCCGTCCATATTCACGGAAGCCCAAATGCCGGTAAAAGTTTCTGGCTTTCGGATTCTGTTCGTTTACATCGACATAGGTGCAGCCATAATCCCTGATGGCTATATCCATAAGCCTTTTTCCAAAACCGCAACCGAAATAATTTGGCAAAATGAAAAGCATCTCTACCTTTTTGTCTTCAATACCGATTAACCCTACAGGTACATTTTTATAATGCAGGACAACAAGGTCTTCCACTGATTTGAGTGCGAGACGTACATCCAGAATCAAATCATGGATATCAGATTCAGTCAGGAAGTGATGGCTTGCCTTAACTGATTCTTTCCAAAGGTTGAGTAAGGACAAAATTAGCTCTTCCGTACGGGCATTCTTACATATTGCCTGCGGCTGAGTCAGATATTTGCGAAAATAGAGCATATCCTTCAGTATTTTTCCGTCCTCTTCTATAGGATGATCATAGTTGACGGTAAAGAAATCCGGCACAGTATGGGAATAATGGAATCCGCATTTCCGATAAAATGATATTGTACGCATGCTGTCTCCGGTTCCTACTGTCATAAGGCAGAACTTGTCCGCATAATGTCGGCTCAGAAAGTCAGTCATTTCTTTGCCATAGCCTAGCCTTTCCGCTGAAATTCCGGAGCTACTGCCAGACTTTTTATCTCGCATATACCGTCCCCCTCATCCGTAACTAATGCAGAACATATCGCGACACCATCTTGGGTGTACATGACAAACATATCTCCTCGTCCGATATACTTGTCAACCATAGTTTCCTGTTCGTCTGCCAATAAAAGAAGTGACAAGAAACGTTTCCTGTCCGATAGTATTTTCTTTATGACTGTCTGCATTTTAGAAAGATAATTTTTACAAAGGTAATATTAATTCAGCTGGTCAGTCGGATAGTTTTACAGGAAAATCTACTTTGCTGGTACCGATATAGATTTTTAGGTAATATGCTTCAAGATGTATTGCAAACGAGAATAAAGATAATTTGCCAAATCAGCAATATTTTATGCGATTTGGCAAATCATAACCCTTTTTGAATCTACTATTTCACCTGCTCTATGTCCTGCCATTCTGCATTAGAGACAATCGTCTGATATTGCTCCTTGGTCAGAACCGAATTAGCATCGTCTGAACATTCGTATTCCCACGGCAGTTCGTAAATAGTGGCCTCTTCCTGATAGCCCATATAGTTATGATAGGAATCGGGAACAAGCCGTACATAATCCTCTTCGAGCAGGGTTCTCAGGAGCTTCTCTGCGTCATATATCAGCAGCGGTGCCCCAGCCTTATACAAAGCTGTAGCTACTTCAATGGCCAATCCGGCATTGGCAGAATAACTGTTGGAGACAACAATTTTCCATCCCTGTTGCCGGTCGTGTGAGGCAAAGATATTCAGGCGTGAAAGTCCCAGTTCTCCGTAATGGTCAGTTGCGAACCGCATGAAATCCTCCGGACTGTCAATGTCGTACATTTCCGTCACATCCACGAACTTCTTCCGCTTGTAGTAGGCTACATCTCGCAGTTCTTCAGGAACATCCTGCGGATCTGTATGGATGCGCCCCCTGAATCCCCGCTTCCGGTGATAAGCCTCATACACCTCGTTGGCAATGCGGTAATATGTGCAATACTTTCGTATGGTCATGGTTTCAAAAAGAGGGGCAGAATGCCCGTGCACCGAGTCCTCCAATGCCTTGATGGCCGTTTCCCTATCTTCCACCTCAATTTTGAATTCGGCACAATGCGGTTAAATTCCTTTTGTGCAATCCGTCCTGTACGCTGCTGGTACGGCAGGTTATGCGCCACGTAATCGTTGAACCCGTCGGGATTTGAGACAACGACATCAATCATCCGTTGCAGATAGTCAAAGAAGCGGGTCAGATTCTCCCGGCACCACGTATCATCTGGCTCTGCATCCGTATACTTAGGGCAATTCGTAATGATAAAACGGGTGTACTTCCGGTCCGTAACACGGATTGACCGGGAATCCCCGTATCGACTTGAAGCAACATGAAACCATCTGGTCTCCATCGGGTTGAATGCAAGCCAATCCGCAAGGAACGCTTCTCGACTGTCATATTCCCCCGAAGTGATCAATTCCTCGGTATACCCCCATTCTTCCGGCGTAGGCCGTGGCACTTCGATATAGAATCCCCGGTACTCATCGTCGCCCATTACAGCCAGACGTTCGAACCGATGTTGTATCTCAACCAGCCGTTCAAGCATATCGCCACCAACGACAATCTCCCATTGACGGCTTTCGCCCATCGCTTCCAAATGCGAGGCATTCAAACCGACATCCTTTGCCAAATCGGTAAGGAGCGTTCTATTTATAATCTTTCTTTCGTTCATTTCTATATGTCCATTAAATTTCAATAAATCTGGCCGGATCAAATCCGTTCATCAGGTGTTCATCTTCAAAAACATATCCCATCTGGTTACAGGCAATTCATTATTTTTCAAGTATCTGCTGTTTTCCTGGAGCTCCATGTGCAGATCACTCATGTATTGTATCTTCATCTTACTGTTCTCCTTTCTTTGATTGCTCAATCTGTTTTCCTATGATTGCTTTCACTTGTGCAAATGAAACCGGTGTGAAATCGTTGTTGTCCACTCCGACATCATATTATGTCGGAAGAAGCATACTCAGCCGAGATGCATCCTTTCCGGTATTGTTCCTTCGGGTATCCGAAAAGCTGCCATGTGTCGTCATAAGAGCCGCCATAACAAAGGAACGGATAGTGATTCAGATAAATCTTCTGCTTGTCGACCTCGATATACATCTGCATCGTTATCTGCTCGAAGTATTTCGTGTAATTCTGCCTCAGGTTCTTGATGTCGTGGTTGCCGGAAATAAGGTATATTTTCCCGTTCAGTCTCTTCAGTACGTTTATCCATTCGGCAGAACCTCCAAGACAGAAATCGCCCAAGTGGAACACGATATCCTCCGGACCGACCACTCGGTTCCAATTGGCAATAATCGTTTCATTCATGTGTGACACATCCTTGAAGGGCCTGTTGCAGAACCTAATGATATTGGTGTGGTTGAAGTGGGTGTCGGATGTAAAGAACACCCTGCTTCCGTCAAATTTATAATTCATAATCTTTTCATTCATGCGCATCACTGTGCGGTTAATAATACGTTACAATTCAGCCCGTGGACGGAATTGACGGAGAAGAGCACATCGTGCGAACGTCACCAACAAGCATCAAACAAAAACCGTCGAAAAGTTTGGTAAGGACTCTCCGACGGTTTTCATTTATCGTTTCAGCGGGATACCAGCATCATTGCATCCCCGATGGTCTATCAAACATTCGTCGGAAAATGTCTCCAAAAGTATAGAATGCTCCAATGCCCGAAGTATGGACATGCGACATTCTCTCAAGGCATTTTATGCCTCGATCCGATATGGTGTTCCAGTTGTTCATTCTTCTTTGAAGCATTGTAAGCTTTTGTTTTTATTCAATTGACGGCGCAAAATTACGGATTTTCCTGAGGACCAGCAAATTTCTTTAGAGAAAAGCCAATATGAAGCAAACTGAGGAGCCCATAGTGCAAAAGTGCAAGTGCAACGTAGTGCATAATGCTACCTTGGTAATTAAGGATATCTTCTCATACGATAATGCTCGGCCAAAGCAAATTTACGTTATTCCATTAGTTATCGTTCGATAAAGTCGGAATCAGGGAAGAAAGTATTACTTTTAATCGTTAATTGCACCTGATTGCCAATAATTGTTAGTAGCTCACATATAAATCTATCCTAGCAAATCTTTAATGAAAGAAACACCTGTCTCCACCAAATCTTTGCCCTCAAGAAGAGGTATTATCAAGGACGAACAATCTTCATTCCATGATAGGTTATATACCGACTTATATTCAGAAAACACTTGTTGCAAAGATTTATGCTCAGGCAAAACGTTATCAGGATAATCTATGTCTATTTTCCAATGGTCTGTATAGCTTTTCAGCTTCAAGTTTAATGAATCACAATGAATTGAACCTCTGTTTCCACCATATCCCCACGATGATACTTTTATGTCCTTGTTTTCCGCTTTTAAATGATTAACTACTATTTGCGCAAAAGGCTCACAATGATAACCGCTCAAGGGTCTGGACGAGGCTCTTTGTAGTGACACAATTCTTAAATCAATTGGATTATCGTAATAGTAACCAGCATAATAGTATAATTTCCCAGCAGACTCCAGGAAGTCATCATATTTTAATGCATATCCAATATAGCCATTATCTTTCTTGTGTGTCTTTAAGATAGTCTCTATATCACCGTACATTATGTATTCACGAACGTAATCATTGAATGGCTTTGCCACTTCCCGTCCTGAGTCGTGCATGAAGATAAATTCCCACCCTTTTTCCTGACAACCATAATAAAATCTATTCTGATACGAGCTCCATCCAACGCGAATTCCGCGATAACCTTGTGATATCAAGAGTTGGTTTTTCTTTGTATCAGACAACTTTTTAAATTCAGAAATAGCTGCAACTAAATCATTGTAACTCGTATTTCTATCTAGCACATACTTAACAACGGACAGATTGCCATGGAACAGGGAACAATCTTCGAGTTCATCAAAGTTGCCTGCTGTATATAATGAACGCAACTCATTCTTGGCGATTTCATGAGCGATATTTCCGAGGCCCGCAGGACAACTAATTAATAACGAATCCACACCTTTTGCAGAGCATAGATGCCTGATCGTTTTTTCATAGTTAGAAATCTCGTTGAGACGTATATTTGATCTGTAGCTTAGGTCCTTCGTTAAAAATTGGCGCACTCCATCTATGAGATTTCTCATCACTCTGACATACCTTATCAATTCAGGGGTAGGTCTATAGCAATGATTCTCCTGACAATATTGTATGATTGAATAGAGAAATATTTGAATTGTAACCAAGCGGTTTTCCCTCTTGTTACTTATGCAGTACTTGAACAAGTCTTCAGGAATCTCTTTTGAAAATAGCCTGACCTTTCCAATTACATATTCGTCGCCATGATAAAATATCGCATTGAAGAAACTAGAAATGGAGCCGGTCTCTCTTTTAATATTAACGAAAACATCAAGACTCCGGAACATCAATGAGAGATATTCAATATCTGAATATGTTGAACACTGCTGCCCGAATTTGTTAGTATAGTCCGAAGTCTTAACATCCTCACCATTAATTTTAGGGTTCTTAAGATAGAAGTGAAGTTCATGGATATATTCTATATACCGCTCAAAATACCCGTCTATCACTGGGTATGGTTTGTCTTTCTGTTCCTCTGGCTTAAGTTTCCTCCATTCTTCAATTGCATAAGTCCAAAATATGTCACTCCATTGATGCTCGATAGATTGAACAAAATAATCTTTTATTCCTGTATAGTTCTCTCTATCCTTTTCAATAAACTCATATTGAGAATTTGCATGTTGGTCTGCAAGAAACTTGATGAACCTTGCTTTCCAATTCTCGAAAGAAGTCAGCTGCTTGCCCCTCTCATTCATCTTCACATAAAGACTGTCAGACAAATGAAAATCTTTCATATTAAGACAATCGAACTTCAGCAATGACATTGAATTTATACACATCTTCATCCAATGATCTCTATATCGTGGTTTGCTGATGAAAACATCGGTTGCATCAATCATATCAAGCATTGCCTGAATCGTGGGGTCAGTATCCCATTGCTTGAGATACCAAGCAACTTCTTTTCTGATATATTCCGAAATGGTCTGACCTTTTGAGAAGCAGCTGAAATCAATTCTTTCTTCAATCAA
>UMKD01003929.1_pt1 | contig 28606 bp, 27 predicted proteins | sample 1966221 | NCBI WGS metagenome assembly UMKD01 (sample SAMEA4836167, study PRJEB28245) | human gut metagenome | biome: gut microbiome; material: fecal sample | place: Denmark | collected 2008
AACTGTGGAGCGGTGCTGTCAATCCGGGCGTATACTTCGAGTGAACGACTCGTTTCATCTACTTTCTGCCCGATTGAGACCAAGGTAGCTTTAAATACTGTTTTGCCCATGCCGTTTACCCGGAATTGGACGGGGCTGCCTACCTTCATATCTGCCAGGTCTTTTTCATAAGTTGTCAGGCAGAGTAGGGGAGACGATTTGTCAATGACCTCACAAAGCGCTTCTCCGGGTTGAATGTATTTGCCTATATTCATGGTTACATCGCTGATATAGCCGCTTATAGGAGCTTTCACCTGCAACAGAGGCTGTATACCACTTTTCAATAATTCTTCAGGGGTAATACCTAATAAGGAAAGTTGTGCAGCTGTAGCTTCCAGTTTGCTTTTCATTGATAAGTAGTCTGCTTTGCTTTGTTGAAACTTTTTTTGCGAAGCGGCCTGTTCGGCTGAGAGTGACTTTTGGCGTTCATATTCCGCTTGCAAATATTCTGTTTGGGCATGACTGTCAAGGTAGGTCTGTTGCAACATGATGAAGTCCGGATTCTCAAGGGTTGCCAGCAGGGTGCCTTTCTGCACCTGTTGTCCCGGTAAAAGTGAAGTGTTTCTTACTACTCCTCCCATGGTAAGGGCTACGGTGGCCTGGCGTTGGGGAGATAGTACGATAGTTCCGTTGAAAGATACTTGATTGGGTTTTGAGGTGGCTGATGTAATTCCATCCACTTGCGTAGCAGTAGTATCTGTTTGTACCTTAGCGATGGAAGGAGCTGTTGTTGCTGTTTCGGAAGTTTGTTTTGTCTCTTTGCATGCTATAAGAGCCAACAAGAGAATGGGATAAAATATTCTTTTCATATTATTTATGTTTCAACAGGTTATTGATAAAGTTCATACTCCAGTGAGGCGATGTTATATTGATATACCGTTTCGATATAACCTTTGCGTATTTCACGTGCGGCACTGACCGACTGGATAAATTCCGCGATGCTCGTTTCGCTGTGTTGCAATTGTAGATTAGCCACCTTGATTAATTCGTCTGCTTCTTTGAGTGCAGACGAGATATAAAACCGGAGACTCTCTTCGTGACGGCGTAAGGTGGCACTCAGTTCAGTAACTTTATTGTTCAATTCGCGAATATTGGCTTCTGCTTGTATTTGTGCGGCAGAAGCGGCAAGTTTTGCTTGTTTGATCCGGCTCTTTTGTGGTAAGAAGTAGATAGGAAATGATACCCCCACCATCCATGCATTCAGGTTTTTCAGGGGCAGAATATTTTGGCGGCTATATCCTATGCTGAGTTCCGGAAAGAAACGACTGCGCTCTACGTTCAGTGCTGCCCGTGTTTCGGAAATCTGGCTGTTGAAAAATCCGAGATGGGCTTCGGATACGCTTCCTGGCTGAATATTTGTCGGGAAGAGCTGCATGCTCGTGTTTTCCGGTATGATGGGCGCATCTGCGTAGCAACTCCATTGAAAACGGGTAAGAGCCATTTTTTCTTCTTCTTGTGCCTGAAAGAGTCGGTTGTGCAGGTCCGCAGCCGATGTAGCCATCATGTTTTTTTCCAACAGGGTGATTTCTCCTTGTTCGTATCTCAGTTCGCTGATGCGCTTTAATTCAGCAGCCATGCGATCTTGGTCGCGATAAAGTGAACATATTGCTGAAGCATACTGATAATAAGCCCATGCACGTTTTACTTCTGCCGTTACTTCTTTTTCTACCATTTGGCGGTAGTAAGTGCCGGTTTGTACTTGACGGTTGATAAGGGTATTCTTGTAGAACGGTGTCAATAGTGAACCCAGGTTTTGTTCGAGAACCATTTCTTTATCTTTCTTGTTTTCGCCGTTCAGTTGTCCCCAGGAGTAACTGAATGTGGTAGGGGAGGCTTCTACAATCTCGCCTCTTGTGGCCTGTGCCTGCCGGATGGCGGTTGTGGCTGTCTTAAGCCTTGGATGGTTCTGTCTGGCTATTTTTATTGCTTGTTCCAGGCTGACGGTTTGTGGCGCTTGTGCTGTGACGGTGGCACTCAGCAGAAGTGCCGGTAGCAGGATGAACAGATGCAACCGTCTCTTAGGTTGTTTCCAACCGGCACTTGTCGCATTTACTATTTTATAAAAAACCGGAAGGATAATCAGGGTCAATATGGTTGATAGAATCAAGCCTCCGATTACAACAGTTGCCAGTGGGCGTTGTACTTCAGCTCCGGCGGATGTGGCAATGGCCATCGGTACGAAACCCAATGAAGCTACCAGCCCGGTTAGGAATACCGGACGTAGCAGGTGTGGTGTTCCTTTTTTTATAATCTGATTAGTGGTCATGGCATATTTATTTTGTTTTCTTAAGTCGTTGAAGTGGTTAATCATCAGAATTCCATTGAGCACAGATACCCCAAACAATGCGATGAATCCTACTCCTGCCGAAATACTGAACGGGAGTCCGCGTAGCCAAAGAGCCAGGATACCACCTATTAATGACAATGGCACTGTAGAGAATACCACCAGTGTATAGGTTACATTCTTGAAAGCGAAGAATAAAATCAACAGGATCAACATCAGGGCTACCGGTATTACGATAGTCAGTGTACGGATGGCGTTCTGCAGATTTTCAAACTGCCCCCCGTATTCAAAATAATATCCCGGTTTCAACCGGATGTTTTTGTCCAATGTTTGTTGGATTTCTGATACTACCTGTTGAATGTCGGCATCGCGCACATTGACTCCGATCACGATGCGGCGTTTAGTGGCATCCCGGTTAATTTGGAGCGGACCGCTTACCAGGTCAATACTTGCCACTTCGCTGACAGGAATCTGTACTCCTTCTGAAGTACGGATAAAGAGTTTATCGAGGTTCAGGTCTGCCACTTTCTCTTGATCGAGGCGTACTACCAAATCGAATCTTCTTTCGTTTTCAAATACTACTCCGCTTACTTCGCCGGCATAAGCTGTACGGATCATTGTGTTTAATTCCTCGATGTTAATGCCATAACGGGCTATTTTCCCCCGGTTGTATTTTACTACCAGTTGGGGTAATCCCATGGTTTGCTCGACAATGACATCGGCAGCGCCCGGAATCTGTTCGACAAACTTTGCAGCCTCTTTCGCTTTTGCATAAAGTTCGTGAGTGTCTTCGCCGTATAGCTTGACCGCTATGTCAGCCTTAGCTCCGGTCATCAGCTCGTTAAAACGCAACTGAATGGGTTGGGAGAAGTTGAATTCTGCACGGTTCTCTAAAGGCAGGAGGGCTTCTTTCATCTTTTCTACCATTTCCGCCCTGCTCGAAGCAGAGGTCCATTCCTTGAAGGGTTTCATTACAATCATCACATCGGCATCTTCCACAGCCATTGGATCGGTAGGAACCTCGGCAGTTCCGATTTTGGCAACTACATGTTTGATTTCCGGAAATTGATCCATCAAAACCTTTTCGGCCTGGTTGGATACTTCAATACTTTCAGAGAGTGAACTTCCGGCCGGTAATGTCATTTGCATGGCAAAATCGCCTTCGTCCAAAGTAGGGATAAATTCTGCTCCCAAACGTCCGAAGAGTAAGAAAGAACCTATTAAAGCAGCGAAAGCTATAGTGACTGTCTGCCATTTGAAACGCAGGCAGAAGCATAGGCAACGTTGGTATATGACATTAAGTTTTTTAAAGAAACGGTCGGCAAACGTAGGTTTTACCACAATGGTGTGTTTCAGGAAGAGGGAAGCCATCATCGGTACATAAGTCAGAGAGAGTAATAGGGCTCCGATAATGCAGAATACCAGTGTCTTTGCCATTGGAGTAAAATATTTTCCTTCAATTCCGTTCAGAGTCAGGATGGGGAAGAATACGATCAGGATGATGAAAACGGCAAATGTAGCCGAACGTACTACCCCCGAAGCACCCTTCTCCACTTCTTCATCCATTTCTGTTTTCGATAAAGTGCGGCCTTTTAGTTTATTGCCGTAGAGGTGAGCTAATATACCTTCTACTATTACAATAGAACCGTCTACCACAATACCGAAGTCGATGGCACCGAGACTCATCAGGTTGGCTGTCACACCGAAAATACGCATAAGGATAAATGCAAACAGCATGGCCAGTGGGATAACTGAGGCTACGATGAGTCCTGCACGTACGTTACCCAGGAAAATGATAAGTACTACGAATACGATAATTGCACCTTCTATCAGGTTGTGTATGACGGTGGAGATATTTCGGTTGACAAGTTCCGAACGATTCAGATAAGGCTCTATACTTACCCCTTCGGGTAATAGTTTCTGTATTTTTTCCACCCTTTTTTCCAACTCTTGTGTCACAACGTTGGCGTTGGCTCCTTTCAACATCATCGCAATGCCTCCTACACATTCACCATTTCCGTCTTTGGTCATTGCGCCAAACCGCTTTGGAGCTCCAAAGCGGACAGTACCTACATCACTAATGTGCACAGGAATGCCGTTGCGGTTGGCAACAACAATCTGCTCGATGTCTTTAGTGCGGCTGATCATTCCCTCTGAACGGATATAATAAGCATTTCGAGCCTTCTCAATATAGCTTCCTCCGGTGTTCTGATTGTTTTTGCTTAAAGCTTCGAACACCTCACCGATGGTGATATTCAGCGAAAAGAGCGCATCCGGATCAACGGCTACTTCATATTGTTTCAGGTATCCGCCAAAACTATTAATTTCCACAATACCCGGTATGCCGGATAATTGGCGTTTCACCATCCAATCCTGAATTGTGCGGAGTTCCATCGCATCATATTTGTTTTCGTAACCGGATTCTACCTTTAGGATATATTGGTAGATTTCTCCCAATCCGGTAGTGATGGGCATCATTTCCGGCATACCCAATTCCGATGGAATTTCTCCTGCTACGGATTGTATCTGTTCGTTAATCAGTTGCCGGGCATCCAAGGTCGGTACACTCTCTTTAAATACAACTGTCACTACCGATAGTCCGAAGCGACTTACCGAACGGATATCTTCCACATTCATGATATTGCTCATGGCAATTTCGATGGGCATTGTGATCAGTTGCTCTACTTCCTGTGGGGCAAGTGTCGGCGAGACAGTTACGATTTGTACCTGATTGTTGGTGATGTCCGGTACGGCATCAATTGGCAAGGTCATCATCGCATAAATGCCTCCGATAAGAAGAAAGAGGGTAGTGAGTCCTACGAATAATTTCTTCTTTATAGAAAAACGTACGATAGCTTTAAACATAATCCTTAAGTGTTTGAATATCGGTACAAAGGTAGATCGCTGAAACTTTTGTTGTTGATGAAAAATTGCGAGGTGGAAAGATTGGCAGGTGAAATGGTAAAATGTGGGAATGAAGTGGAACGGAATTGTTGAAAAAGGCTATCTTTGCATATCAACAACACATCACAATAATAAGATTATGAAGAAAAAAGCACTTTCCTTGCTGGCATTCATCCCGGCATTTACGACAGTGACGGCTCAACAGCCGGCAGTACCGGATGTATGCGCACTTGTCAATCCCATCATCGGAACCAATGGTATGGGGCACACCTTTCCCGGGGCCTGCGCTCCGTTCGGACTTGTACAGTTGAGCCCTGATACGGATACAATTCCTCACAATGTGGATGGAGTTTATCAAAAAAATGCATATGAATATTGTGCCGGGTACCAGCATCGCGATCAAACAATAGTAGGATTCAGTCATACCCACTTGAGTGGTACGGGACATTCTGATCTGGGGGATATCTTGATTATGCCTGCTACAGGTGAATTGAAACTGAATCCCGGAAGGGCGGACACCCCAGACGAAGGATACCGTTCCCGTTTCAGCCATGAAACTGAAGTGGCTCGTCCGGGCTATTATGAAGTGGAGCTTACAGATTACGGTATAAAAGCACAGTTGACAGCTACCCAACGGGTAGGGATACATAAATATACTTTTCCGGACGGTGCCGACGGACGCATTATTCTTGACCTGGTACACGGCATCTATAATTATGACGGGAAAACGTTGTGGGCTAATATACGCGTAGAAAATGATACATTGCTGACGGGGTATCGTATCACGAACGGGTGGGCCCGCACCAACTATACTTATTTTGCCATATCCTTGTCTCAACCCATCAAAGACTATGGATATACAGATAAAGAGAAGGCTTTGTATAAAGGATTCTGGCGACGGTTCAATACCGACCGGAATTTCCCGGAAATGACCGGACGGAAACTGGTGGCTTATTTCAACTTCGATACCCGGCAGAATCCGGAACTGATAATTAAAGTCGCTCTTTCGGCAGTGAGCACAGAAGGGGCTTTAAAAAATTTGCAGGCTGAGGCTGGCGGAAAGACTTTCAGCCGGCTGGCAGCCGAGACACATTCGGCATGGAATCGTGAATTGGATGTGCTTGAGGCCAAAGGAACCCCCGACCAGCTTGCCATGTTTTATACTTCACTGTATCATACGATGATTAATCCGTCTGTCTATATGGATGTAGACGGTAGTTATCGCGGGCTCGATCATAATATCCATACAGCCGAAGGATTTACCAATTATACTATTTTCTCCTTATGGGATACGTACCGTGCAGAACATCCTTTTTTGAATTTGCTTAAACCCCGGCAGAATAGAGACATGGTGCAGTCTATGATTCGGCATCAGCAGCAGAGTGTGCATGGCATGTTGCCGGTATGGAGTCTGATGGGGAATGAAGGCTGGTGTATGAGCGGTTATCATGCTGTATCTGCTTTGGCTGACGCGATTGTCAAAGGTGCCGGAATATCCGTCCGGGAGGCTTTGCCGGCGATGGATCATACGGCAAATGTGTCTTATTATGAAGGCATTGAATCGTATAAACGATTGGGATATGTGCCTTTTGATCAGAGTGGAACGGCTGCATCTACTACGTTGGAATATGCTTATGACGACTGGACCATTTACCGGGTGGCTTTGTTGGCGGGAGATAAACGGTTAACCGATATTTATAAGAAAAGGGCGGATAATTATCGGAATGTTTTTGATACTTCTGTCGGTTTTGCTCGCCCTCGCTATAGCAACGGCGAATTTAAGAAAGAGTTTGATGCTATGCAGACCTACGGTGAAGGTTTTATTGAAGGAAACTCATGGAATTTCTCTTTCCATGTGCCGCATGATGTAACCGGATTGATCGGGCTGATGGGTGGTGAAAAGAAATTTGTCAACCGGCTGGACACACTCTTCTCTATGGCACTTCCCCGGAAATATTATGAAAAGAATGAAGATATCGCCGAGGTGAGTTTGGTAGGAGGGTACGTGCATGGCAACGAACCCAGTCATCATATTCCCTATTTGTATGCATGGACTTCCCAGCCCTGGAAAACACAATATTGGGTGCGTGAGGTGATGAACCGGATGTACAAAAATGATATTGACGGCCTGGGGGGCAATGACGATTGCGGGCAGATGTCTGCCTGGTATCTGTTTACGGCAATGGGATTCTATCCCGTTTGTCCGGGTACCGATCAATACGTGTTGGGAGCACCTTATCTTCCATACATCCGTATGAATCTGCCTAATGGAAACACTTTTGAGATAAAAGCGCCGAAAGTGAACGATCGCAACCGCTATGTTCGACAGGCAAAGCTCAACGGAAAAGTTTACGATAAAATGTATATTACCCATGCCGATCTCTTGGCAGGGGGAATACTTGAATTTGAAATGTCTGCTTCTCCAAACAAGAAGAGAGGGCTTGCCAAGGAGGCTAAACCTTATTCGATGTCTGAGGAGTAGAACGTTTTCAAACATTCTGTCCGGGATGCTTGTTAATTATTTGATGAACCAAATAATAGAATATGAAAGCAATTTTTTCTTTTGTAGCAGTCTTGGTACTCTCATTATCGATGGCTGCGCAGAGTAAATCGTTCTATGACTTCTCTGTGAAGACCATAGATGGCAAAGAGTATAAACTGGCAGACCTTAAAGGCAAGAAGGTATTGGTGGTTAATGTCGCTTCCAAGTGCGGACTGACGCCACAGTATGCCGAGTTACAGGAGTTGTACGATCAGTATAAAGATCGGAATTTTGTGATTATAGCTTTTCCTGCCAATAACTTTATGGGGCAAGAACCGGGTACGAACGAAGAGATAGCCAAGTTCTGTTCGGCAAATTATGATGTTACTTTCCCGATGATGGCCAAGATTTCGGTAAAGGGTAAAGATATGGCTCCACTTTATCAGTGGCTGACTGAGAAGAAACTGAACGGGAAGCAGGATGCGCCCGTACAGTGGAATTTTCAGAAGTTTATGATTGATGAGAATGGAAATTGGGTTGGTTTCGCAGCTCCTAAAGAAAGTCCTTTTTCTGAGACTATTATCAGTTGGATAGAAAAGAAGTGATTTAATGTGTCAAAACTCACCACAGAGGACACAGAGTAACACAGAGACGATTTTAAGTTGTTGATTATTAATCAAAAGACTCTGTGCTACTCTGTGTTACTCTGTAGTGAAAAGAGTTTCTACACAGCCTCTTTGGGGGAAGTAGAAGAGAAAATCCCTGCTTTTTCTATTTCACTTTCAAAGTTCGGTGTGAAGACACCTTTTCCTAAATTCGTTTTGATTTCTTCATAGCTCCAGAAACGTCCGCCATCTAATTCATCGCTGGGATGTATTGCTCCGTCGTATACTGTTTTATGCACAAAGACTAACTCCCGTTCACGGGAAGACTCAAAGACATAACTTGTCAGGAGTTCCGGTGTGAAGTCCGTGATACCTAATTCTTCGGCGACCTCTCTCTTTAAAGCTATTTCTACACTCTCTCCCAGATCGATGTGTCCGCCTACGGCGGTATCCCATTTGCCCGGCTGTATATCCTTCCATTCAGGGCGTTTCTGCAAGTAAAGTTCACCTTTTGAGTTGAATACGTGCAGATGGACAACCGGATGCAATAGCTTGCTTCCGCTATGGCATTCGCCGCGTGTAGCAGCTCCTGTAATAGTTCCCTGTTCGTCTACGATGGGAAACATTTCCTGATTATTATCGCTTTGCATATCTTAAGGTATTAATAAGGATGAATCGCCGTAGCTCAGGAAGCGGAAATCGTGGCTGAGTGCATAGTCGTAAATTGTACGCCAGTTCCCTTTGACAAATGCCGAGACCAATAATAGCAGGGTGCTCTGTGGCTGATGAAAATTGGTAACCATTGCTTTGACTATTTTGTATTCGTACCCCGGAGCAATAATAATTTGTGTACTGGTGTGCAATGCTTCCATACCGTGACGGTCGAGATAACCTAATATTTTCTGTAAAGCTACAACAGGGCGTACGTCACATTCCGTTTCGTAAGGTTGCCACTGTTTTACACGCAATTGTTCTTCCGTAGCTTCCGGGTTGTTGGCCAGCGTTACACCGATGTGGTAGAGACTTTCAAGGGTACGTACGGAAGTTGTTCCTACAGCAATGGCACAAGCGTCGTGGTCTATCAGTTTTTTGATAATACTGCGTGATACGGATATATATTCCGTATGCATTTCGTGCCCCTCTATCTCTTCACTTTTTACCGGTTTAAAAGTACCGGCGCCAACATGGAGGGTCAGTTCCTCGAGGTCGATCCCTTTTTCGGTCAGGGCATCCAGTACACGAGGGGTGAAATGTAAACCTGCCGTAGGAGCGGCCACCGAGCCTTTTATTTTTGAATAGACTGTCTGATAGGTCTCTTTATCACTTTCTTCCGTATCCCGGTTGAGATATGGAGGGATGGGTAACTCGCCGAATACTTCAAGAATATCAGCAAAGGTGACTTCCGGATTATCCCAGTTGAAATCTATCCAATGACTGGTTCCACGACACTCGCCACGAGTAGCCGTCAGGGTGATGGGGAAACCTTTTACAGTCATTTCACGACGTAACGGACCGTCTTTCCATTTTTTCAGGTTACCGATCATGCAAAGCCACGCCGCATGTTCCGTTTGCTGGAAATTGAGTACATAGTCGTTAGGTTGAATCGGTTCCAGACAAAAAACTTCGATTAAGGCTCCTGTCTCTTTGCGGAAATGGAGTCGTGCCTGAATAACCTTGGTATTGTTGAATATCATCAGACTTCCGGCAGGCAAGTGTTCCGGTAAGGAGGTGAATACATCTTCGCTGACTTCGCCGTGACGGTAAATAAGTAACTTAGACTGGTCCCGCATAGGCAACGGGAATTTAGCGATACGTTCATCCGGCAATGAATAATTGTATTCGCTAATACGGATATGTTTCGGGTTTTCTTTCATCATTTCTTTCTTTGCGACGACAAAAGTAGTTATATTTGCCTTAATTTGTAGATTGTAAATGGTAAATTGTAAACAGAACGATGAAAATAGGTGATAAAGTGCGCTTCCTCAGTGAGGTGGGCGGAGGAATCGTAAAGGGATTCCGGGGAAAAGATATTGTATTGGTGGAAGATGCTGATGGATTTGATATCCCGATGCAGATACGCGAGTGTGTGGTGATCGATACGGATGATTATAATATGACCCGGAAGGCTGCTCCTGCGCCAAAGAAACCCGAAGAACCCGTCAAACCGGTAAAGCCTGAGATTCCGGTAGTTCGTCCGGCCGAAGTGCGGGGTGGTGATGTTTTAAATGTTTTTCTGGCTTATGTGCCCGAAGACGTGAAAGCTATCAGCAGTACTTCGTTTGAGGCTTATTTGGTAAATGACAGCAATTATTATTTGTATTATACGTATCAGAGTGCCGAAGGAAAGGCTTGGAAAACCCGTTCGCATGGACTGGTGGAACCCAATACGAAGCTTTTGCTGGAAGAGTTTACTAAAGATATGCTGAATGAAATGGAGCATGTAGCTGTTCAGTTCATTACTTTTAAAGATGGACGGACAGCACCTTTGAAACCTGCGGTTTGTGTGGAGCTGCGTATCGATACGGTGAAGTTCTATAAGCTGCATACATTCCGTGAGTCGGACTTCTTTGAACAGCCGGCTTTGGTTTATGATATTGTGAAAGACGATGTTCCTACCCGTCAGGTATTTGTTTCGGCTGAGGAACTGCAGTCTGTACTGATCCGGAAGAAAGAAGTGGATAAACCTAAGTCACAACCGATTGTGAAACGTGGTGGAAAGAATGAAATTCTTGAAGTGGACTTGCACATCAACGAGCTGCTGGATGACACACGTGGCATGGGGAATGCCGAGATACTGAATTATCAGTTGGATAAATTCCGTGAAGTGATGGAGAAGTACAAAACCAAACGTGAACAAAAAATAGTTTTCATTCATGGCAAAGGTGACGGAGTGCTTCGTAAAGCATTGATTGATGAATTAAAGCGAAAATATAGTAATTGCCGCTATCAGGATGCTTCTTTCCAGGAATATGGTTTCGGAGCGACGATGGTGACCATTAAATGATGCTTCTATGCCTGTTATTGGGATGTGCGTGTTTCTGAAATTAGAGAGGTGACAAAAAAGGAAATTAAGTGAATTGATGCAGTGTAAACGGGTGGAAGGATGAAAGAAATGTGGATAATTACTAAAATTATACATTGATGTATTATACATTGATGTATAATTTGTATCTTTGTTCTATGATAAAGAAGGAAACAGCTTATGAAATCACCTTTTCAGTATGGTACACTGGTCGATAAAGAGAATTTTGTCAACCGGGTAGAAGAACGCAAACAACTGAAAGAGTTGTTAGGTTCGGGTATTAACGTAATGCTCATCTCTCCACGTCGTTGGGGAAAATCTTCACTTGTCAAAGTAGCGATGGACGAGTTGATGCATGAAGATAAACAGGTTCGTGTCTGTTATATCGATGCATTCAGTATCAAGACCGAATCCGAGTTCTACCGGATCTTTGCCCGTGAAGTCATCGCTTGCGCTGCATCTACGCTTGAAAAACGATTGGAAGATGTAAGACACTTTTTGAAAACTGTTTCACCCAGTATCACGCTGAAAAGCACCCCTACCGATACGATGTCTTTTGACTTGAAATTCGAATTGGAAGAAAGGGATGTTATGGAAATACTGAAATTGCCCGAAAAGATAGCCATAGCCAAAAGCATACGGCTGATAGTCTGCATCGACGAATTTCAACAACTGGCACAACTATCCGGCTACAGAGATCTGGAAGGTAAAATGCGTTCTGTCTGGCAAAAACAGCAACAAGTATCTTATTGCTTTTACGGAAGCAAACGACACATGATGCTGGATATTTTCAACAACTCATCCAATCCTTTCTATCGTTTCGGGCAGGTACTATTCCTGCAAAAGATTAAGAAGGAGGAGTGGGTACCTTTTATCGTCAATGCCTTCAAGCGGACGAATAAAGAAATCAGCAAAGAGCAAGCCGAACAGCTGTGTGACATCGTGAAGTGCCATTCATGGTATCTGCAACAGTTGTGTTACTTCGTCTGGAGTGGCACTTCCGACAAAGTGACTGACGAAACCATTGAAATGCGTACCCGGCAATTGATAGATACCAATATGCCTATGTTCATGAATGATACTGAAAATCTGACCGCTGCGCAAACTGCCATGTTACGTGCCGTAGCCAATGGTGAATACCGCTTCAATTCTATTCCTGTAGTGCGGAAATATGAATTGGGAAGTGCACAAACCATCACCCGCAACAAACGCATGCTGACCGAACGTGATTTTATTGAGAAGGAGGGGGAACTGTATGTGTTTTCTGATCCTGTATTCGAACTTTGGTTTAAGAGGGAGTATTGTTGAGCTGAATTGTAAGGGGAAAACCGGCTGTTTAACAATGTTAATGTCAATTTCCGTTTATTTTATTCTTGTGTGCAAATAACAAGCCTTTTGCATTTAAAACACTTGTTATTTGCATCCAAAGAATAAACTTTAACTCTGTGTTAAAACAAAGCTTTTACTGACAGATGTTTTTAACTTTGAATAGTTTGTATTTCAGCTTGTTAAGTTTGATTTTTACTTTTAGCCTCACTGAAGGTCTCTGCAGTATAGAGCCAATATACTTGCTTTTTTGTCAACTATACACAGGGGATTTGCCCTATCCGTTTATTTCCTTTTGCCTTATTCAGTGCCGCTATCAGATACCTTCCTTTTGCCCCTATGTCACTCCAGCAAGTGTTGGCAATCAGTCGCCACACCGTCGCTGGTACTATTGTGTTATGATGTATTTTATTTTAATACAGTGATTTATGAAAAAGTGTTTTGAAAAGGGTAACGGTTTAACAACGTGTTAACTGCCTTTGTTTTCAGTGTTCTTTCATTCCTCAAATAACTCCATCACAAAGATTCTATCTTTTTCAGAAGTAACAAAAGTATTCTAAGAAAGATAGCTAAAAGTATGAAATCGAAAACAGAGCAACACATAGATACTTTAGTTTCTTGATAATCAAAAATATAAAAAACGACTATGAAAACTTCTGAAAAATATATTCAGTGAATATTAATTTATATCTTTGTCGCTGAAAATATATCTCACTGAATATGAAAAGTTAAATAAGGAGAACAGAAGTAATAGTGAATATATCAAATGAGTAAGTATATTATGAATTGCATTTAGATTATGCTTTTAGAAAAACTACTTAAAGAATTTAATCTTAGCATCAATACTTTTAATTTAGAGGAATCTAAGTTATTTGACCAATATTTTGAACGGATATTGATTAGTAAAGGTACATTTTTAATTAAGGAAGGAGAAACAGAAAGGTATAGTTATTTCGTTTTTGACGGGATATTACGTTGTTGGCTTTTTAATCATAAAGGAGAAGAACAAGTTTTTTGGTTTTGTAAAGAGGGTACGTTTTCAATGTCAAACATATCTTTTACATTACAAACAAAGTCTGCATTTAATGTGCAAACAATTGTAGATAGTGTTATTTACCGAATAGACAAGAAACAAGTAAATGAACTATATACTGCTATCCCTAAGGTGAAAACTGTATTTGAAGAATTGAATGCTATATTGTTGAATAAACTCTTGAAAAGAAATATCGACTTGATTAAATATTCTCCTGAACAGTATTATCTACGGATGATTGAAGAATATGGCATTACGTTAAACTATATACCACTAAAAGATATAGCTTCTTATTTGGGTATCACACCACAGGCTCTAAGCCGAATCCGCAAACGTATTTTTTAACTTAGGTTCAGTGCTTTGAATGTATGAATCCCGAACTTTGCGGTTTTGAATAGCAATAACAATCATGATTAGAAAAATTAAAATTACAGACTATCCACGTTTGATGGAAATTTGGGAAAGTGCAGTATTGAGTACACACGATTTTCTTAAAGAGGAAGATTTTCTATACTATAAGGAACAACTTCCAGTATATTTTCAGCATGTCACTCTATTCGGATTTGAACAAGAGGGAACCTTAATCGGATTTATGGGAATTGCAGAAGGAAATCTTGAAATGTTATTTGTAGACAATAATTATCGAGGCACAGGAATTGGGAAAAATTTAATTACTTATGCCATAGATAATTTACAAGTAACAAAAGTCGATGTGAACGAGCAGAATATTCAGGCTGTAGGTTTTTATAAATATATAGGCTTTAACATATACAAAAGGTCAAATTTAGACGGAGAAGGTAAAGAATATCCTATTTTACACATGCAGTTGTAGTTTCTGTTCAATTATAAACAGATTCCTTTAATTAAAGATGTAATATTCCATTTGAATGAAATGGTTTACGAAAAATCATTGCAGAGCTTAAATAAGTGTATCTATCGCTTACTTAAACTCTGTTTTAATTTATGATAAAACAATTATTACAACAGAGATTTTTCCGTCTATTGTCGGAATATTCGCAGCGTAAAGTTTCTGCATCCGAATTTGCAGAAGCTATTGAAGAATTGGCTACACATTTAGCTGATTTCAGTTTCAACGAACAGGATTATAGCGTTTTACTTCGTTATTTCTCCTTTGGTTTGCATCGGCTTAAATCGTATCGTGTGTGGTTTGAGCAAGAAAAAAATGCCCTATTTGCATTTAATTGATGAAGCAATAGGATTACTAAATAATGAAATGCGCATTGTCGAATGGCGTATTAAATACCCCGAACAGTTTCAGCAACACTGAGTAAGGGAAATTGGGTAACTGGCAAGGATAACTCCATATAGCAGGCCGTAGGCTACAAAAACGAGGTAAGAAGGTTAGGGTTCTTAGTTCGTTCCTCTTTCTCGAAACTCGCCAGATATGCTTCCGTAGTCCTCAGGTCGGTATGTCCCAAGGATTCCTTATATAAGAGATGTTGGCTCCGTTTCGTTTCAATACGGTAGCGTATGAGTGTCTTGCGGTGCATGTGGTGATATTGCCGATACCCAATTCTTCACCTATCAACTCCATATGCTTGTTGATTCGCTTGACAACATCGCATACAATCGCTTTACGCTCTATGGTTGTCTGATTCCCTTTCATATAGGGAAATATATAATTATCGGGTAATGGCTTGTTTCCCCACTTGCCAATTATTGCCTCTAATTGGGGGAAACAACCGCACGTATCTCTTACTAATGTACTTTGGTAGAACTGCATAGTACCGATTCTTTCTTCGTTTCTCAGTTTCTCGATCTTAGCACGTATGGCACACTGTTCAGGGTGTCACCGGTAGCCTTTCCTAAACGCAAATCGAGCGTATTGAAAGAGAATGTTCCTTTTCTGCTAGAGCTTCAACATTCATACGAACCAAAGAAAAACTGCTTTCAATGGCTTATCTGATTTTCCTGCTTTCAGAAGATTTGCTATCCGGCAGCTTGCTCCACTCTTCTTTCGTCATGCAGATACCAATAGAATAATACTTGGGCCTTCTTTGATAGTAAACCTTGATTTTAACAGGATATTTACCTTCTTTGTTGGCTGTACGTGCATCAAGTACCGTAGAGACCATGATACCGTCTTTTGAATAATTATACATAATTTTAGGATTACCCGCAAGCGGAATTGCTTACGATAGTCTATATATCCTCTTTTGAACGGAAATATAAACGTTTTAAAGCTTTTTGAATATTGGTTTTGAGTAGTTTAGATGTTAATTTCAAATGGGTAAAAAACAGAAAAAACACAATCAAGAAGATAACATATTAAAAATAAAGACTATATAGCTTTCCAAAAACAAAAACTGGGCATAAAATCATTATAAATAGAAATTAGGGAAACTCCTATAATAAATGTTAACAACAAGATCCTATAACATTAATTTCCCAGCCCTAAATATAGCAAACAGGATTTCAAATACTATTTTAAGATTTTATCTTAATGAAACATGAAATAATAAACAATAATATTTCATATATTTGGATAATTACAGCTGTTTTTTATAGAAATGACCGATACACTGACAAAAGAAAAAAGAAGCTATTTAATGTCTACAGAATGATTATTCTTTGATTTTTGATTTGGAGACCGTGAATTTATGATTAACTTTGTAAGTACTCATATTTTAGCAGTAATACCAATAAATATATGATAGATGCTTATATTTTATCGCTTATAAATAAAACACCCGACTCTTTAATGTCGGGTATTGCTCAGCGCGTTAAGCAAAGGCGATTGGAAAAGGGATGGACGCAAAATATGCTTGCAACAAAGGCAGGGGTTTTCTTGGCCTCTTACAGGCGTTTTGAGACATCTGGAGAAATATCTCTGCGTTCATTAGTAATGCTTGCTTTTGCATTGGAGATGACGGATGAATTTGAAAATCTTTTCAGTCGGAGGAAATTTCGGAGTGTTCGATGATAGTTTACCTGACGGTTGGGGGAATCTTTTGCTTGATCGTTATCTACAGGAAAAAGGAATAAATCCATATAAACTCAATGTTTTAGAACGGCTGTCGCTCATTGGTTCTACCGGACGTGGAGCATTGGAATATCGACCAGATAAAAGCATAGTCACAGACGATGAGTTTCTTGATTTTGACCGTTTGTCCAAAGAGGTTGAAAAGATACTTGAAAGCAAGGAGAGTGATGGCTCTGTCGATTTGCTTTATAAATATGGAGGTTCATCCGGTGGGGCTCGACCGAAAGTGTTTGCTAAGATAGATGGTCGTGAGTGGCTCGTGAAGTTTAAAGCAACAAGTGATCCTGTTAATGTGGGAGAAATAGAATATAACTACTCAATACTTGCTAAAGAGTGTGGAATACGAATGGCAGAAACTCGCTTGGTTAATGGTCGCTATTTTGGAGTAGAACGATTTGACCGAACCCCTCAAGGTAAAATTCATACTATAAGTGCTGCCGGATTGCTACACGCTAATTATAGGATACCGAGCCTTGACTACTCTCTACTATTAAAGTTGACACTGAACCTTACTAAGGACATGGAGCAGGTCGCAGAAATGTTTCGTTTGATGGTATTTAATGTCCTTATTTTCAACCGAGATGATCATGCTAAAAACTTCTCGTTTCAATGGATTGATGGAGAATGGAAACTTTCGCCTGCATATGACATTTTGCCAAGTAGCGGATTTAATGGCTATCATACTACAACTATAAATGGTAAAGGAGAACCGAAGCTTGCAGATATTATTACGTTGGCAAATGAAATAGGATTATCTAAACAGTATGTAAATCAGGCAATTGAAGAACTGATAGAAAAATGTACTGCGAAAAAGATGGTAAAATACAAATTAAGATAATTAGCTTGTATTGTTTGCTGTATATGGAGTAGATAGTGTGTTGACTATCGTTCTTCGATCTTGCTGAGTGGAATATAGTGCTAACCCTCTTCGCGGTTGTCGGTGATTGGTATAAAAATAAAAGACCGGTGTCAGTTCATTCGACGACACCGGCCTTTTATCCTTTTATTCATCAATCAAGTTCCTACTTTACTTCGATGCCCTTGTTCTTCAAAGTCATATTCAGTATTGTAGTATACTTCGTGTACTGTGCATCCGTCAACGTTTTTTTCATCAACTTCAGATTTCCGTAGACAGCGTTACGAACCAGGGTATCCTTGTTCTTTTTGGCAGTGGTGGCTCTTCCCATCTGTTCGTCAAAGTAGTTACAAATGTTGGCTACTTCTTCTGCCTGTACAGAAGATAAATTCAGGTATTTACCCAATTTATTCACATTGATGTTACCTTCCCATTTTGCAACTGTAGGTTGATTTTCTGCTGCAAATGTGGTGGCAGCAAGACAGAGTGCTGCTACTAATGTTAATCCTAATCTTCTCATAATACCTACTTTTTTAATTGTTATTCCTGAAAACTAATCTTTGTCCTTATCTTATCATAAGGACCCTAATACCTATTAAAAACAATTGTTAAGCTTTTTCTTTTTACCTATGCAAATATACAAATATGTTGTTCAACATAAAAAGGATGGGGAAGGAAAGTAGGCAATAAGGTGTCATTTCTTGATGTATATCAAGAAAGAGGTGTGAAAAAGATAATCTTATTGCGAAAATTGAAACAGTTTTGTAATAAGATGCCTATATGGAACAGAATAGTGTCACCAGAAACGGCACGCTAAAGTCCACAATGAAACCATGAAAGATAGAGACTATGACGAATTCCTGCCCTGAACAACGGGTGATAATGGGAAGAGTAGTATCCATAGTGGTAGCTCCTCCGACTGAAATGGGGGCCAGTTTTCCGAAAAACTTTACTAATAAAGGAGCACAAAGTAAGGCGATGATTTCGCGCATGATGTTTGAAAGCAGTGCGATGGTTCCCAGTTCGGCTCCTTTGTATTCGGTGATGAAAATGCTTGAGAGTGAATAATACCCGAATCCGGAACCCACTGCCATGCAATCGGCCGGTGAGCGATGCGATAAAAAGAGACTGACTACGGCACATCCTGCCAGTGTGCCCAGAATGGTCATTACGGGCAGGAAGAGTAAGCGCGGATTCAGTGACCGGAAACTTTTCAATGTTTGCGGATCATTGCCTATGCTGATGCCGACACAGAACATCAGCCCGCATAAGGCATAAAAACTGAGTTTGCTTTGGCTGAAATCATATGGAATCAGATGATAAAGCCCGCACAGGGTGCCGATGATAAAAAAAGAGACGATAATAAGACTGCCTTTCATGGCTTCACCTCCTTCTTCTGATAGCGTGCATAAAGCAGATACCATAGTCCCCATGCAGCCAGTGTGCTTCCGGCTACGGCTGCTGTGGTGATGATGAAAGCTTCCAGCCCGATGGCGTGCAGTCCTTTCACGATGGCTTCGTTGCCTCCTACGTCGATGCCGAGCAGGAAGAGCAACAGCCATATTAATAAAGTAATGACTTTATGTATCCATGTGAGCCTTTGGCTTCGTAGCAAGTAGCCAAGCAGCATGCCTGTAAGCATGATTCCGATTATTATAAACATATAAATGTGCTTTTAGGGCACAAAGATAGTGGTTTCTTTATAAATCCGGTACCATTGGAGGAATTGCATGGTTTTTGACCGTCAGCATGTAGTTGGTTTCTGAGCTGAATCCAACCATTCCGGTACCGCCGTTCACATTGCTGGGGAAAGCGATGGGCTCGCTCAAGGTGTTGTCATAGGCATCTGAGTCGAGCAGGTTCAGTGCCCTCAGATAATAATATTCTTTTTCGGTGATGCTGAGTATGCGGATATAGACATCTGTTTTTATCCATATATATTCACTTCCCCAGAATCCCCATCCGTAGATATCATTATAGACAGTCATTGTATAGCTGCCGTCCGCGAAGCGTGAGTCGTCAAATACGGCATACTTGTTAGTGACACTGCCGAACAGGCCGTTTTCGTCATCTTCTTCCGTACTTGGCTTGCCGTCGGTCAATACCACGTCTTCGTTTGTTTGCAACTTAAAACTTTTCAACATGGCCGATCCCCAGTTAATCTGCTCACCTTGTTGCCAATAGTATTTCCAGTATTTCCGCTGTTCCACAATGATCCGATAGAAATTCTTCTCTCCCGGACGGTCGTTTATTTTGATTTGATAACGGAGATGTCTTCTCGGCGGAGTCCCGTAACCATAGTTACTTGGTATTCTCATGATAGAGACTGTATCTACCTTTTCTATCTTCCCGACAGGTTGGGGTACGGTGACTTCTGCCCATGCATGATATGCACCGTCATCTGTCATGGCGTCTATGCGGACTACATCGCCCGGATGGAAAGTGCTGTTGATATAAAAACGTCCTTTATCGCTGCTGTACGGATCGGGGCGCAGCGTTTCGCTGAGAGAACCGTTAATGCGTACTTCCACAGTGGCTCCGTTGATTTGTCCGATTTGGTTTCTGCCGGTAAAGTTCAGGAACAGTTCGTTGTAAGTGCTATCGGCGTTGATGATGGCGTTCATCACCAGTTTAGGAGGATTCTCCTTCAGATCGAAAGGGAGATCGTGGTTGCAGGCTGTGGCAGATATAATAACCAGCAGGAACAGGAGTATGTCGTGAATGGATCGTTTCATAAATACTTAGAATTTATATGTATAACTGAATGAAGGAATACAAGGCAACAAGGTGAATTTCCGGATGACCGGTATGCGGTTGCCTTGTGCTTGTTCGCCTTGAGTATATTCAGTCTTTTTGTAGGTGCGGTATACCAAGGTAGGGTTCATGGCATTGTATACATTATATATACTGACGTTCCAGATACGCATGCCATGCCGTGTTTTCTTGCTGAAATTAACACCTACATTGAGCCGGTGCGTGGCGGGAAGGCGATAGTTGTTGCGGTGCTTGACATAATCTCCTTCTTGTATCGATGAATTGTTATCGCCCGGACGGATGATAGCCGTCAGTTCAGTGGGGATTGTGGTTGTACCTCCGGTGGTAAATATCCAAGAGGCACTTACGTCGATTCGTTCGTTGAACCGGTGGTTGAGGGTCAGGTCTATATTGTGCCTCCGGTCATATTTATATGGAAAGCGTGCCCCATTGTTTATCCCTCCTTTGGCAAACTTACGGTCACTCTTGGCCAATGTATATGCCAGCCATCCGGTTGTCTTCCCGATGGTTCTCTGTGCCATGAATTCTATACCCATGGAGCGTCCGCGTCCCATCTCCACTTTGTCTTCCCATCCGGTGGAAGAGCCGAGGAAACTGACTCCGTCTTTGTATTCAAGCACATTTTTCATCCCCTTATAGTAGCTTTCTACCGAGAACTCCCATCCGTCGATTCCTGTGTAATAGCCACCCAACGATACCTGATGCGCCTGCATCGGTTTGATTTTATTGGTCACCGGCACCCACAGGTCGGTGGGCATGGCGAACGGCATGGATGAAATCAAGTGTACATACTGGCTCATTTTGGTGTAAGAAGCTTTGATTACGATGTCCTTGTTGAGCTGATAGCGTGCGGAGATGCGGGGTTGTATGGAGAAATAGTTCTTCTTTTGCACTTGGAAAGTCGAGAAGTGCAGGCCCAGATTCATACGCAGGCGACTGCTTAGATTGAAGTTATCTTCAAGGTAGGCAGATGCTTCGTGGGCAAGGATTTCGCTGTTAGAGGCGGTATAATACGTCGTATCCCGCTCGATGGTTTCTCCGGTCTTGTCGAATATCTTTGAGGTGGATACTTCCGGACGGAAACTATGGTGCAGGTATTGCATTCCGAACTTGACATGGTGTGCGGGGATAGGATTATAGTCAAAATCTATCTGAGCACTCCAGTCCCGGATTCCCGATTTATAGTCGGCTTTATAGCGGTTCCAGGTTATTTGGTTGTTTGTATGTATCTCGTTCTTGGTGAACGTGCTGACGTCAAACTTATAGTTATTGAAAGCGACTGTGGTATTGCTGAACAGTTTGTTGTTAAAGATGTAATTCCAGCGTCCCGAAACGATGGTGTTGCCCCAGTTCATTTTTCCGCCGTCCCTGTACTTGTCTTCGTCACCGTAGTAAGTGTCGTCATACTTTGTCATGAAATGGTCTTTGCCATTGTATGCACTGAGGAAGAGGCGGCTCCGGTCGGAGAATTTATGGTTGATTTTGGCATTAATGTCATAAAAGTAATAACTGTACTTTTCCTCTTTCGGCATGAAGGGTTTGGCCAACAGGTCGATGTAGGAGCGGCGGGCAGAAATGTTGAAAGAAGTCCGGTCCTTGATGATCGGCCCTTCGAAATTGAGTTTGCTGGTCAGGAGTCCTATACTGACTACGCCATGATAGTTCTTCATGTCGCCATCATTGGTGCGTACGTCAATTACGGAGGAGAGGCGTCCGCCGAAGCGGGCGGGGAAAGAACTTTTGAAGAGGGTTACTTTCTTTACGGCTTCGGGAGTGAAGACAGAGAAGAATCCTAATAAATGGTCTACGTTGTACACCGGTACACCGTCCAGCAAGATCAGGTTTTGGTCGGGGCCGCCGCCACGTACATACAATCCGGCAGATCCTTCCATCCCGGCCTGTACGCCCGGCATCAACTGGATGGCTTTCATTACATCTGCTTCTCCCAATATGCTGGGAGTGTTTTTTATTTGTGTCATCGGTATCTCGCTGGCCCCCATTTGAGTGGCCATGATCCCCGATTCGGCCTTGTCCGATACGATGACCACTTCTTGCAGCATGTTATTGTCTTCCATCCGGATGTTCAGCAGGGTGTCACGGGTCAGGGTCAGTGCGTGTTGCTGGCTGGTGTAACCCAAATAGGAGAAGCTCAACTGAGCTTCTCCTTCCGGCAGCGTAATGCTGTAGAAACCGTAAGGATTGGTGGTGGTTCCTTGATGATGACGACTCTCAAGAATATTGGCACCAATCAGCGTTTCGGCAGACGCCCCGTCGGTTACGTATCCACTGATAGTAAACCTGCGGCTTACGGGTTTGGGAGGTATTTTTTGTAACAGGATGTGCTTTCCTGTTATTTTATAGCTTATCGGTTCGTTGGCAAACAACTGGTTCAGAACTTCTCCGAGAGGTTTCTTCTGTACGTTGAGGCTGACTTTATGGTCGAGTTTCACTTCTTCACCGTAGATGAAAGAGAAACCGGTGGCTTGTTCTATATGCCGGATAATCTCTGAGAGGCTGGTGTTTTGCAGCTTGAGGGTGATCCTGGGCTCCGGTGTCTGCGCGTTGATAGTTGAAAAGAATATGGAAACCACACACATCAGAATGTAACTTCTGATGTGGTGGAAATCCGGATTGGATTTTCTCATGTTTAGTTAAGTTTAGTAGTAATCGTTATTTTTTCATTGTTGTGTGAATAGTTGAATTTACCGACTGTATGCAGCAGATCGAGAATCTGATCGAGTCCTTCTCCGTCGGAGAATCGTGCCGTGATCCGGTAATTCTGCAATGCTTTGTCTGCTATGGAGATGTTTACACCAAACGTGTTGGACAACTGTCGGGCGATCTCCTGCAGGGGAAGGTTGGTGAAGACTAATTCGCCATTCCGCCAGGCTATCTCTTCGGCAGCGCGATCTGAAACTTCAAGGGTCATGCTCTTTTTCACCTTATTATATATAGCACTTTCGTTTGGCTTCAGAACCATGCGCACAGAATTGGCTTTATTGCTCACCACCACGGAACCTTCGAGTAGGGTGGTTTTCACTTCCGGATCGTCCGGATAGGACTCTACGTTGAAGTGAGTTCCCAGTACCTCTACATTGACCGACTCTGTCTGTACGATGAAAGGGTGTTCCCGATTCTTCGTCACTTCGAAATACGCTTCTCCTTTCAAGTCCACTTCCCTGTGTTTCCCCTTGAATTTCTCGGGATAGGTGAGAGAAGAGAAATGGTTCAGTGTCACTTCCGTTCCATCGGGTAACTTTATAGTCCGTGTGTCGGCCAGTGTAGAAACGGTTTGCAAGGCGGCAGGTTTCAGATAGCAATAAGTGCTCCATCCGATGTAGCAGAACAAAGCGATGGCGGCTACTGCCGAGAAAATGCGTATAGAGAAAAGCCGGTGTGCCGGACGTGGCAATCGCTTCTCTAATATCTGATAGCTTGCCGCTGCCGAGAATCTTCCTCTGGGCGAGCGGGTGGAGGCTATGAGTTTCTCCAATAATCGGTTAAGTTCCTGGTCGGTATACTTCATTTTTTATTTCGTTATTTTTTCACCAGCCGGATAGACATTTGGGTCGTTTCCGACTTTCCGTTCTGAGGCCGGCAGATAAGCTGAATGTATTCATTCGTTCCCACTTTCTGGGGATAGATCAGAATAGTGGCTTTGGCCGATTTACTGCCTCCCTTGATGGTGACTTTATTATCTTTAATCTTAAAAAACTGTGCCGAAGAACTTCCGGGTTTCGTCGGACGTGAGGGTGATTCGATGAAGACAATCCGGTCTTCTTTCGTTTTATCAACCGCAATGATCTTTACCTGGAATTCGGCTTCCGCAGTATTCTTTTGGTAAGAGAAGTCCTGCGCTTTCTTTTCGAATCCCAGATATTCCTTGGGATAGGAGTTGTTGCCGTTTTCGCATGCAGTGAAACACAGTGCCATCGTAAGCAATGCAAAGGTTGTAGGTCTTAATAACTTCTTCATAAGCTAAGTCTTTGTGTTTTGATTAAAATGAATTTCACTGATAAAGACAGAGCGTTCGAAGGATCTCCCTATCGGGGATGTGCAAATAAAAGTTAAACCTTGTCCATCGTTTCCGGTCGGTGGTTCATTGTTTATCGTTCATCGTCAATATCGCTTCTTTCAGTCGGATTGTTGCTTTCTGGAGTTGGGCGTCTACGGTCTTTGTGCTGATGCCCAATTCTTCGGCCACCTGTGCATAGCTTTGTTTTTCTTCGCGGATGCGGATGAACACTTCTCTGCAACGCTCGGGCAGGCGGTCGAGCGCCTTCACATAGATGGCGAACAGCTCTTCACTGATCATCGATTCCTCGGGCGAATCGCTTTGTGCTTCCGGTTCCGGCAATACTTCGGTGGATACGGTTGTGCGCCTGTTCTCTTTTTCCAGATAGTTGAGTGAGGCGTTTTTCACCAGTATGAAGCAATAGTCCTCAATGCTTTTGACTTGGGGCAACGAACTGCGTTGTTCCCAGAGTTTCAAGAATACATCAAGTACGATCTCCTGCGACCATTCTTCCCGCTTTACGTAATAGTAGGCAATGCGGTAAAGCCGGTCGTACGTCATATCGTAGAAGGATCGGAACGCCGTTTGCGAGTCCAGCTCCTTCATTCGTCTTAATAGTTTTCGAACCTCTGATTCGGTCATGACTTTATAATTTTAGTTGTCCACCCGGAGAAGATCGCTCATGATGCTGTCGGAAATAAAAATTCCTTCTCGGGTGAGGCGCAGAGCACCTTCGTGTATTTCTAATTTGCCGTTTTCTAAAGAAGGACGTGCCATCTTGAGGCAGTATTGTTCCAGTTCGGTTCCATAATCGTTGCGGAGGCGTTCGAGTGAAATTCCCCATTGAGTGCGGACGGAGGTAATGACAAATTCATTGTACCGGGTAGTTAAATCCCGTTCTTCCCGTTCAAAGTCCCGTTTGCCGCTTTCGATGCCTGCTATGTATTTCTCTATCGACGAACAGTTCCATTCGCGTGTTGCTCCGTCGAAAGAGTGTGCCGACGGACCACAACCGAGGTAGCTGGTCCCTTGCCAGTACGAAGTGTTATGGCGTGAATACATTCCCGGCTTGCAAAAGTTGGATATTTCGTAGTGCTCATATCCTGCTTCCTGCAGCCGGTCCATCAATAAGGTGAAGAACCGGACACTGCTGTCCTCGTCCACTTCTTCAACCTGGTGTTTTTGCAACATTCTATAAATAGGAGTACCTTCTTCATAAATCAGGTGGTAGGCCGAAACATGCTCCACATCGAGGGCAACGGCCTGTTGCAGGTCCCTTTCCCAACGCTCTGCTGTCTCACCGGGAAGTCCGTAAATCAAGTCGATGCTGATGTTGCGGAATCCGTAGGTACGGCATAATTCTACTGCACGAATGGCTTGAGTGGCATTGTGGCGTCGCTTCAATAACGTAAGCGTGGCATCATCAAAAGTCTGGATACCCATACTGATGCGGTTGAATGGCAAGCGGGAGAGCATTTGCACATATTCCGGACAGAGGTCATCCGGATTGGCTTCAAGCGTTATTTCATGGCAATTTTCCATTCCGTATACACGCCGGACGGTGTCGAACACTTTCCGGAAGTCCTCTTCATCAAGTTGCGAAGGAGTACCTCCACCAAAGTAGAGCGTTTCTATGGGCTCTCCTTTCAGGTAAGTATATCTCATTTCCAGCTCCTTGCAGAGGGCTTCGATGTAGTGTCCTTTCCGTTCGCTTCGCGTGGTGGAGTAAAAATCGCAATAAATACAGCGTGTCTTACAGAAGGGGACATGTATGTATATGCCTGCCATGATAGTCTGAGTTATTTTTGCGTTTTAAATTGCAAAAGTAAGGTTTTCGTTTTAGTAAACAACTTTGCAGGGCATATATTCTTTCTTATTTAACGGGAGGAAAGTTCCTTTTTAACCATTTGACAATCTGATTATCCGATGATCTCAGAATGCTTTCGTTTCGTGCCGCTCTGAAGGTTGGAGAAAAAAACGCCTGCATTTGCCGGTAGGATTTTCCCATGTGTCGCAGATCTGTGATATCTGTTCTCCAATAGATAGCTGTGCGGCGGAATCCTGCCCTTTTTCTTTTATTTTCCTCTTCTTCCGGTGATTCTGTTATATATGGTTTGACTGGCTTTACAGAACAACCGGAGGAGAAAGAGGCATTCATACGGCCTTTTTGTTATAACAATATATGTAATGTGGCAAAACATGAGGAGATTTTCGGAAAAGAAGTAAGCATTTCCGGAAAGTGCTTACTTCTTTGGGTCCGAATGCTTACTTCTTTTTCCGGAAATACACCGTCTTTGTGCTGAAAAACCGCTGTCTTTTGCCTCAAATACTCCCGTTTTGCGCCGAAAACCCCGTTACTGAATCCTATTTCATTCAGTTTGGCAGAAGACAGTGTAAGCGGATGTGAGATGAATAATACTTTTTAATAGATAATAAAGGAAAAGCCTTTCATTCTGATAAATGGTTTATTCTCTTCCTGTTTGTATCAACCTGTTACATAACATTGTTTAGTAGCACTGTCCGTTTTATTGCTTTTCATTTGATTAATGCCTAATTTGCGCCTCAGTAAAAAAAGGGTATGCGAAAAACACATACTGAATCATTCATTTAAATCTTATATATCATGAAAAAGACCTCAAGAATTTGTTTAGGAGTGACTTTCTTTTTATTTGTTTCTGTTAATGTCTGTTTGTCTGCGTTGAAAAACAAAGATAAAAATGCGAATATGAAGATGCTTACTTTGGAGTGTCTTGCAATGGGAGAAGGTACTGATACCGGAGAAGGAGGAGGAGGCAACTATTCATGTACAGTAACTGTAGAATGTGGATTTCCTCTATCTGGTTCAGTATCTTGTAGTGGTAAAAAATGTAGTAGAGGACTTGATTGGTTAAATGGTGCCTATGTTGAATGTGATGGAAATAAGACTTATTGCTAAAGGGTAATGAATAGAATATTGATTCTTATTATCGCAATTTTATGTTTTTCTTCTTGTAACAACAAGGAGAAAAATCGTAACTTAATGTATTGTCAGTCGGAAATTAAGATAGAAGAATATCCTGATTCTAGTTTCTTCTCCAACATTACGTGTATGACTTATTATAAGAATAAGATATATGTTTTGGACAAAAAACGGGGAGACATTGTGGCGTTAAGTGATAACTTAAAAGAGATGGAATATGTTAGCAAACATGGTGAAGCCCCTTATGAAACAACATGGCCATTTACCTTTAATGTACTGAATGACACGGTATATGTTGTTGATTTTGGAACAAAGTCAATGAAAAAATTTCATGGAGGAGTTTTCTATGGTGATTTTTCACTTTCAAATGCAAATGAAAACAGATTTAGTCTCAATGATTCTTTAATCTTTTTATCTGCGAATACGGATTCGACAAGTTTTCTAATGATTGATAAATATCACCCAAACAAACAAATCCCAATGGGAAAGGTTGTACGAGAAAAAACTCCTTTTAAAACCATTATATCTAACAAGAAACATATTCTTTATGATCAAGGCAAAGGGATATTTTCGATTTCAAATTGCTACCCTTATATAGAGCAATATAATATTCATGGAGAATATATTAAAACATTTGATATCTCTTCAATTCCTATAATAAAAGAAGCAACAGAAATTGCTAAAAAGAATTCTAATAAAGAGAAATCTGTCTATATATACATACGTGATGCTTATCTTGCAAATGACCATATATATATACTGTGTTCATCACGGAGCTCATCAGGCGATTATCGTGTAAATACTATTTTGAAATTATCAATCAATGACGAAATGAAGCATATCTCTACCTACATTCTTCCACATGATATATATTCTTCTTTTTGTGTTTCAGACACATATCTATTTGCTTCACAAGAAGTGGCAGGAGTAACCATTGAAAAAATAAAAATAGGTGATGCGAAAAAATAAATTCTTTACCTTATTTATATTGCTTTGCATTATATGGGGATGTAGCAATAATCAAAAAAAAGAAAATGATGTTACTAAAACTCCCCAAAAGGATGTTTATAACTTAATAGGGAAAAGGGTAACCTCCATTGATTCTATTGTGTCAAATAAGACTTGTAGAGTTATTTTTCTATTTAACTATTATGATTGTGGGAGTTGTATAGATTTAGGATTCTCTATTACAAAAAAAATAGATTCTCTTTATAGAAATAATAAAGTAGCTATTATTTCAACTATGGGAAGCCCTTCATCTTTCCAGAAACGTAATAAATATTATGAGTATATATATCTTGA
>UMKD01020000.1_pt1 | contig 28279 bp, 24 predicted proteins | sample 1966221 | NCBI WGS metagenome assembly UMKD01 (sample SAMEA4836167, study PRJEB28245) | human gut metagenome | biome: gut microbiome; material: fecal sample | place: Denmark | collected 2008
CCCTTATCAAATAAATTTTGATATAATCTTGTAACTCTGCCGGAGAAGGTTGAGATGTTTTGGGTAAAATTTTTTCTCGCAAAATTCTATTCCAAAATTCTTTTCGGGTAATAGTAACCCCATCTTCATAATTTTTGTCTCCAATTTTTAAACGAAGTGGAATAATATGAATATCATAGCCTTTCATCAACTCCGGCGTTAAATCGGAGGCGGAATCCGTTACAATAGCAATTCGAGGTAGATTCGGATCTCGTTGTTCCACATAGATGTAGTAAGGATAATTTTCCTGCTTTGCTTCGAATTCCTGGTATCGAATACGAGAAGAATGTTCTTTTAGAGCTTTGATTCCCTCTTCTTCTTTATCTTTTCCCAAAACAGCAAAAATGCTCAAACTGTCTCGATTTAAATATCTCGCATAGAGTGTTTTAATCAATGTGGCATTGTTTTTTGCTTTTTCTACAATTCTTCCATTGACCAGAGCAATGCAATCTCCTTTTTCAATTTCCAAATCATCTACTTTTGTATTTCTGGATGCCTTTGTAATTTCTATAGAATAATTTCTAGTGAGTTGTTGCAATAAAATTTCCATAGATTCTTCTTTATGCTTTACAACGTAATGACCTTCCAACATGGATTTGGTTTCAAAGACAATGACCTCTTTTTCAGAACGTTCCGCAGCCATTTTTGCAGAAGAGATGATATTTTTATTATTTGGTAGAATGATAATGGTTTTTGCATGAATTTTTTTCAAACCGGTTTCAATGTCGGAAACACTTGGATTTTTTGTTTGTCCTCCCACTAAAACGGCAGTAGCTCCATCGTCTAAGAAACGATTTCCTAAATCTATGTTGTCAACAATTGCAAAGTAGGCAATCGGAGTTGCATTTTCACTTCGTAATAGGAAAGTTTCTACCTTGGATTTGGACAAGCCTTCCACTTGAGAAAGTTCCGCCTCCGTGACTAAAAGATTTCGGTGCTGAATTAACATATTTTCAATCTTAATATTATTTAAATTTCCTAAGGCAGCGGCAATTTCCAAAACTTGTCCGGGATGATTTGTATGGATATGTGTTTTTGTTTTTTTGGCTGTTTGTGCACAAACCATAGAATCTCCCAAGGGACTTATCTTAGATTTGTATTCCTCCAAAGGAAAATTTCCATTTTCAATGATAAATTCCGTACAGTATTTAAAAGTAATTTCTTCTTCTTGAGCCATTTCCATTTTGTCACGTTTTACTGTTTTTGCTTTTGCAATTCTTGCTAAATCTTTTAGCATTTCCGGATCGGTAACGGACTTTTCAAATCCTTCCAGAACATAAAAAATACCCTTTCCTCCGGCATCCACAACTCCGGCTTCCTTTAATTTTGCAAGTTCATTTGGAGTATTTTCCACCGCCTCATTTGCTATGTTTTTCAAATGGACTAAAAATAAAATGAAGTCATCCTGGGGACCTTGATAACTCATAGCAGCTTCCGCGACTTTTCGAATGACTGTTAAAATAGTCCCTTCCACCGGTTGACTTACTGCCTGATAGGCTTTATCTTTTGCCGCCATAAAAGCTTTCGCGGCGACTTCAATACTAATTTCTTCCGTATTTTCCACTACAGATAAAAATCCTTGAATAATTTGCGATAAAATAGTTCCGGAATTTCCTCTGGCTCCCAATAGGATATTTTCAGAGACAATTTCGGAGAGCTCTTTCATATTGGGTTCGTGATCTAATTTGACTAATTCATTTTCCACCGCCTGTAATGTCATAGACATGTTTGTTCCGGTATCTCCGTCCGGGACAGGATATACATTCAAATCATTTAAAACATCGGCATATTTGGAAAGCCAACGGCTTGCCGCAATGAATAATTTGGTTAATCTCACTGCATTCAAGCTCTTTATTTCTATTTTCATTCTTTCTTTACCTCCAAGTTTCTATTAAAATCCGGGCGGACTCACAACCCAAATAGCTTTTGTTTCTTTTTTAGAAGAATTTTTAAAACGATGTTGTTGGTTGGATTTAAAATACAAACTATCTCCTTCCTTTAGCTTGTAAACCGTATCATTGATATAAACTTCCAACTCTCCTTGTGTAATATAAATAAACTCTTCTCCACTGTGAGAATAAGAATTTCTTCCACTTTCTCCTCCGGGACCGATTTCATACAAAATAGGCTCCATTGTCTTTTCAGCATGAGAAACTGTCAATAAAGCCATTTTTGTATTGGAATCTCTACTTTCAATATACTTGATATTTTCTTTTTTTACGAAATCAACATTTTTTTGAACTTCATCATCTTCAATTAAATAGCTGACTCGAACGTCCAAAGCAGTCGCTATTTTTTTTAAATTTTCAATAGAAGGAGATGCCTTCCCTTGCTCGATTTGAGATAAGAAACTTGCAGATAAATCCACCTTTACTGCCAATTCCCTTAAAGATAAACTTTTTTCATTTCTGCTTTTCTTAATTTTTTCCCCGATACTCATTTTTCACATTTCACACCCTTTAGTTAAAATTTGAAAAAGGCTTACTAAGGCCTCTAAAACGGTACGTTTTCGAATTTGTTGTCGATTCCCGTGAAATTGTTTTTTGATAATATAGGTCTTGTCTAGAACTCGAATCCCTATGTAAACAAGTCCAACAGGTTTTTCTTTGCTTCCACCTCCCGGTCCTGCGATACCGGTAGTGGAAACGGCTACTTCTGTAGAAAGTCCCAAAAGCATTTCTTTTGCCGTATTTTCACTGACGGCTCCATAGTAGTCCAGAGTTTCTTTTTGAACTCCGAGTCGTTTTTGTTTTGCTTCATTATCATAGGAAACGATAGCTTCATAAAAAACGTCCGAAACTCCTGCTAAACGAATAAAATGGTCTGCAAGCAGTCCACCGGTACATGACTCTGCAAGAGATATTTTCCAATGTTTTTCTTTTAAATACTCTACAATTTTTTCTTCTATTTTGACAGAATCTTCGCCAATAATAAAATTGCCTATGATATTATATATCTTTTCTTTGATTTTTTCCACTTTATTTTTTTGGGAAGCGTTTGTTTGCATACGAATTAAGATTCCATAATTTTTTACTAAAAATTCATAAAAAATTCCCTTTTCCTGAAAACAATCTTTTACTCGATTCTCCAGAAGTGACTCCGGAATTCCGTAGGTAATAATATCTTTGATGTAAATTTCCTGTTTCCAATTTTTTTCTTGGGTGAAATAAGATAAAAATTTGGGGAACATATCGTAAAGTTCTCTGGGAACTCCCGGAAAGGCTGCAATTTTATCGAGATAGATAGCAGGAGCCATACCCACAGAATTTTCAAAGGAGATTGCTCCCTCCGGTTTTTCAACTTCTTTTGTATTCATTTCTAAAATAGGAAGACCTCGAGAGGCAAATTTTTGATGTAATACTTCTAATTCTTCCGCTTCCACAATCATTTTTTTCCCTAAAAAATTAGCGATAGCTTCTTTGGTAATATCATCCAAAGTGGGACCTAAGCCTCCGGAAAGAATTACAAGATCCACACGAGAATGGCAGAATTGAAGAGCATCTATAATTTCCTCTTTGACATCTCGAACTGTCATTTTATAAGGTAATTCAATTCCCACTTTATTTAATTCTTCCGCCATATATAAGCTATTGGTATCTACCATAGCCCCATTTAATAGTTCCGTACCCACCAGAATACAAGCTGCTTTCATAAGTATTTCCTCCTAGAAAAAAATGGTCCAAAGACAAACCAATAAAAAGTTTCCAATAATTCCTGCCAAAAAATCATCCATGACAACACCAATTCCCATTTTTAAATGTTGAGATTTGTCAATGGGTCCCAATTTGGTAATATCAAAAAAACGAAAAATCAGAAAGGCTAAACCGATTGCCCAAAGAGTTTGTGAAATACCGACAGGATTGACAAAGGCCAGAGTAGTCAAATATCCTAAAACTTCATCAATCACAACAGCTTGAGGATCTTCTTTTTGAAAGATTTCTCGTTCACAAACATCTGCCACATAGACAGATACTGCAAAAAATGTCATTAAAAAGATAAAATAAAAGGAATTATACATCAGGATATTTGGGAAAATTTTTCGTAGATAACATAGTAAAAGATAGAAAGGAATGGCTCCTAAGGTTCCCAAAGTTCCCGGAGCCTTTGGAAAATCTCCCAAACCAAACCATGTGCCTAAGCTTCGAATTCTTTTTAATCGTTTGTCCATATTAATATACACCTCTTTCATAATTATAGGCTTGGTACCTTCCGGTCTGCTCTCGTAATTCTTGGAGAACGAGCTCCATTTCTTTCAAATCCTCATAGGTAAATTCTATGATTACAACAGAAATTCCCAATTCTTTGATTAAATCCTGTTTAGAAAGAATATTCAGAGCTTTTTCCAGATAGACTTCCGTATGCCCTAAATCATTGGTCATGACTTGAAAAGTATCTTTTTCCTGATTTTCAAGCACAGTATTTTTCCCTTGCGTGAGATCGAGTTCAATATACATTCCTCGTAGTTTTGAATAAGCTAAAATAGCTTTTTTCTGTTTCGTAGCCCCTATTTTTTTCATCTTTTCAAAACTCATTTCAGGGGAAAGGGTCAGAATTTCTAATTGCGGGAAACATTCCAAACATTTAAAACTATAAAGATTACTGATATTTAAATTCCAATTCCCAAGAAGACCGGAAGAGTTTTGATTTTTCAAAATTTGATATAGATTGGCAGCCAGTAAGCTGTTAGTACTTTGTTTTTCCAATTCTCCTTCTCTTGCAATGTCATAAGAACGGTACAAGATCTTAGAATATCCTTTTTCTTCCAGATATTTTTTTTGTTCTTTTGTTCGAACAATAAAGTAATATTCCAATGTGTCAATTTTTTCCTTTAAGACAGATTGTAATTTCCATTCAGGACCGGATATTCGCAAATAAGAACTTAGTAATTTTTTCTCCAACTCTTCTATTGCAGAACGTTTTAGAGATTTTACAAGGGAAGCGGGAACAAAAAGATTTTTTTCCAAATCTATGTCGGCATGTTTTAGAACAAAAGAAGTATTTCCCAATTCCGCTATTTTTTGAAAGATTTCTTCTTCTGTACTTGCTTTTTTCTTTGCCGTTTCCAATTCGACTTCACTTGAGATAGTCACAATGATTTCTTTTCCCTGTTCATTGTCAGTCTGTAAAGACAGAATAGCTTTTTTTCCTATTTTTCCAATAAAAGAGGCAATAATTTCCTTTCTTTTTTCTTTTTGCTTCTTTTCGAAGTCAATCTTGTCTTGGATTGCCTTGGAATAGCTTCGATACAGGTATTTACTTCCACGAGCAAGTTCTTTCAGAATTAAAATTTCTCCTTTGAAAGCTTTTTTTCGTTTTTCCTGCTTTCCTTTCACTACAATCCGATTCAGATAGCAGCCTCCCAGTTTTTCAAAGCTGGAGGAAAGATAGCTGAAACCGTCCCCCAAGATGACTTCTTTTTCTAAATGAATTTCTTTTCCTTGAATGAGTCCGACTCTTTCTCCTAAATTCGAAGAAAAATACGGATTCATGATTTCCGTTGTCTTTTGATAAAAATAGCCTTTAGAGTAGCCTCGATTAAAGAGAGAAGAACTTTTTTCTTCCACACTTAGATTGTCGATGATATTTCGATAATATTGAACGGTGGCAAAAACGTAGTTGGCTTCTTTCATACGTCCCTCCAATTTAATGCTGTCAATACCGATTTCTTTTAATTTTTGAATTTCTTCTTTCTCCAAAAGTTGATCTTTCGGGCTTAAAAAATAAGCTTTCTTCTTTTGATTGATTTGGTAGTTTTTTCGACAAGGCTGAGCACACATACCACGATTTCCGCTTCTTCCTCCTAAAAAACTGCTCAGATAACAATTTCCGGAATAACAGATACACAAGGCTCCCGACACAAATACTTCCAATTCTATGCTGCAATGTTCTCGAATGGATTTGATTTCTTCAAAAGATAATTCTCTGGGAAGAACAACTCGAGTAAAACCGATAGATTGTAGGAAATTGATTTCGACATGGTTTGCCACGCTGAGTTGAGTACTGCCATGTAGTTCCAAGTCCGGAAAATTTTGGTGCAAATAATAAGCAAGACCTAAGTCTTGAACAATCACAGCATCCAAACCGTGTTCATATAATTTTTTTAAATTGAGATAAAGAAATTCGATTTCTTCTTGGAACATCAGAGTGTTTAGAGTCAAAAAGATACGACTTCCTCGTAAATGAGCATAGTCCAAAGCTTCTATAAATTCTTCCACACTAAAATTTTCAGCAGCTCTTCTAGCTCCGAACCCCTGTAATCCCATATAAATTTCTTCTGCTCCTGCCTTTATGGCTGCATAAAGACGCTCTTTATTTCCTGCCGGAGCGACAATTTTCATTGAACATTTCCTCCCATTTGCTTAATTTTTGATATAAGTCTTCGATACTACCGTTGTTTTCAATGATGTAGTGAGACTTTTTTTTCTTCTCTTCCTCTTTTGCCTGAGAGGCAATTATCTTTTCCGCTAATTCACGAGAACTTCCGTCTCGTTGCATAATACGAGTGATTTGTACTTCTCTGTCTGCATAGACAAGAAGAATTTTTTCACAGAGATTTTCAAAATGTGCTTCAAATAAAAGAGGAATGTCAAAAAAAATAATTTTTTCTTGGGCATGTTCTCTTTTTCTTTTTTCAAATTCCTCTCTGACTTTGGGATGCATAATTTGATTGATTTTTTTCAAAGCTTCTGCATTTTGGAAAACCATTTCTCGTAGTCTGGTACGATTTAGAGTTTTATTTTCCAACAGTACTTCTTCTCCAAATATTTCTCGAAATTCTTCGAGTACTTCTTTTTTTTGTTGTAGTTCTTTGGTAATTTTATCTGCATCGATGACTTCATAGCCTTGTTTTATAAAGTAATCGCTCACCGTACTCTTACCACTGGCAATGGTTCCCGTAATTCCAATAATCACGATGACTTCCTCCTAATAGTCTATTTATTATCAAGACATTATAGCATACTTTTTCAAAAAATGTGGGAGGAATATTCTTGACAATTCCCATAAAGTATGTATTAAATAAAAAAAATAATAAAATTTCGGAAGAGGTTCTTTATGAGAAGAGAAGATTTTATTGAAATGTATTTTCAAAGATTGTCAAATATTGAAAATTTGACGGAAATAGCGGACTTATTCGGAAATCGTTATGTCTTTCCCAATTCTCATGGAAAATATTGGTTTTATCGAGTTTCCTTGGAGGAAGGAATGGACATTACCTTTACTTCCCTGCCCAATAGACTGAACTATAGCTTTGAATCCGAGAATTGGCAGGAAGAAGTCTTGGAGTTGGGGGTATGTACGGAGGGAAGTATGGAAATCCTCTGTTATCCGAGTTTAGAAAAATATTCTTATCAAAAAGGACAAGCTTGCCTGTATTATTCTAAGAATACCGTGGAAAGATTTGAGTTTTCTGTCAAGAATTGTAAGAGCTTTTCCATTCATCTTCATTTGGATTATTTTGAATCTTTTTTCAAACTGGGAAAACATTCTTGGTTGGAACAAGAGTGGAGAAAAAACATAAAACATATGCTGCAGGAAAAAATTTTACGAGTTTGGAATTCCAGTATTTATTTACAGGCTTTGGCGGCAGAGATTACAGATTTTAAAATAAAGTCCATTTTGGATTACTTTGACTTTAAAGGAAAAATCAATTATTTTTTAGCGAAGCTGATGTTGGAGGCGATAGGAATAGTAGATAACGAGGACGAGAAAATTCAACACTTGAAATTTTTAGTTTCTCGAGATTATGAAAAAGTGTATTCTCTACCGGAAATTTCTAAATTTTTAGGAACTCCTATTTTTCGTTTGCAAACTATGATGAAAGAGAAGAAAGGAATGACGGTATCACAGTATATTCGAGATGTCAAAATGGAATATGCAAAAATACTTCTGGAAAAAAATACATACACCGTAGCGGAAGTAGCTGCCATGATAGGCTATAGTAATCCAAGCAAATTTTCAAAAAACTTTTTTCAGAAGTATCAAAAAAATCCAAAAGAGTTTAAGCATAGCAAAATATATGAAAAGAAAGACTTCAAGAGATAGAAATATTTTTTGGAGCTTTTTTTTCTTTTTTGGAGTAGATAAAAAAAGAGAAGAGATTTATAGTAGAAAAAAGAAAATAATGAAAGAAAGAATTTCTTTGGAAAGGAAGAACTATGAAAATGTATCAAAAACTAAAACAGTATGCTTCGGAAAAAATAGGATATGCCTATTTGTCCATTTTTTTATCCTTTTTGGCTTCTTTATTCTTGTTATTGCCTTATTGGCTATTTTGGAAATTTTTGAAAGAATTGATTCTTTTTCAAAATATACAAAATGTGCAATATTATGCAAAAGGAATCGTCATTTTTATGGTAATTTACGGGATTTTATATTTTTTCTCTCTTTGGTGTTCACATCTCTTGGCATTTCGCTTGGAAACGAATTTACGAAAGGAAGGAATTAAACATCTATTAGATGCCTCTTTTTCTTTTTTTGATAAAAATCCTTCCGGAAAAATTCGAAAACTCATTGATGACAATGCTGCGGAAACACATATGATAGTGGCACATTTACTACCTGATTTGGTAGGAACGGCTCTTCTGCCATTGGGAATGTTGATTATTCTGTTTCAGGTTGACATTTTATTGGGTTGCAGTTCCGTTGTTATGATAGGAATCGGTCTATGGCAGTTGAAATACATGATGGGGAATCAGGAATTTATGAGGATCTATATGCAGTCTTTGGAAAAATTGAATGCGGAAGCGGTAGAATATGTGAGAGGAATGCAGGTTATTAAAATTTTTAATACAACGATTCAATCTTTCAAAAGCTTTTATGATGCTATTTTATCTTATTCCCGTTACGCTCTGGATTATTCTATGAGTTGTCGAAGAGCTTACGTTTGGTTTCAAGTTTTATTTCATCTTTTTATTACCTTCCCTCTGCCTGCTGCTATTCTTCTTATGAGACAGGGAGCGGATGAGAGGATTATTTTTATAAAAATTGTTTTTTATGCAGTGTTTGCAGGTTTATTATTCCTTGCTTTCATGAGAGTCATGTATGTGGGAATGTATCATTTTCAAGCTTTGGAAGTGATTTCCAAATTGGAAACTCTTTTTACAGAAATGGGAGAAAATAAATTGGAACATGGAAGTTTAGAGAAAACGGATCATTTCGATTTAGAGTTTAAACATGTTTCCTTTCGTTATGAGGAACAATATGTATGTAGGGATTTGAGTTTTTTATTGGAAGAAAAAAAGACCTATGCCTTGGTAGGTTCTTCCGGAGGAGGAAAGTCGACGATTGCAAAACTTCTTTCAGGCTTTTATAAGATTCAGGAGGGAGAAATTTTGTTAGGAGGAAGAAATATTACGGAGTATTCTGAAAAATTTTTAAGTCAACACATTGCTTTTGTGTTTCAAAATACAAAACTATGGAAGAAAACGATTTTTGAAAATGTAAAAGTGGGAAGAGAGGATGCAAGCTATGAAGAAGTAATGGAAGCTTTAAAAAAAGCTCAATGTGAAGATATTTTAAATAAATTTGAAGCGAGGGAGCATACGTTGATTGGCTCCAAGGGAGTATATTTGTCCGGAGGAGAAATCCAAAGAATTGCAATTGCAAGAGCTATTTTGAAAAATGCGGATATTATTATTTTAGATGAAGCTTCGGCGGCTGCGGATCCGGAAAATGAGTATGAACTCCAACAGGCTTTTTCTAATTTGATGAAAGAAAAAACGGTCATTATGATAGCTCATAGACTTAGTTCCATTCGGAATGTGGATGAAATTTTGGTCATTGATAGAGGAAGTATTATTGAAAGAGGAAATCATAAGGAATTGATGAAAAAGAATGCTCGTTATGCGGAATTACAAAAATTCTTTTCTCAAGCAAATGATTGGAGGATTGCAAATGATTAAGAAGAAACATTTTTTTGGATTGACGGAACAAGGAAGCAAAGGATTGATTCGAGCCTCGTTTTCCTCCTTTTTCATGCATTTTGCTTATATGGCACCCATCATGCTTGTATTTTCTTTTATGGAAAATATATTAATAGGAAGAGAAAACTCTTTCAGCATTTTAATTTTGGAAATTCTTCTTCTTTGCGGGATTATGTATTTCCTGATTTTTTATAATTACAATACCTTATTTAATGCAACCTATCAGGAAAGTGCAAATTTGAGAATCAATCTTGCCAATATTTTGAAAGAGTTACCGCTTTCTTATTTTTCCAAGCATGATACTTCGGATTTATCACAAACCATTATGAAGGATGTGGCCGATATAGAACATGCCATGAGTCATGCAATACCACAGGCTTTGGGATTTTTATTGTATCTGATTGTTATCAGTATTATGATGTTTTTTGGAAATGTGATTTTGACTTTATGTATTTTATTTCCAATTTTTGTCAGTTTTATCTGTTTAATTCTTTCTAAAAAAGCTCAAATCACTTCTTCGAATAAGTATTATAAGAAGTTAAGAGAGAATTCGGAATTTTTTCAGGAAAGCATTGAATTGCAGCAGGAAATAAAAAGTTATGGACAAAAGGAAACAATACGGCAAGCACTGATGGAGCAAATGGAAGAAACGGAAACACTTCATAAAAAAACGGAAATAGGACAAGCACTTCCAACAACCTTTTCTCAATCTATTTTGAGATTTATTCTGGGTTTGACTATTTTTATAGGTGCGGGACTTTATTTGCAGGGGAAAATTTCTCTCCTATATTTATTAGGCTTTACGATAGCCGCTTCCAAGATCATGGACGGGGTTAACGGGCTGTATTTGAATATGGCGGAGATCATGTATATTGATGCCCGAATGAAAAGGATTCAAGAATTGAGGAAGCTAAGAAAGCAATCGGGGAAAAAGATGGAGTTATCCTCTTATGAGATTGAGTTTCAAGGAGTATCTTTTTCTTATCAAAAGGATTATAAGGTCATTGACACTCTTTCCTTTGTTGCAAAACAAAATGAAGTGACTGCTTTTGTAGGTCCTTCCGGTTGTGGAAAAACAACCGTATTACGATTAATTTCTCGTTTATACGATTATGATAACGGAAAAATTTTGATTGGAGGAAAAGAAATTGCAAATATTGATATAGATTGTTTTTTTGAAAATATTTCGATCGTGTTTCAAGAAGTCCTCCTATTCAATACCAGTGTTATGGAAAATATCAGAATGGGAAAAAAATCTGCAACGGATGAAGAAGTGATTCAAGCTGCAAAATTGGCGAATTGTCATGAATTTATTTCCAATCTTCCCGAGGGGTATCAAAGCATGATTGGAGAAAACGGAAGCAAGCTATCCGGAGGAGAGCGACAAAGAATTTCCATTGCTCGTGCCATTTTGAAAGATGCTCCTATTATTTTATTGGATGAAATCAGCGCCTCTCTGGACGTTGAAAATGAGATGAAAATACAGGAAAGCTTAAAGTATCTGTTAAAAAATAAGACCGTGATTATTATTTCTCATCGAATGAAATCCATTGAAAAGGCGGATAAGATTGTGGTCATGCATCAAGGAAAAGTGGAAAGTATCGGAAGGCATGAAGAATTGTTAAAAATATCTCCTATTTATAGAAATATGCTGGAAAAATCAAATATGACAGAAAACTTTAGGTACTGACCGGGCATAGAAACATGGTTTTTCATTTTGGAGGCGAAGACTGTTACCTTTTCTAAGGGTTATCTCAAGGAGATAGCCCTTTCCTTCTTTTTACACTTATTTAAAAATTTTGTTATTTTTTAATACAAAATAAATTAATTATAGATAAAAAATAAAATAAATAGAACAAAAAACTTGACAATCTTTTGTTGCTATGGTATTCTTATTTTATAAAGCATTATGCATGATACATTATGCATTATAAAAAAGATGCTCTATGTTACATTTTGTTTGAAATGTTATTTTGGACATTTCATGGTTTTATTTTTTATAGCTTATTTAGGAGGTAAATGTTATGAATGAAAAAGATTTTATGGATTTATCGAGATATCCTGCAGAACCGTTTAAAATTAAAGCAGTGGAACCGGTGAAAATGATTTCGAAAGAAGAAAGAATAAAAGCGATCAAAGAAGCCGGGTACAATACCTTTAATTTGAAATCGGAAGAATGCTATATTGATTTACTGACAGATAGCGGAACCAATGCGATGTCGGATGCTCAATGGGCAGGAATGATGATAGGAGATGAAGCTTATGCAGGATCGAAAAACTGGATATTCTTAGAATCTACTATTAAAGAATTATTTGGATTCAAACATGTGGTACCTACTCACCAAGGACGTGGAGCGGAAAATATTCTTTCTACTATTGCGATAAAACCTGGACAATATGTACTTGGAAATATGTACTTTACGACAACTCGATACCATCAAGAAAGAAATGGAGGTATCTTCATAGATATTATTCGAGAAGAAGCCCATGATGCTACTAAAAATATTCCTTTCAAAGGAGATATTGATGTAGAAAAAATGGAACGAATTATTCAAGAAAAAGGAGCGGAAAATATTGCCTATGTATGTTTGGCTGTGACTGTAAATCTTGCCGGGGGACAACCGGTTTCTATGAAAAATATGAAGGAAGTAAGAAAAGTTGCAGATAAATATGGAGTAAAAGTATTCTATGATGCGACTCGTTGTGTAGAAAATGCTTATTTTATTAAGGAACAAGAAGAAGAATACAAGGATAAGAGTATTAAAGAAATCTGCCATGAAATGTTCAGTTATTCTGACGGAGCAACCTGTTCGGGTAAAAAAGACGGTATCGTGAATATAGGAGGATTCTTAGCGATTAATGACGATGAATTATTCGGAAAAGCGAAAGAAATTGTTGTTGTATTCGAAGGTATGCCTTCTTATGGAGGAATGGCCGGTCGTGACATGCAGGCAATTGCAATTGGATTTAGGGAAGCAATGCAATTTGAATATATCGAACATAGAATAAAGCAAGTGCGTTATTTAGGAGAAAAATTATTGGCAGCGGGAATTCCTATTATTGAACCGGTAGGAGGGCATGCAGTATTCTTAGATGCTAGAAGATTCTGTCCTCATTTGACCCAAGAACAATTCCCGGCTCAATCTTTGGCGGCTGCTCTATATGTAGAAGCAGGGGTACGTTCTATGGAAAGAGGAATTGTATCTGCAGGTAGAGACGCTGTGACCGGAGAAAATCATAAACCGAAATTGGAAACCGTTCGGTTGACCATTCCAAGAAGAGTTTACACATATCGACATATGGATGTGGTGGCGGAAGCTTGTATTAATCTATACAAACACAAAGAAGATATTAAACCGTTAAAATTTGTTTATGAACCAAAACAATTACGTTTCTTTACTGCAAAATTTGATATTGATGAATAAGGAGAGATATCAAAAAAGAGTTAAAGGAAAATAAAAAACATTTATAGACTTTCATACATGAATTTATTTTGAAATCAGTGAATTACAATTTAATATAAGGGTGAGTTCCTTATAATTTCACTAAGATATGTATGGAAGTCTATTTTTTTAAAAGATTTCATATTTTTTATCAAAGTTTGTCGATGAAGAATAGAAGTGGAAATTTTTAAGAGAATTTTTATTCAGGAAAGGGGGAAACAGAATGAGTCATAATAATGAAAAGAAATTTCAGTCAAGATGGGGATTTATACTTGCCTGCGTGGGTTCCGCAGTCGGAATGGCAAATGTATGGGGATTTCCCTATAAATTAGGAAGTAATGGAGGAGCAGCCTTTTTAATTCCCTATCTTCTATTTATTATTTTATTCAGCTATGTAGGATTATCAACGGAATATGCCGTTGGTAGAAGAGCAAAAACAGGAACTTTAGGTTCTTATGAAAAAGCATGGAAGTCCGGAAATAAAGACAATGCTTTCGGTAAAAATATAGGTTGGCTTCCTTTGGCAGGTTCTATGTGTATTGCCATTGGATATGCCGTGATTATTTCTTATGTATTGAATGGATTATTACATGCAATTACGGGGAATTTAATGACAGTCAATCCGGGAAAATGGTTTGAATCTTTTGCTTTTCATGATTTCTCCGTGGTTCCTTTGCATTTGGCAATTGTGGTGATCACTTTGTTAACTCTTATTTTTGGAGCCGACAGTATTGAAAAAACAAATAAAATAATGATGCCTCTATTTTTTCTTTTGTTTGTCTTCATGGCAATTCGAATTTTATTATTGCCGAATGCTTTCGAAGGATATAAATTTATTTTTACTCCTGATTGGGTCAAACTTGCCAATCCAATGGTATGGGTGTGGGCAATGGGACAAGCCTTCTTCTCCCTTTCCATTACAGGAAGCGGAATGATTGTTTATGGAGCCTACTTGTCGGATGAAGAAGATGTTATTGGAGGAGCCAGAGATACCGCATTTTTTGATACGATAGCCGCTATGGTGGCAACTTTTGTTATGATTCCGGCTTGTTTTGCCTATGGGTTGGATCCTGCCGGAGGACCGGGATTGTTATTTGTGACCTTACCTACGATTTTACAAGACATGCCGGGAGGACAATTGTTTGCAATTGCACTATATTTGGCAGTTGTTTTTGGGGGAATTTCTTCTCTTCAAAATATGTTGGAAGTTGTTTTGGAATCGGTTCGTTATAGATTTCCAAAGTTAAAAAGAAATTATGTTTTAGCCATATTATTTCTAATCTGTATGGGAATTGGTCTTTTCATGGAACCGATTACCAAATGGGGACCTTGGATGGATATCGTATCCATTTATATTATTCCGATAGGAGCAACGATTGGGGCGATTTCTTGGTTCTGGATTATGAAAAAAGAAGATTTATTGGAGGAAATTAATAAAGGAAGAAAAGAACCTGTTTCTGTTAGTTGGTATTGGATAGGTAAATTTGTCTATGTTCCTTTGGCATTGATTTTATGTATTATTGCTCTGGTAAAAGGAATTTCTTTTTAAGAATAGAAGAAGCGGATAGATATGAAGGTATGCTTTCCGGAAAGCATACTTTTGTATCTAAGCTTTTTTTCATGTGAAAAATATCATAGCTATAACGGAGAAAAAAATCTATTTTTCAAGAAATAGATTGAATTTTTATTGTCCTGAGAGTATAATATCAAAAGTATGACTTTACACTGGGGAGGAGAAACATGGCTATTGTAAGGAAATCACTGAGTGATCAAATTTATGATGAATTGAAAATGGAAATTATAGAGCAGAAGATAACTTTTGGTTCCAAAATTGTGAATCGGGTTTTACAGGAAAGATTTCAAGTGAGTTCATCTCCTATTCGGGACGCAATCAATCGTCTATATTCAGACGGCTTGATAGAACAGATTGACAATACAGGGGCAACAGTTGTAAATTTTGATATTGTTTTCTATTTGGAAGTGAATGAAATCCTATTGGGGATTACAAATACAGCGGTTAAATTGGCATTTAAAAAATCAGACCACAGAGAAATTGCCGAGTATTTAAATCGATGTATCGCATTACAAGTTCAATACATGGGAAAAGTGGAATATTTTAAATATGACTATGAATTTCATAAGACCTTTGTAGAATTTTCTAAGAATTCCCGTTTGAAAAAATTATACAAACAATTTAATGTTTTGCATGAAGTTCTTCTACGTTGTTTTTATGGAAAAGAATTATTGAAGAGTCAAAAGGACAGTATAGAAACTCATAGAAATATTGTGTCAAGTTTTTTGGAAAATAATTTGGAGCTATGTATCCAATTAAATGAGGAACATTACAACAAAGCCGAAAAATTGTTTAAAAATATGTTACATAAAAGTTTTAAATCTCATCCTAAAATCATAGTAGATGAATAATATCTTGGCTCAGTCAGCTTTTTTTTCTTCCTCCTGTAATTTTTTGAAACCGTTTCCTAAAACTTCATGTACGTTTGTAACCGTAACAAAAGCTTGGGAGTCCAAATCTTTGACAATTTTCTTCAGAGAAAGTAATTGATATTTTCCCACAACGCAATAAAGAATTTTTAAATTTTCTCCCGAAAATCCTCCTTCTCCATGAAGAAAGGTAACACCTCGACCGATTTGTTCTATGATGGCAGTTTTCATTTCTTTTGGTTTGGAAGTAATGATAAAAATTCCCTTTGCCTCATCAATTCCTTCTTGAATCAAATCTATCATTTTTGAACTGACAGTCACTGCAATTAAGGTATACATGAAAATTAATTTTCCGAAAAGGAAAGCCACAAAGGACAGGATAATAAAATCTAATATAAGTAAAGTTTTTCCAATAGAAATTCCGAAATAATGATGAATTAATTTGGCGATAATATCCGTTCCTCCGCTTGAACCGCCCGATATAAAAATAATTCCCAAACTGATTCCGACTAAAGCTCCTCCAAACAAAGAGGCCAATAAAAAATCGGGAATGGGAGTTCTCAGATAGGAGAAAAATTCAATAAAAAAACTGAGAACAAAGGTTCCATAAATAGTTTTTAGACTAAAATCTTTTCCTAAAAATTTCCAAGAAATTACCAATAAAGGAAGATTAATGATTAAGTATAGATAGCTCGCAGAAATATCACTTAAATAATGAAGAATCAGAGTAATTCCGGCAACTCCACCCTCTGCTAATTTGTTGCTAATATAGAAATAATTAATGGCAAAGCCCATTAAGATACAGGCAAAAGAAATATAACCATAATCTCGAATAAGAAGTAAGTGCTTTTTTTTCATCGTTCTCCCTCAATTTATGATATGATGTTTTTATAGCTCATGACAAAATGCATTAGATGTTTTTCTCCGATTCCGGCAAGGCTACCGGCCTTCCAAAGAGAAGATACAACTTTGGAAAATTGAGTTTCCCGTTGATTGCAAATGTCATAAAAACGCTTCAGATCTGTAACACTGTGAGCGTCACTTCCAAAGGTAGCAAATTTTTGATATTTTTCTTGTAAATACGAGGCTTTTTTATTTTTTGCCTCAGATAGGCTGTGATTATGAATTTCCAAAGAATCCACCATGGAAATCAGTTCATAGATATAAGTTTTATTTTCCAAGAAATTTTTCTGCATATATCCTGCAATATGTGGAATGGATAAATGGCAGGAATATTCTTTCAAAATTTCCAAGTATTCAAAGATATGTCGATTTGTTTTTGCCATTCTAAACACATTCTGATAGGGTCTTACTTCTCTTTCATAGAATTCAACCAAGGCATCATGGGTTTTAAAATATACCAGAAGCTCAAAGCCGTCTTGGCAACCGAGTTCTAAACCGGGAATTACAGAAATTCCGGATTGGAACAGAGCAAGATTTCCTGCGATAGCATTGTGATCGGTGATGGCAATCAGATATTTTTTATCCTCTAAGAATTGCTTTAAAAACTCTATTTTGATAAATCCGTCGGAGGCCGGAGTATGAATATGCATATCTTGAAAAAATCCGTTGTTTTCGTACTCTGATTGTTGAATAAAATCTCGAAAAAATGGGGCTAATTTTATACTTGAAATCAATGTCTTCTCCTTTACTAACTCACTACGATATCTTGTTTTTTGATGTTAAAATCTATCCTTATTATTATAGCATATTTTTCAAAAGCCTTCTATCTTTTTTGAAAAAATTTATGATATAATTCATAATATAATATACGAAATACAATAATATAGCAAGGGAGTTATTATGAAACACACTTTTTGGAAAAATAAAAAGAACGGAAAGGTATATGAAATTTTGGGAGAAGGCATTGACTGTACCAATATACGAGATGGAGTTAAGGTCTTTATTTATCAGCCTTTAGATAGGAGAGAAGAATATTTTGTAAGAGAGCAAGAAGAATTTTATGAGAAATTCGAAAAAATTTTAAAGTGACATTATCACTCTTTATTTTACTAAAAACTTTTATAATGTAGAAACAATTGGAATATCGTATCGTATTTTTAGAAAATTAGGAGGAAGGAAAATGAATAAAATTGTACTGATTGAAGAAGAAAAAAAGGGAAGTTTTGAAATTAGAGACAATGGTATCGTATTAGCGGAATTAAATTTTAATAAGGTGGATCCTGGGAAAATTGATGCCTATCATACTTTTGTCGATTCCAGTTTACGAGGGCAAGGAATCGCTGAAAAATTATATGCGGAACTTTTGAAGTATGCAAAAGAAAATGCTTACAAAATCATTCCAACTTGCTCTTATGTTGAGAAAAGAATTCAGAAGGATTCCGATATGATTGCAAAATAAAATAAAGAAGAAAGCATGGATTTATTATTTTTATGGAAATTTTAGAAAAGCTCGGAAATATTAAAAAAATTCCGAGCTTTTTAAATAATTAGTATAGTTGTACTAATTATTTTGCTTATTGAAATATTTATTTTTTTAAGATATAATAAAATTATTAAAAATGTTATTAAAAAGGAGATGAACTATGGAAGTTAAACAAAAGAAGAATTTTATGAACAAATTTCTAGATTTTATTGAAGCGGGAGGAAATAAATTACCACATCCGGTGACTCTATTCTTTATTTTGTGTGTCATTATTGTTATCGTATCAGGAATTGCAGCGAAAATGGGAGCTTCGGTAACTTATACTGCATTGGATAGAAAAACTTTGGAAATTTCAGAAAAAACATTGGAAGTGAAATCTCTGATGTCTGCAGAAGGAATTCGCTATATTTTTAACTCCATGGTGACTAATTTCACAGGCTTTGCTCCATTAGGAACTGTATTGGTTGCTTTGATTGGGATTGGAGTTTGTGAAGGTTCCGGTCTGATGTCGGCAACTCTACGAAAGGTAGTAACCTCAACGCCGAAAAAAGCAATTACCGCTGTCGTTGTCTTAGCGGGGGTTATGTCAAATATTGCTTCTGACGCCGGGTATGTAGTTTTAGTTCCTTTGGGAGCATTGATTTTTTTATCTTTCGGAAGACATCCATTGGCAGGGTTGGCAGCAGCCTTTGCAGGAGTATCCGGAGGATTTTCCGCAAACTTACTATTATCTACAACGGATCCTTTGCTATCAGGATTGACAACGGAAGCTGCCAGATTGATGAGACCGGATTATTTTGTAAATCCTGCAAGTAACTATTATTTTATGTTTGTATCTACTTTTATCATCACGGTGTTAGGAACGATTATTACTGAAAAAATCGTAGAACCGCGATTGGGAAAATATGAGGGAGATATGGTAGACACTCATGAGGGAGATTTAACCGAAATAGAAAGAAAAGGATTACGATATGCAGCCATTTCCGTGATTCTTTATATAGTCCTTATGTTAGTATTGATGATACCTGAAAATGCTATCTTACGAGAAGATGGAGTACTAAAATCCTTTACTTCACATGGATTGGTTCCTGCTTTGATGTTATTTTTCTTAATTCCGGGATTGGTTTATGGAATTGTGACTAAGAAAATTACAAGTGATAAAGAGGTTGCAAAAATGATGGGAAAAGCCTTAGGAACCATGGGAGGATATTTGGCTTTGGTATTCGTTTCCGCACAATTCGTGGCTTATTTCAATTTTAGTCACTTGGGAACTTATATTGCAGTAGAGGGAGCTGCAGGATTGAAAGCGATTGGCTTTACCGGATTGCCGCTGATTCTAGCTTTTATTTTGGTTTCCGCTTTCATCAATTTATTTATGGGATCGGCTTCTGCGAAATGGGCAATTATGGCTCCGGTATTTGTCCCTATGTTGATGCAATTAGGATATAGTCCGGAATTTACTCAAGTGGCATATCGAATTGGAGATTCCAGTACAAATATTATTTCTCCTTTGATGAGTTATTTTGCAATGATTGTCGCATTTGCACAACAATATGATAAAAAAGCCGGTATGGGAACTTTAATTTCCATTATGCTGCCATATTCTATTTGTTTCTTGATTGGATGGAGTTTGTTGTTAGTGGTTTGGTTTATTTTCAACCTACCAATCGGACCGGAAGCCTTCATTCATTTGATAGGATAATGAGTATATAATAAAATGAGATTTAGATTTTAGCATGTTTGATGATGGCCTCAAAAAAAAGGAAAGAGAAGTCGAAAAAATTTTGACTTCTCTTTTTGGATACAAGAAAAAATTCTGGGGTAGCTGTTTATTTTTCGAGAAACTTAGGAAAAAAATATTATTTAGAAAACAAAAAGAGCCATGAACTCAAGGTTTGGCTCTTTTTGTTTTAGTAGTAGAAATTAAAACTTATATCATTTATAAGGAAACGATATGGTACTCATATAATAGCACAGGCTTATTTGTTTGTCAATAATTTTTTTAAAAAAATATTTAGATAAACTTAATACTGAAAAGGATAGTATTTTTTAAGGGATGATATTGCATAAAAAACTTGTGAAAAATATTTTTTTAAGGTACAATAAAAAAGAATGTTGTATTATCAAAGAAAGGGGTATGGGATGTTTGTCAATGTATCAAAAAATAAAAATTGTGCCCAAGTGATTCAATATTTAAAGCAATATACTTCAGAGGAATTTCAAAAAGATCCGAAAGTCTTGGGACTTATTTTTGAAAGTCATTTTTTAGATGTTTCGAACGAGGTCTTGGAAAGTTTGAAACATTTGAATTGGGAGAATAAAAACTATAGTTTTGCTCTTTGTATTTCGAAAGGAATTCAAGGCAACAGTTTATACCACATTCAGAAAGAAGTAGAAAATTTGGAGCAGAAATTAAACTATATGGAACATGTTATTTTGGGAGAAGATTTAAGTGGAGAAGCGAGTTTTCAAGGAGAAAAGAAATCTTCCGAATTAAAGGAGAAAATTAAAAAGATTTCGTCCGAGCTCTCCGGAAGGGAGAGAAAAGAGTTGAACGTGGGATATTCCAAGTTAAGTTCTTTTTTCGCCGGATTTTTAAGGATTCCCTTCCTTTATACTTTTTTGAATAACAGTTTGGATGGAAATCGTTGCAGAAAATGTGGTCACTGTAGAGGTGTGTGCCCTACTCATAAAAAGATACAAAAAAGCAGTTAGTTTGTTCTAGCTGCTTTTTTCTTCCCTATAATTTTCCAAGAAGGAAAGGAAGGCGTTTTTTTCTATTCTTCCCTTCAGATTCCCTTTTCTTTCATTTCCCCCTCCCTTAATTCCTTCAAATGATGTTGTAAGAGCTTGGATTAGAATTTTACAATTCCAATGAGGAGAATAGAGAGTCCATGTATCTTCTTCTCCCAAAATGCAAGTATAGGTTTCTAGGGAAAGCAGACGAGCAAGTGCTTTTTGCAGATTGGAGTTGCATGCAAAAATAATGCAGGGTTTTCCTTGAATGAAAATAGCTTCTTCCTCCAATTTTTTGGATAAGAGGGAAGCATAATTTTGGGTAATATGATGGTATTCTCTCTGTAGAGCTTCTTTTTCTTTGTTCTCTTTTTCTTGCATTTCTAAAATTTCTGAAATTTGACAAGAATATCTATGAGATAGAGATTTTGTAATTTGATGTTTTTGAAAATAGTCCTGCAGGGCTCTTTTTCCTGCTAAAAAATAAAATCGGGTAAATTTTCCCCTAATGTTTTCCCGATGAATAATTTTAAAAGCTCGAATTTCTAAAGTATTTTTGACATGAAATCCTCCGCAAGCACAAAGATCAACACCCGGAACTTCTACAAAACGAACCTCTCCCTGAATTTTGGAGGAGATAGCTTTCCTCAAGGAAAGTTGGTGTGCTTTTTCGGAAGAAAGAGAAAAAATACGCAAAGAAAGAGACTGCTCTATGGTATTATTTACTTCTTGTTCCAAAAAACGGATCTGCTCGAAAGGAATATCTAAGTGATCCAAGTCCACCGTACTGTAGTCTTCTGCCATACGAAATCCAACGGTATTCCAAGAAAAATATCGATGGGCTAGAGAAGAAAAGATATGTTGTGCGGTGTGTTGTTGAGCAATTTCTTGTTGACGCTCACTATCGATGACATAGTCATATTCTTTCTTCTCTTCTAGGGGAGAATCCAGCCATAATTCCTTTTCAAATACTTGAAGAATTTTTGCCGTTCCAATCTTGCCACGATCTCCCAGTTGTCCTCCTTTTCCGTCCGGATAAAAAGGATTTTCCTGTATGCTCACTCTATAGAGATGTTTTTCTTTTTGTTCACATTTTTCTATATATATCATCACAGCCTCCCAAAATAAAATTTTGTATATCGTATTATATCACATTTTCCTTTCCGTTTCGTGAGAAAATAAATCCTCTTCTCTTTTTATTTTAGTTATTTTAAAAATTTTAAATAGAAACTATTTGACTATGTTATTAAATTATACTATACTAATATTAAGTGAGAGTTCATTTAAAATATATTTTACGCGAAAGGAATGATGAAAGATGCAAAATGCATGGCGACATTTCAAAGAAGGGAATTGGGCACAAACGATTGATGTAACGGACTTTATCAAAAAAAACTATCAGGAATATTTGGGAGATGAAAGTTTTTTAGAAGGACCTACAGAAAATACAAAAAAACTATGGGAAATAGTATCTGTCATGTTGAAAGAAGAAAGAGAAAAAGGGATCTATGATGTCGAAACAAAAATTCCATCCAGAATTGATGCCTATGGACCGGGATACATAAAAAAAGAACTCGAAACGATTGTAGGTTTGCAAACGGATAAACCACTAAAAAGAGCTATTTTTCCAAATGGTGGATTACGAATGATCAAGAATAGTTTAGAAGCTTTTGGTTACCGGTTGGATCCCGGTTTAGAAGAATTTTATTCTAAAAATAGAAAAACTCATAATTCCGGAGTTTTTTCGGCTTATACTTCTGAAATTAAATTGGCGAGACATGCCGGAATTATCACAGGTTTACCGGATGCCTATGGACGAGGAAGAATTATTGGGGACTATAGAAGAGTGGCTCTTTATGGGCTGAATTATCTTTTGGAAAAGAGAAGAGAAGAATTGGAAGCATGCAATCCGACCGAAATGACAGAAGATGTGATTCGAAAAAGGGAAGAGATGTTTGATCAGATAGAAGCTTTGGAAGCCCTAAAAAGAATGGGAGCTTCTTATGGATTTGACCTGGGAAAGGCGGCTTCTACGGCTCAAGAAGCAATTCAATGGACTTATTTTGGATACTTGGCAGCGACTAAGGATCAAAATGGAGCGGCGATGAGCATCGGAAAAGTTTCTACTTTTTTAGATATTTACATTCAAAGAGACTTGGAAGAAGGAAGAATTACGGAAGAACAGGCTCAAGAATTTATGGATCATTTTGTCATGAAATTGAGAATGATTCGTTTTCTAAGAACCCCTGCCTATGATGCTCTATTTTCAGGAGATCCGGTGTGGGTAACGGAGTCCTTGGGAGGAATGAACAGCAATGGAAAGTCGATGGTTACCAAGAACAGTTATCGTATGTTGCATACCTTATATAATTTGGGACCTGCTCCTGAACCAAATTTGACTGTGCTTTGGAGCGAACATCTTCCTTTGGCTTGGAAAAAATATTGTGCAAAGGTTTCGATTGACACTTCTTCGTTACAGTATGAAAACGATGACATTATGAGGCCTCAGTTCGGAGATGACTATGGAATTGCCTGTTGTGTATCTCCTATGGCGATTGGAAAACAGATGCAATTTTTCGGAGCTAGAGTAAACTTACCGAAAGCTTTATTATATGCGATCAATGGAGGAAAAGACGAAAATAAAAAAATTCAAGTGACTCCGGAAATTTTTGAAAAAATTCAAGGAGATTATTTAGATTATGATGAGGTATGGGAAAAGTATGATAAGATTTTGACATGGTTGGCAAATACCTATGTGAAGGCTTTGAATATTATCCATTATATGCACGATAAATACTCCTATGAGGCATTGGAAATGGCTTTACATGATATAAACATTAAAAGAACGGAAGCATTTGGGATTGCAGGATTATCCATTGTTGCAGATTCTCTAGCTGCGATTAAATATGGAAAAGTTCGAATGATTCGGGATGAAGAGGGAGATGTTGTGGATTATGCTATTGAAAAGCCTTATGTTCCCTTTGGAAATAATGATGACAGAACCGATGAATTGGCTGTTTTGGTTCTAAAAACATTTATGAACAAGATTCGAAGTCATAAGATGTATCGAGATGCCATTCCGACGCAATCCATTCTAACCATTACTTCCAATGTCGTGTATGGAAAGAAAACCGGAAATACTCCGGACGGAAGAAGAGCGGGAACACCGTTTGCTCCGGGAGCAAATCCTATGCATGGAAGAGATACCAAAGGAGCGGTAGCATCTTTGGCTTCCGTTGCCAAGTTACCGTTTGAACATGCGAATGACGGAATTTCTTATACTTTTGCCATTACTCCAAGTACGTTAGGAAAAACAATGGAAGAAAAGAGAAGCAATCTGGTAGGCTTGATGGATGGATATTTTAAACAGGCGGGACAACACTTGAACGTGAATGTATTTGGAAGAGAATTACTCGAAGATGCTATGGAACATCCGGAAAAATATCCACAATTGACTATTCGAGTTTCCGGTTATGCTGTTAATTTTGTGAAGTTGACCCGAGAACAGCAATTGGATGTTATCAATAGAACGATCAGCGATAAATTATAAGAGAAAAGAGAAAATGGTGTAAAGTGATGAAAGCATATATCAATTCTTTTGAGAGTTTTGGTACGAAAGATGGGCCGGGAATTCGCTTTGTACTTTTTTTACAGGGCTGCCCTTTACGATGTCGTTATTGTCATAATGTGGATACTTGGAATTTACAACATCCGAATTATATATATACTGCGGAGGAAATTTTGCAAGAGGTAAATAGAGTACGAGCTTTTTTAACAGGAGGGGTGACCGTCTCCGGAGGAGAACCCCTGCTACAGGCGGATTTTGTGAAAGAATTTTTTCAGCTCTGTCATAAAAATGGAATTCATACCGCTTTGGACACTTCCGGCTATATTTTTACGGAAAAATCAAAAGAGGTATTGGAAGAAACAGATTTGGTTTTACTGGATATAAAGCATATTGATCCTGAAAAGTATTATGATTTAACCTCTGTGGAATTATTTCCTAGCTTGCAATTTTTAGAGTATTTGCATAAAATTCAAAAAGACACTTGGGTACGTTATGTACTTGTTCCCGGATATACAGATGATATAGAGGATTTAAAAAAATGGGCTGCATATGTATCTCAATATTCTAATATAAAACGAGTTGATATTTTACCATTTCATCAGATGGCTATTTATAAATGGGAAAAGGAGAGAAGAGATTATAGCCTAAAAGATGTGCTTCCCCCAACAAAAGAAGAAATTATCTTGGCAGAGGAGCTATTTCGTTCCTATGGACTTCCCGTTTATTCAGAATAATTATGGAATGCCTCTAATTTTTTACCTTGAAAAAGAATTAGAGGCAATTTTTATGAAAAATTTCAGTTTTTTAGATTTCTAATGAACGAAGGGCTTGTCTCAAGAGACAGCCCCTTCCTTTAAACTTATTTATTTTGAAGATAATAGTATAAATTTCTCGCAGCAATCGCATCTGCTAAGGCATTGTGAGCATTTTCCAAAGGAATTTGAAAGGCTTCACATAATGTTTCCAATTTATTGTTTTCCGTCTGCGGAAGTCTTCCCAAAATTTTTAAACATTTTGTAAAAGCTAAGGTATCGAATTCATTTTTGAAATCTATATAGGAAGCAATGAATTTTTCATTGCAACGATAAGCCCAGTTTCGTAGCATGTCTAAATCAAATTTTACATTATGCCCGACCACTGTAAATTTATCATTTTTATTATATTTATCAACGTATTTCCCTAAAATTTGAGTGAACATTTCACAAGTTAGCTGTGGAGAATCAAAACGGAAAATTTCTTCCCGAGTTAATTTGGTAACAGCTAAGGCTTCTTCCGAAATATCACTATCGGGAAAAGGGGCAGAATATAAATTGACAGTTTCTTTTACTTCCCCGTCAATTTCTATGATTGCTGCCAGTTGAATAATAGTGGAACGATAAGTTAGTCCGGTTGTTTCTGTATCGAAATAAAGTATTTTCATAAAGTTATTTCCTTTCTAAAGCTATAATAAAGTTACAATTTTTTTTCCATGAAACTCATCTGTATGAATTTTTTCAGAACATTCTTTGATATTTTCAGAAGTTACCTTTCCTGCTGCCACGATGATAATCTTTCCGTTTGCTTTTTCAATCATTTTATTGAGAAGGGGAACTCCTTCTAAAGCTCTTTCTTGTTTTCCTGAAGTCAAAATCCTGTTACATCCCAATTCTATCAGCTTAGGAATAGCCTCCAAAGGATTTTCCATTTCATCAATGGCTTTATGAAAAGTTATTTTCATCGGTTTTGCAGCTTCTATCAGGTATTGCAAAGAAGAAAGATCCAATTTTTTGTCTTTGGTAAGAACTCCCAAAACAATTCCCTGTACCCCCAGACTTTTTGCTACGAGAATATCTTCCTTCATACTTTCTATTTCCTCTTTTGTATAACAAAAATCTCCTCCTCTAGGGCGAATCATGACAAAGATAGGAATGTTGAGATATTGTACCGCCATTTTCATACAACCGTAAGAGGGAGTTGTTCCCCCTTCCAAAAGATTATCACAGAGTTCAATACGATCCGCTCCGTTTTTTTCCGCCAGAACAGCTTCTTGAAAAGAGCCTACACAGGCTTCTTTAATCATGCTTTAACAGCTCCTTTCCGGCGATTCCCGGTTTTGTCATTTCAAAAGGATTTAAAATGATATCCAATTTTTCTTTTTCTAATAAACCTTGCTCCAATACCAAATCATAAACAGGTTTTCCTGTCTTCAATGATAATTTCGCAATTTCCGCTGCAACTTTATATCCGATATGGGGGCTCAGAGCAGTTACAACTCCGACACTTCTTGTCAACCAATATTTGCAATCTTCTTCATTGACTTGAATTCCTGCAATACAGTTGTCTATAAAGGTACGAATTCCATTTGTCAAAATTTGAATAGATTGGAATAAGTTAAAGAATAAAACAGGCTCAAACACATTCAGTTCCAATTGTCCGGCTTCGGCTGCTTTTGTAATGGTAACATCATTTCCAAAAATTTGGAAGCAGACTTGATTCATAACTTCCGGAATTACCGGATTAACTTTTCCGGGCATAATCGAAGAACCGGGTTGTTCCTGCGGCAGAATCAGTTCTGCAATTCCTGCTTTTGGTCCGGAGGACATCAGACGAATATCATTCGCCGTTTTGGAAAGATTGACTGCACAAGTTTTTAAAATGGACGATAAATAGACAAAAGAATCCAAATTTCTGGTTCCGTCTACGAGGTCTTCACATTGAGAAAAAGAAAAACCTGTGACTTCCGACAACACTTCTACAACTCTTTGAATATAATTTATATCGGCATTCAAACCGGTTCCTACTGCAGTTGCTCCCATATTCACGAAAGAAAGTTCATACATGGCTGATTTTAAACGTTCTATATCCCGTTTTACAGGGCCTGAAAAAGCTCTAAATTCTTGTCCGACTCGGATGGGAACGGCGTCTTGTAAATGAGTTCTTCCCATTTTTATAATATGATCGTATTGTGTTGCCTTGGATTGAAAAGTGGAATACAAATCTTCCAGATTTTTTAATAAATCTCGTAATAAAAATTGGATTGTTAATTTTCCGGAGGTTGGAACCACATCATTTGTAGATTGACCAAAATTTACATGGTCATTCGGATGAACCTTATCGTAAGTTCCAAGAGCTCCTCCCAAGAGTTCATTTGCACGATTCGCGATGACTTCATTCATATTCATATTCATAGAGGTTCCCGCTCCCCCCTGAATCACATCGGTAATAAATTGATCTCTAAATTTTCCGGATATAATTTCATCTGCTGCCTGAATGATAGTTTTTGCAACGTCTTCTTGAATGGTCTCTGCCTCCATATTACAAATGGCCGCCGCTTTCTTCACATAGGCTAACGAAGAAATAAAAATAGGATTTAGGCGATAACCGGTAATAAAAAAATTATTTTTTGCTCGTAAAGTTTGTACTCCATAATAGGCTTCACTAGGAACTTGTAAGCTTCCAATCGAATCACTTTCTAATCGAAAAGTCATGATAACACCCCTTTAAACTTAAATATATTATAATAATTTCTTGTAATTTACTTTCTGAAGGATTGAGCTTCCAAATAACTTCAAAATCAGTATGTATTTAATACCTATAATAAATAATACTCTATTTTTTCATTGAATTCAAGATGAATAAAAAATAAAAAAAGTAAAAAATATAGTTGACATTTTTTTTATAAGATGATATTATACTGATTGTCTGTAAGAGTTACAGACTTCTGAACCTTGAAAACGGAATAGAAAAAGACAACAAGCAAACA
>UMKD01051760.1_pt1 | contig 28022 bp, 27 predicted proteins | sample 1966221 | NCBI WGS metagenome assembly UMKD01 (sample SAMEA4836167, study PRJEB28245) | human gut metagenome | biome: gut microbiome; material: fecal sample | place: Denmark | collected 2008
GTAGAGCACGGAGCGGCCGTCGCGGTCGCGCGCGGTGACGACCATACCGTTCTCACCGGTCAGCTCGTCGTTGTACGTCGCCTCAAGTCCCATCGCACCGCCGAGGTCATTGGTAAAGCCGATGACCTGTGAGGCGAGCGTCCCCTTGGGATAGGTCCTCTTGCTCGTCGGACGAATGAAAACACCCTTCAGGTCGTTTTCATTGATGAATTCGCGCACCTTGTCGGCGAGCTCATCGTCCGCTTTTTTCTTGAGCTCTTCGTACTGCGAGTTCGTCTTCTCCATCTTTTTGAGAATGTCAGCGGGGTCAAGGTCCAGAATTTCAGCAAGGCCGTTGGCGATCAGGTTTTGATCCTGATCGTTTTCGATGATCTCCTTCGGAGAGATGAAAATATCCTCCGCCGAGGCGGACATCGCGAGGATCGTGCCGTTTCGATCGTAGATCGTGCCGCGGCTCGCCTCCACCGTGGTGCGCAGCGTTTGCTGGCGCACAGCGACGGACTGGAGCTCGTCATGCTCGGTGATCTGCCAGTGATAGAGTTGGGTGAAGAGCAGCACAAACGTCAGCACGCCGAACACGCCCAGAAGCAGCAGCGTTCTTGTCTGAATGATGCGGTTTGCGCGGCGCGCGGATTCGGGCCGTCTTTTCTGGTTCTGGGGGCGTGGTGCCACAGTCGTTCATCCTCCTTAAAAATGGAAAAGGAGTAAGGAAGCTCCTTACTCCTTATGTATAGCTTCGCTCATTTGAAATATTCCACCACTGCGCATACGCCGTTGCCAAGCGACGTGAGCACCCGCGACAAAACGTTCTGGCTCTTCTGCTGGTAGACGACCACGCTGTCGGGCTCCGACAGGTCGATGTAGTAGACCTGCGAGGCGCTGGGCTTGGCCATACCGGCTGCGGCCGCCGCCTCCTTGATGGTGGTGAGGTCAAAGGTTTTTTCGTAGCGCGTGAGCAGCGCGACATGCTCGTCCTCGAGCGCGGAGATCTCCTTCTGCACGGAGACGACCTGCGCGGAGATTTCCGTCAGCTGTGCGCGGCACATGATCATCAGCGCGACCATTGCGGCCAGCGCCATAAAGCCGCACAGCGTGCCGAGCGAGACCTTTTCGCGTTGACGGCGGACGGGCGCAGCCTTTTTCTGCACCTTCCGCTGCGGGGGACGCATGAATTCCTCGCGCTGACGCTCGTGCTCGCGCTCGTATTCACGCTCGCGGCGCAGCCTGCGCTGGCGCTCTTCGTAGGCGGGATCGTAAGCGAGATTGCCATTGACTCGTCCGCTGTAGCGGCGGTATTTCATGTTCTGCTCTCTGCGGCTGGCCATGGCGATCTCCTTTCTTTTGCGTATTTTCGGCTGTTGTCAGCACTTTTCCGCGACGCGCAGCTTGGCGCTGCGGGCACGGGGATTCTCTGCGAGTTCTTCTTCGCCCGAAACGATGGGCTTTCTTGTGATAAGCTTGACCTTTGGCTTTCGTCCGCACACGCACACCGGAAATTCCGGCGGGCAGATGCAACCCTGTGCAAGCTCCTGTAATTTCTTCTTGACGATGCGGTCTTCGAGCGAGTGGAACGTGATGACCGCGAGCCGTCCGCCCGGTTTCAGATTTTTCTCCGCCGCGTCGAGCATCGGCGAAAGCTCGCCCAGCTCGTCGTTCACGGCAATGCGGATGGCCTGAAAGCTGCGCTTGGCAGGGTGCTGCTTTTCGCGCAGCGCGCTCGCGGGCATGGCCGAACGGATGATATCGGCGAGCTCAAGCGTCGTTTCGATGGGCTTTTGCGCGCGGTGCTGGCAAATTCTCTTCGCGATGGCGGGCGCATAGCGCTCCTCGCCGTATTCAAAGAGGATGCGGCGCAGCTCTTCATAAGAATAGGTATTCACGACCTCGCGCGCGGTCAGTGCGGCGGATTCGTCCATGCGCATATCGAGCGGCGCGTCCTGCTTGTAGGAAAACCCGCGCTGCGCTTCGTCGAGCTGCGGGGAGGAAACGCCGAGGTCAAAAAGCATCCCGTCCACGCCGTGGACGCCCAGCTCGTGCAGCACAGCGTCGAGCGCGCTGAAATTGCTGTGGACGAGCGTGACCTTGTCCAAATAATCGCCGAGACGGCGGTTTGCCGCTTCGATCGCGGTCTCGTCACGGTCAAGCGCAATGAGACGGCCCGTCGTCAGGCGGCGCACGATCTCGAGCGAATGTCCGGCGCGGCCGAGCGTGCCGTCCACATAGATGCCGTCGGGCTTGATGGCGAGCGCGCCGAGGCACTCGTGCAACAGTACCGGCTTATGGCCGTAGTTCTCTTCCATATCAGAATCCCAGCTCTTCCATCACGGCGGCCAGATTCTCGGGATTGAGCTCCTCGGCCTCGATCTCTGCCCACTTCTCCGCATTCCAGATCTCGGCGCGGTTCGAAACACCGATCACGACCACGTCTTTTTCAAGGTGGGCGTAGGCTCTGAGCTTCTGCGGCAGCACGATGCGCCCCTGCGCGTCGGGCTCGCACTTGGCGGCGTTGGCGAAGAGCGGGCGCATGGCCTTGGTCTTCGTATAGGGCAGGCTTTCAAACTTTTCGGTGAAGCGCGCCCAGGAGGCGTCGGAATAGATGCTCAGGCAGGAGTCCATGCCCATGGTGACATAAAACGTGTCGCCGAGTTCCTCGCGCAGCTTCGCAGGGATGAACAGCCGCCCCTTGGCGTCGATCGTGTGCTGATACTGACCCGTCACGGCGGCTGACCCCCTTTTCTGTGCATTTTCGCATACAGAGGGCACGAAAGCGTGGCCTTTTCTTCATTTTGGAAAAAGCCGTGCCGCGTCCGATCTGATGCTTATGTGGGAAAGTAAGCCATTTTCATGGTATGATACACCACTTTCCCCCACCCTTGTTTTGAGTATACGAGATTCACATAAAAAATGCAAGCAGAAATTTCCCTGAGATTTCAAGCCTTTTACCGCTTTTTCCTGTGAAAATTCGGCCAGTGCACCGTATTTTTAAAACGCATGTTCTACTTTGGTTTTGGTTAAAAAAGGGCCGCCACAAGATATTGTGGCGGCCCTTTATGCTATGCCCAAATATAGATTATGTCTACCGAACATGTCGGTTTTTGTCACTTTTGACAAAATTTTATCCGTTCTGCGTCTGCTTTTCAGCTGACTGTGCCAGCTCCTCGCGGCGCTTCTGCATCTGCTCGGCAGAGGCGGCGCGGAAGCGCACGCGGGACTGCTTGACCTCCTCGAGCGCCATCTGGATGGCCTCCTCGGTGCGGCGCAGCGCATCCTCGGTGTACTCGTTGGCCACGCGGTACATTTCGCGCGAGCGGTCCTCGGCCTTTTTGATGATCTCGTGGCTCTTTTCGCGGGCGATACCGAGCACCTCGGTCTCGGAGACCTTGTTCTTCGCGTCCTGCTCGGCCTGCTGCATCATACGCTCGACGTCGCGCTTGGCGGCCTTGACATAGTCCTCCTTTGCGCGGATGAGCTCCTGCGCGCGGGAAAGCTCCACCGGAAGCTGGGCGCGAATCTCGTCGAGCAGGTCGAGCGCCTCGTCGCGGTTCAGAATGCACTTGTCGCTCGTCAGCGGCGCGTTCTTCGCGCCGTCGATCATCTCGTAAAGCATATCCAAAAGATGCTGCACATCATTGTTCGCCATGGTCTTCTCTCCATCCTTTCACAAGCTCCGCCGCGCGCAGCGGCATATATTTTTCAAGGTCTTGTCCGTATTTGATCATCTCGCGCACCATCGTGGAACTGATGTGCTGATACTTCGGTTCCGCGACCAGCAGCACCGTTTCGAGCGCGCCGTCCGACACATCGCGATAGATGAGCGAAAGCTGCTGCTCGGCGTCAAAATCCACGCTGTTGCGCACGCCGCGCACGAGAAACTGCGCGTTTTTGCGCAGCGCGTAGTCGGTCAGAAGTCCGCCGCCGAGCTCAGCTTCCACATTGGGAAACTTCTCGACGCTCGCGCGCATGAGCGCGAGCTTCTGCTCGTCGGTGAACATTGGGTGCGTCTTCGTCCCGTTCGGCACGATAGACACGTACACGCGGTCAAAGAGCTTTGACGCGCGCGCGATAATGTCCTGATGCCCGATCGTCACAGGGTCGAACGAGCCGGGAAACACTGCGATTCTCATGCCTCTTCCTCCACCGCGCGGTGATAGATGCTCACCTTGATCTTGCCGTAGCGGTACTCGCGATACAGTCCGTACGGCGCGGGAAGCTCGGGAAGCGTCTGGTTCTGCGGACTTTCCGCGACCATTATACCATGGGGTGATAAAATGTCAAACTGCGCGATCTTTTCCATCGCCTGCTCCAAAAGTCCGCTTTCGTACGGCGGATCGAGGAAGATGATGTCGAACCTCCCGCTCTGCGTGCCGAGCGCGGCGAGCGAATCACCGCAGATGACCTGCGCGTTTTCTTCCAGATGGCACAGCGCGAGATTTTCGCGCACGAGCTTGACCGCGTCTGCACGCTTGTCAACAAAAAGCGCGCTTTTTGCCCCACGCGAGAGCGCCTCGATGCCGAGCTGCCCCGTGCCCGCAAAAAGATCGAGCACGCGCGCATCCTCCACGTCGAACTGGATACAATTAAAAATACTTTCCTTGACCTTGTCGGTCGTCGGGCGGGTCTCCATGCCCTTGAGCTCGCCCAGCCGCCGTCCGCGCGCCGAGCCTGTGATGACTCTCATGTTTATCCCTCCGCAGCGCCCAAAGCGGGCGCAATGAACTCGTTAGTCTCCATAATACGTGAATTTCCGTTTATTTTCAATAGAGTCCTTGACATTTTCCCGCATTTTACGCAAAATATTTTCTCTTGTTATTCTGCACCGCTTCGTATATAATGATATGGTCATATCATATCGACCAGGGAGAAAGGAGTATCTTCCATGATCAGGCTACAAACCGAAAAGGGCGAAGTCAGCATTTCCGACGCTGCCCTGTCTAATATCACCGGTGCCGCGGCCACGAGCTGCTTTGGCGTCAAGGGCATGGCCTACCGCTCGATGACCGACGGGCTCGTCCACCTGCTGCGCCGCGAGGCGATGAGCAAGGGCGTGCGCATCATTCCCCACGAAGAAGGGGACATTTCCATCGAGCTGCACATCGTTGTGGAGCACGGCGTGAACATCGCCGCCGTCTGCCGCTCCATCATCAATCAGGTGCGCTATATGGTCAGCGAAAACACCGGCGCAAGCATCCGTAGCATCGACGTTTGCGTCGACAGCATGAATATGTAAAAACCGAGGAGGATATCATCCTATGCACGATACCATCAATGGTGCCATGTTCAAGGAGATGCTGCTCTTCGGCACCGTCTCCATCGCACAGGCACAGCAAGCTATCAATGATTTGAATGTATTCCCCGTTCCCGACGGCGACACGGGCACGAACATGAGTCTTACCATCCAGACCGCGGCGCAGGAGCTCAAGAAGATCGAGCCCGCGACGGTCGATCAGGCCGCCTCTGTCACGGCGTCCGCGCTGCTGCGCGGCGCGCGCGGCAACTCCGGCGTCATTCTGTCGCTTCTCTTCCGCGGCATCTCCAAGGAGCTCAAGGGCTGCAAGGAGGCCGACGGCGCGGCGTTCGCCGCAGCGCTTCAGGAGGGCGTTGCCGCGGCGTATAACGCCGTGATGAAGCCCGCCGAGGGCACGATCCTGACCGTTTCGCGTCTCGCTGCCGAGCGCGCCGTGAACGCGGCCGAGGAGCACAACAGCGTCGAGTACGTCATCGAGCAGGCCATCGCCCAGGGCGAGATCACGCTCGCGCAGACGACTGACATGAACCCCGTTCTCAAAAAGGCCGGCGTCGTCGACGCGGGCGGCAAGGGCTTCCTGCTGATTCTCGGCGGTATGCTCAGCGCCCTGCGCGGCGAGGAGCGCCCCGAGCTCACCGAAGAGAATGCACAGGAGAAGGCCGATTTTGCCATGCTCAACGAAGAGGACATCACCTTCACGTTCGACACCGTGTTCATCGTCCGCAAGAGCGGACGCAGCATTGAGCCGTTTCGCCGCTTCCTCGACGGCATCGGCGATTCGCTCGTCATCGGCGAGGACGACGAGGCTTTCAAGGTCCACGTTCACACCGACATTCCGGGCGAGGCGCTGACCGAGGCGCAGAAGTACGGCACGCTCGAGCTTGCGAAAATCGAGAACATGCGCACGCAGGCCCAGCAGCTCGCCGCCGGCGGCAAGGCCCAGTCCACCGACGACCTTGAGGCCATCGAGCAGGAGCTCGAAGCCGCCGAGCACGAAAATGCCGGTGAAGCCGAGCCCGAAAAGGACTTTGGCTTCCTCGCGGTCTGCGCGGGTGAGGGCCTTGCGAACGTCTTCACCGACCTTGGCGCCGACGGCGTCATCAGCGGCGGACAAACCATGAATCCCTCGACCGAGAGCATCCTCAAGGAGATCAAAAAGGTCCCCGCGCACACCGTTTTCGTGCTGCCGAACAACAAGAACATCATCATGGCCGCACAGCAGTGCATTGGCCTGACGGAGAAGACCGTCGTGGTCATCCCAACCGCCTCCATCCCGCAGGGCGTGAGCGCGATGATGGCCGTCGATCCCGACATGAGCGACGCAGACGCCATCGCCAAGGCGATGACGGACGCCGCGCAGTGCGTCTCCACCGCGCAGATCACCTACGCCGCGCGCAATTCCGATTTTGACGGCTTCGACATCCACGAGGGCGATTATCTGGCACTTCTGGACGGCAAGCTGCTCGGCACCGACCGCGACGTCTCCGCGCTGCTCGACGGGCTCTCCGACGAGGCAGCGTCCCGCGAAGCGGAGTTCATCACCGTCTTCTACGGCGAGGATGTGAATGAAGAGGACGCGCACAAGGCGTGCGACGCCTTCACCCGCAAGTGCCCGGATGCCGAGGTCAATCTGATCTGCGGCGGCCAGCCGGTCTATTACTATATCATCTCGATCGAATGACCCAAGCACAGCAAAGCGGAGCAGGATTTCTCCTGCTCCGCTTTTTTCTGCCCGTCAGACGTTCATCTTCCGCCCGAGGAGCTTCATCAAGAGCTCTGCGTGGCGGTATTCGTCTTCGCTCATCGCCGCAAACAGCTTGCTGAGGCACAGGTCCAGCGTCTCCTCTCCCGCGCGGGCGTAATTGTAGCCCGCACAGGCCTCCGCATGGTAGAGGCTGCGCAGCAGCGCGCAGAGGTCGCACGTATCCGGCTGCTCCACGCACACGCGCGGGCAGTATGCCTTGCCGGTGATTAAGTAGATCGCGGCAGCCAGATCGCGCGCGTGGCGCTTCTCGTCCTCGCTCAGCGCGCGGAAGGCTCGCGCCATCTCGCGCCGCGGCGTGCATGAGGAGAGATACGCGTACACCTGCGCGTCGCCAAGTTCCTCGCGCAGAAAGCCCTGCAGCACCTCGACCGATACGCTTGCCTCGCTGCCCATGCAGCAAGGGTCCGCCTCCGCGCCCGGGAGCGTGAGCTCGCTATCCTGTGCGCTCATCTGTGTGTTCGCATTGTCCTCCATCGGGTACGGGTCCTCCCCCGGCGCGACGCGCTTCCACACCTCGCGGCATGCTTCATAGTCGCAGGCGCAGGGCTTTTTTATTTCCGTCATGTTCTTCTTCCCCTTTCCGGAACGGTTCTCGTCTCTATCCTATGCGGGCATTTTTCAGGCGTGCAGAGCCGATATTCCCCTATTTCCCGCAGGGAAAAAGAAAATCTTGAAAAATCGCACCTCTCTCGTTGATTTTTTCCATTTTTTCTGGTAAACTACATTTGTTTTGTATTTTTGTGCGTTTTGTTGCATTTGCAACTTTTCATTCTCTGCCATCCGGTCCATACTAAAGACAAGCAATGGCAGTTTCTGTAAGGAGGTCTTCTTTTCATGCTGGAACTGAAGCACATCACCTATACCGTCTCCACCCCTGAGGGAGAGCAGACGATCTTAAACGACATTTCCATCGACATTCCTGACCGCAAGCTCATCGTCTTCACCGGCCCCAACGGCGGCGGCAAGACGACGCTCGCCAAGGTCATCATGGGCCTTGTCACGCCGACGGGCGGCCAGATCCTCTTCAACGGTCAGGACATCACGCACCTTGGCATCACCGAGCGTGCGAAACTCGGCATCAGCTACGGCTTTCAGCAGCCGCCGCGCTTCAAGGGCATCACGGTGCGCAACCTTCTGACCATCGCCTCGGGCGATGCAAACCTCAGCAAGGACAAGTGCTGCAAGTACCTCACACAGGTAGGCCTCTGCGCCAACGACTATCTTGACCGCGAGGTCGACGTCTCCCTCTCCGGCGGCGAGGTCAAGCGCATCGAGATCGCAACGCTCCTTGCCCGCGGCAGCGAGCTGATGATCTTCGACGAGCCTGAGGCCGGCATCGACCTGTGGAGCTTCGCCCGCCTGACTGAGACGTTCGAGCAGCTGCGCCAGCGCGAGCTTGCGACGATGATCATCATCTCGCATCAGGAGCGCATCATCCAGCTCGCCGACGAGATCGTCGTCGTGGGCGGCGGCGAACTCAAGCACCGCGGCAGCACAGAAGAAATTTTCCCGCTCATCATGGCGGACACGCTGGGCTCCTGCCCGGTGCTGAACAAGTAAGGAGGTAATACACAATATGATCACCGAAATCGACGCTTCCCTGCTTGAAAAGATCGCCGACCTGACGGGCAAGCCCGTCGGTGCGTTCAACATTCGAAAGGACAGCGGATGCGAGGCGCGCCAGTCCACCGAGCACATCGCCATCGACCCGCAGCCCGAGGGTAAAAGCGGCATCATCATCCGCATCAAGGACGGTACGAAGGGCGAGCAGTGCCACATCCCCGTCATCATCAGCAAGAGCGGCGTGACCGAAATGGTCTACAACGACTTCTACGTCGGCGAAAACTGCGACGTCGACATCGTCGCAGGCTGCGGCATCCACAACTCCGGCTGCAACGAGAGCCGCCACGACGGCGTCCACACGTTCTACGTCTCCAAAAACTCCCACGTACGCTATGTGGAAAAGCACTACGGCGAGGGCGACGGCGAGGGTTCTCGCGTGATGAACCCCACCACGATCGTCTACCTTGACGAGGGCGCGAGCATCCAGATGGAGACCGTGCAGATCCGCGGCATCGACTCCACCGTGCGCAAAACGAAGATCGTCTGCGGCAAGGACGCCGAGGCCGTCATCACCGAGCGCCTTCTCACTCACGGCAAACAGCACGCCGAGAGCGACATGGAGATCGAGCTCAACGGCGAAGATGCGCGCGGCCGCGTCATCTCCCGCTCTGTCGCGCAGGATGAGTCCAAGCAGATCTTCCACCCCGTGGTCGTCGGCAACAGCAAGTGCTTCGGCCATGTGCAGTGCGACTCGATCATCATGGGCAAGGCCACGATCGAATCCATCCCCGCCATCACCGCGAATTCGACCGACGCGCAGCTCATCCACGAGGCTGCCATCGGCAAGATCGCAGGCGACCAGCTCTTAAAGCTCCAGACCCTTGGTCTCACCGAGGAGGAGGCCGAAGACACGATTCTCAAGGGCTTCCTCGCCTGAAAAATTTGATAGGAACCGACGAAAAAGCGCGACGCCCGATCTCGGGCATCGCGCTTTTTCTGTTGCTGTGTTGGTTCAATCGGTGAAATCAGGATAACCGTCTTTGAGAGACTCATCGTAGATCGCACGCTCGCCGCCGATGAATTTGGGACGCGTCCGCGCGGCCAGCACAATGGCCTGACCGATGCGGTTCTGCTTCAAACGAACGGGAACGGCGACCTTTTTGAGGTGCATGCCGATCAGCGTGCCGCCGATGTCAAGTCCGGCGTCGGCGTGTATCTCTTCGAGCGCCACGGGATGGCGGAACGCTTTGTACGCGGCCGTCGCAAACGAGCTGCCCGCCTTGGGCTGAGGCAGGACGTTGACGATCTCGCCGTTCGGCACAGCCTCGTGCTCCACGATCAGCGCGCGGTTCAAATGCTCGCAGCACTGGGCGGCAAGATACACGCCCATGGGCGAAAATACGCTGGAGAGCCCTCGGAAGATGGCGTCCGCCACCTCCGGCGTCGACCAGCTGCCGACCTGATGGCCCACGACCTCGCTCGTGCTGCAGCCGATGACGACGATCTGTCCGCGGCGCAGATGTGCGATCTCCGCAAGCTCGCGCGCCGCCTCTGCCGCCTCCTGCTCCGCCTGTTCCACCAGACGATGATTTTCTACCTCATGTACGATTCCCGCCATGATCTGACACCTCTTTAGAAATTTATTATGCCAGCTTCTCCGTCACCTTGGCGCGCTCAAGCACCGTGACCAGCAGCACGCCGACCACGAGGCCGACCGCACCCTGAAAGATGTTGCCGGGGATGCTTGCCGCAGCGGCAAGGCCCTTGCCCAGCAGGAGAGAAGCGTAGCCGAAATAGCCGAGCACCATGATGATCTCGCTCACAACGCCGCCGGCGATGCGGGAGGTCGCAGTGCGGCCCATCTTTTCATACATCAGCGCAGCGACCAGCGCCATCGCGCCCTTGATGACCAGGGTGCCCGGAGCGTAGTGCGCATAGCCGAGGAAAATGTCTGCCAGCATCGAGCCGATGCCGCCCGCCGCAAAGCCATACCAGGGGCCCAGCAGCCAGCCGGACAGCAGCACGAAGCAGTCGCCCAGGTTCACATAGCCCTGCATCGGAGAGGGGATCTGCACGACCATCGTCGCCACGCAGACAAGCGCCGCAAGCAGTGCGGCAAGGACAAGCTTTCTGATCTTTTTATCGTTCATGATCGGGTGCTCCTTTGTTTTGGTTGTTGGCCGTATTATATCCCGTCCTGGTATTATTCATATAGTCAAAACAAAACAAATTATGCAGACCAGATTTGCCCTAAGCTGGAAAAAAGCGGCGCAGCCAGAGCTGCGCCGCACATTGGGAAGGATTTAGTCCTCCTTGGTCTCCTCGGCTTCGGAAGGCTCCTTGGGTTCCTCCGCAGCGGGCGCTTTCTCTTCCGCGTCCTTCTCGATGGTCACCTCGATGATGGGCTCCTGCGCCTTCTTGGCAGCGGCAGCCTCAGCCTTGGCGGCCTCGTAAGCGGCGAGCTTCTCCTGAGAGGCCTTGATGGCCGCGACGATATCGGCGACCGCTTCGGGCGCGTCACCCTCGAGCGTGGAGACATACCACTCGCCGATGGCGCGGTAGTTCTTGTCCATGCTGCGGCGCTCAGATGCCATCTCATACTCGGTCTTGGCCTTATCGGCAACGGCATTTGCCTTTTCACCGGCAACGGCCGCGACCTGCTGTGCCTTCTCAGTCGCCACGAACGCGACGTCCTGAACCTTCTTGCTGAAGTTATCGAAAAATGCCATAATACTTTCTCCTTTCAAACCGTGTCCTCGGGTTTGTTATTGACAGTATAAGCTACCGGGGCTTTCATTTCAATGGATAATTTACGACAAAAGTATAAATTTTTTGTGACAGCGTTCACTTTTTCTCGACCCAGCCCTGCGCGCAGCCGACGGCGCGCTTCCAGCCGCGGTACAGCTCCTCACACTCGTACTGCGCCCGCTCGGGGGTGAAGACGCGCTCGCTGCACCGGAGAGTGCTCAGCTCGTCCAAGTCCTTCCACACGCCCGCGGCCAGACCCGCGAGCGATGCCGCGCCAAACGCCGTCGTCTCGACCATCGCGGGCCGGTCGACCGGAATGCGCAGCAAATCCGCCTGAAACTGCATCATCAAATCGCTGACGCTCGCGCCGCCGTCGACACGCAGAAGGGAGATCTCGCAGCCGGCGTCCTGCCGCATGGCGGTCATCAGGTCGGTGACCTGATAGGCGATGGATTCGAGCACTGCGCGGGCGAAGTGCGCCTTCGTCGTGCCGCGCGTGATGCCCACGACGCAGCCGCGCGCATACATGTCCCAATACGGCGCACCGAGGCCCGTAAACGCGGGCACTAAGTAAATGCCGCCGCTGTCGGGAACGGATTCTGCCAGAATGTCGCACTCGTGCGAGGTCGAAATGACTTGCAACTCGTCGCGCAGCCATTGAATGGCCGAGCCCGCGTTGAAGACGCTGCCCTCGAGCGCGTAGGTCGTCTCGCCGTTTAAGCTCCAGCCCACCGTCGTCACCAGTCCCGCGCGCGAGCGCACCGGCGCGCCGCCGACGTTCATCAGCGTGAAGCAGCCCGTGCCGTAGGTGTTCTTCGCCTGTCCGCGCGTAAAGCAGCCCTGCCCGAACAGCGCCGCCTGCTGGTCACCCGCCGCGCCGCAGATCGGCACGCCCGCGAGCTCTTCGAGTCCTTCGATGCCCTCCGCCACCGTGCCGTAGACCTCGGAGTTGGACACGGGACGCGGCAGAATGTTCATCGGAATGTCCAGCAGCGCGCAGAGTTCTTCATCCCACGAAAGCGTGTGGATGTTGAAGAGCATCGTGCGGCTGGCGTTCGAGTAGTCCGTCACGTGGACCTTGCCGCCCGTCAGCCTCCAGATGAGCCATGTCTCCACCGTACCGAATAAAATTTCGCCGCGCTCGGCCTTTTCCCGCGCGCTGGGGACGTGGTCGAGCAGCCACTTGATCTTCGTCGCGGAAAAGTAGGCGTCGATATGCAATCCCGTTTTCTCGGCCACAAGCTCGCTCACGCCGCGCTTTTCGCGAAGAGCATCCGCGATGTCCGCCGTGCGGCGGCACTGCCAGACGATGGCGTTGTGGATGGGCTCGCCCGTCGCGCGATCCCAAAGAATCGTCGTCTCGCGCTGGTTCGTGATGCCGATCGCCGCGACCGCGCGGCCAAGGCCCGATTCGCGCAAGGCCTGCGCGGCAACGGCGCGCTCGCTCTCCCAGATCTCGTTCGGGTCGTGCTCGACCCAGCCGGGCTGCGGATAATACTGCCGAAACGGCCGCTGCGCGTGTCCGCCGACACTGCCATCGTGCCCGAACAGAATGGCGCGCGAGCTGGTCGTCCCCTGATCGAGCGCCAAAATATACCGCTGCATGAAGATACCCCCTTGTTCATTTGGACCGCCTTATGCTATACTAATGAATAAGATTATATCATGCAGGAGGGTTTTGCGCCATGGCTATTTGCAGGGAATTTTACTTTCCCTCGTCGGACGGCTCCTCGCGCATTCACGCGACGGAGTGGACACCCGAGAGCGGTGAGATCATCGGCGTTTTACAGATCGCGCACGGTGTGGCGGAATACGGCATGCGCTACGCGCCGTTTGCCGAATTCATGACCGAGCACGGCTTTGCCGTCGTGGCGAACGACCACCTCGGCCACGGCCTTTCCGCCGAGAAGGATGCCGACACGCTCTATTTCGGCCCGCGCGACGGCTGGAAGCATGTTGTGGACGACATGTACGCCCTGCGCTGCCGCACGAAGGAAAAATATCCCGATGTCCCCTATTTTCTCATGGGCCACTCGATGGGCTCGTTCCTGACGCGCACCTATCTCATCCGCTATCCCGGCACCGTCGATGCCGCCATCATCATGGGCACGGGGCACCAGTCCCCCGCAATCGTCGCGGGCGGGCGCGCCATTGCCAAGGCCGCGGGCAAGCGCCACGGCTTCAAGGCGCACTCTCCGCGCGTGGAGGCGCTGGCTTTCGGTGCTTACAACAAGGCGTTCGCGCCCAACCGCACGGAGGTCGACTGGCTCAGCGCGAGCGACAACAATGTTGACGCCTACATTGCCGACCCCCTCTGCGGTCAGAAGGCGAGCATCGGCCTCTTCTACGAGATGCTCGGCGGCATCCGCTTCATCAGCACGCCGAAAAACATCGCGTCGATGAACCGCAACACGCCCATTCTCTTCATCTCCGGCGACAAGGACCCTGTCGGCGAGATGGGCAAGGGCGTCAAGCGCGCATACGAGGCCTTCCGCCGCGCCGGCGTGCGCGACGTGGAGCTGAAGCTCTACAAGGGCCTGCGGCACGAGATTCTGAACGAAGACTGCCGTGCCGTGGTCTATAACGACCTGTGGAGCTGGATCGAAAAGCATTTATGAATAAAGTCAGGAAGGCGAACCGTCAGGCGGTTCGCCTTCTTTTACTTCGGAGCAACGTTCGCGGCGTCAAAGCGTCGATATCGTGCGTCGTGAGCAGGACACGCGCGGTCAGGATGCCGTCAAGCGTGACGAGGAACACCGCCAGTGCCGCGGCCCACCCTGGAAGCAGTGCGGCATAGCCCTCCAGAACCGGCTGCACATACCGCACGGCGAGCATCGACAATATTCCCCAGCAGATGGAAAACGGCAGGCAGATGCGGCCGTTCACGTCACATTTGGTCGAAGAATAGTCCCAGAACTGCACTTGAAACAGCCTTTCATAGCCCCAGTGCACGGCGTATTCCATCGCCGTCGCCGCGAGCATACCGAGCAAGATCTGCTCCCACGCGCCGGGGAGCTTTTCCGCCCCCAGCAATAAAATCGTGACCATTGCAAAGCCGTACACCGGACACAGCGGCAGGAACACGAAGCACCGCCGCAGCCGGTGGCTCGAGCTTGTCGCTGCGGCGAAGAGCTTTTCCAAGCAATACCCCAAAAAGCTGTAAGCAAACCAGTACCAGATATGATCCATTTCTTCCTCCGCGTCCGTTTTTTTCAGTATGGCCCGCGCAGATGTAAAAATGCGTGCCGCGCGCGTTGCAAAGCGCGGCGAATCATGGTAAAATGGCAAAAAATCGACAGGAGAACACAACTATGCCTGATACCTGGGAAGCTCTGGAACACGACTGCAAAAATTGCCGCGAATGCTCGCTGTGGGAGACGCGCACGAACGTCGTCTTCGGCGTCGGCAATCAGAATGCTGAAGTTTTATTCATCGGCGAAGGCCCCGGCGCGAACGAGGATGCGCAGGGCGTGCCATTCGTCGGCAGGGCCGGTCATCTGCTCGACGACATGCTCGAGATCATCGGCCTCAAGCGCGATGACGTGTATATCGCCAACATCGTCAAGTGCCGCCCGCCGGAAAACCGCGACCCGCTCGGCGTGGAGCAGGACGCCTGTATCGGCTATCTTCGCCGTCAGGTCGCGCTGCTGCGGCCCAAGATTATCGTCTGCCTCGGGCGCATCGCGGCCATGCGCATCATCAAGCCCGACTTCAAGATCACGCGCGAGCACGGGCAGTGGTTCGAAAAGAACGGCTTTCAGATGATGGCCGTCTATCACCCTGCGGCGCTGCTGCGTGATCCGCGCCGCAGGCCCGAGTCGTTTGAGGATTTCAAGGGCTTACAGCAGAAGATCAATGAGCTTTGCGAACACACCCATGCCGTTTCCTAATGCAAACAGCATACTTTTCGGTGCTGTGCCCTGCCAAATTCCTACATAAATAGTGTTTTTTGGATAAAAATGCTATTGACGGCCATTTTTGTGTGTGCTATATTACTACCATCCTTTTTGAAAGGACTTGGAGCTTGAGTGATGAAGACTGTTGTAAGCAACGTTGCATATCGCTTTTACTATTACTCTTACTTTTACTTTAAGGACAAGGTAAGAGCGATTTGTGATGCCCGTAGCTGAAAGGTCTTTCGAACCAACACTTGAAGGTCACTTCAAAAAGAGTTGAGTCAAGGAACCCGCCGTATGGACCACAAGTCCTTACAGCGGGTTTTATTGTTATCAGCGAGAAATAAAAATTGGAGGAAAAAAGCATGAACACCAAACGCATCATTTCTCTTGTTGCCTCTCTTGCCCTCGTTCTCAGCCTGAGCGTGGGTCTGACCGGCTGCGGCGATAAGGCCGCACAGGACGACAATCAGGGCAGCACCGACGGCGAAGGCACGAAGTACACCGTCGGCATCTGCCAGCTCGTGCAGCACGAGGCACTCGACGCTGCCACCCAGGGCTTCATCGACGCGCTGAATGAGGCTCTGCCCGGCCAGGTTGAGATCGTGAACAAGAACGCCTCCGGCGACAGTGCCAACTGCTCCACCATCGTCAACGGCTTCGTCTCCGACGGCGTTGACCTCATCATGGCGAACGCCACTCCGGCGCTGACCGCCGCGGCTGCCGCCACGAGCGACATCCCCATCCTCGGCACTTCCATCACCGCTTACGGCGTTGCTCTTGATATTGACGACTTCAACGGCACTGTCGGCGGCAACATCTCCGGCACCAGCGACCTCGCCGACCTTGAGGCGCAGGCCAACATGATCTCCGAGTGGTTCCCCGATGCCACGAAGGTCGGCCTGCTGTTCTGCTCCGCCGAGCCCAACTCCCGCTACCAGATCGAAGAGGTCGCCAAGTACCTCTCCGACAAGGGCATTGAGACCCAGGAGTTCGCCTTCACTGACACGAACGACGTCGCTTCCGTGACCCAGTCCGCCGCCGACTACTCCGACGTTGTCTACGTCCCCACCGATAACACCGCCGCCTCCAACACCGAGGCCATCGCAAACGTTCTCGTTCCCGCGGGCGTGCCTGCCATCTGCGGCGAAGAGGGCATCTGCAAGGGCTGCGGCGTCGCGACCCTCTCCATCAGCTACTATGACCTCGGCGTGACCACCGGTAAGATGGCCGCCAAGATCCTGACCGGCGAGGCCGACATCTCCGAGATGCCCATCGAGTTCACCGAGGCCACCCCGAAGTACAACGCCTCCATGTGCGAGACGCTCGGCATCAAGCCTCTCGAGGGCTACACCGCCATCGAAGAGTAATCTGATCACATCCCCCCGCAGGCAGGGACGGGCTTAGCCCGTTCCTGCCTCAACAAGAGATAGGAGGAGAGAACCCATGAGTTTTCTTTCGTCGCTGATGAACGCCCTGCCCGGCGCTGCCGCACAGGGTCTCGCCTGGGGCATTATGGCCATCGGCGTTTACATCACCTTCCGCATTCTGGACGTGGCGGACCTGACCGTCGACGGCTCGCTGGCAACCGGCGGCGCTGTCTGCGTCATGCTGATCCGCGGCGGCTTCAATCCCTGGATCGCCCTGCTGTGCGCGATGCTCGCCGGTATGCTGGCAGGCCTCGTCACCGGTCTTTTCCACACGCGCTGCGGTATTCCGGCCATTCTCGCCGGTATCCTGACGCAGCTTGCGCTGTATTCGATCAATCTGCGCATCATGGACAGCAAGGCAAACCAGGCACTCAGCGTTGATAAATATCCGCTGCTGCTTTCGCAGCGCTATGTGCGCGAGCTCTCGATGAACAATCCCCTGCCGCTGCTGATTCTCTTCACAGCCGCGGTCATCGCCATCCTGTACTGGTTCTTCGGCACGGAGAAGGGCAGCTCGCTGCGCGCGACCGGCGCAAACCCCCACATGGCGCGCGCACAGGGCATCAACACGAACTCGAATATCGTGCTTGGCCTGATGGTCTCGAACGGTCTTGTCGCCCTCTCCGGCGCGCTGCTGGCGCAGTATCAGGGCTCGAGCGACATCAACATGGGCCGCGGCGCCATCGTCATCGGCCTTGCCGCCGTCATCATCGGTGAGGTCATCTTCGGCAAGATCTTCACGAACTTCGGCCTCACGCTGCTGGCCGTTTCCATCGGCGCGATCATCTACTACATCGTGCTCCAGATCGTGCTGCAGCTCGGTCTGAACACCAACGACTTAAAGCTCATCACGGCGCTGATCGTGGCGGTCTTCCTCGCCATCCCCTACTGGAAGAGCAAGATGTTCCGCCGCAAGGTGCAGCCCCAGAGCGCAAAGAACGGAGGCAACGGCCATGCTTGAACTCAAGGAACTTTATAAGACCTTCAACCCCGGCACCATCAACGCCAAGACCGCGCTGAACGGCCTGAGTCTGACGCTGAACGACGGCGACTTCGTCACCGTCATCGGCGGCAACGGCGCGGGCAAGTCCACGATGCTCAACGCCACCGCCGGCACGTTCTTTGTCGACTCCGGCAAGGTCATCATCGACGGCTCCGACGTCACGAACCTGCCCGAGCACAAGCGCGCGGCATTCATCGGCCGCGTGTTCCAGGACCCGATGATGGGCACCGCCCCCTCGATGTGGATCGAAGAGAACCTCGCCCTCGCCGCCCGCCGCGGCCAGCGCCGCGGTCTTTCCTGGGGCGTGACGAAGGAGGAAAAGGAGCAGTACCGCGAGCTGCTCGGCGGTCTCGGCCTCGGTCTTGAGTCCCGCCTGACCACGAAGGTCTCGACGCTCTCCGGCGGCCAGCGCCAGGCGCTCACGCTGCTGATGGCAACGCTCAAGCGCCCCAAGCTGCTGCTGCTCGATGAGCACACCGCAGCCCTCGACCCGAAGACCGCCGCCAAGGTCATGGAGCTCACCGACCGCATCGTGCGCGAGGGCCAGCTCACCACGCTGATGATCACGCACAACATGCGCGATGCCATTCAGTACGGCAACCGCCTCATCATGCTGCACGACGGCCACGTCATCCTCGACATTGCGGGCGAGGAGAAGAAGAAGCTGACCGTGCCCGATCTTCTTGAGCAGTTCACGAAGGCCAGCGGCGACGAGTTCGCCAACGACCGCGCGATCCTCTCCTAACGTTTTCTCTCTCCCCTATAAAGCACAAAAAGAGCTTGAACGCTTTGTTCAGGCTCTTTTCTTATCCTTTTTTACGCTTCCCGCAGCACGACCTCGACAATGCCGACATCGTCGGTATCGGGGTAGAAGTTCACTTGCCACGGCTCAGTAAAGCCGGTGTCGACCTCCTCCTGCACAGATCGCACCATGTCGCGGATGCCGTCACGGTCCGCGGTGAAGTACGTGAAGCGCACGGCGATACGGCTGAGAGAACCCTCGCGCGCCGTCAGGCGCAGAAGGTCCGGCAGCGCCTCGGTGCTCGTCGCGGTGACGATGCCCGCCTGCTCCTCCGCCGTGCGGCGGTAGCCGAGGCGCACGTGCATCTCGTAATAGGCGCGCTCCTGCGTATCGGTGTAGCTGATGTAGTCAAGAAGATACGCGCCCAGTGCCGTCTCCTCCTGCACCTCCTTACAGGCCTGCTCGGCCATGGCCGCGGCGTCTTCCTCGCTGTAAATACGCACAACGCCTTCCTCGCTGTGCTCGCCAAGGAGCAGCAGCAGCGCATTGACGAGGTCCTGATAGCTGTCGGCGCGCAGGGTGTCCGCACCCTCGTTTTCCCAGTAGACCTCGCTGTGCGGCGTGGAAACGCTGTAGGAACGCTCAAGCACGACGTTGCCACCGCAGCCCGAGAGCATCAGGCAGAGCGCCAGCGAAAGCGGAATGAACTTTTTGCGCACGGCGCTCCCTCCTTTTGGGCGAAATCTATCTTTCTCAGTAGCCAAGCGGCTCGTCGACGAGCACGACCTCGGTCTCGCAGCTGCGGATGGCCTCCCACAGCACGACAAGGCCGCGGCAGATGCGCTGCGGGCTCTTGCAGTCGTAGCAGCGGTCACCGTTCACTGCGCAGGGCGTCTTCACGCCGAGGCGCTGCGCGTTTTTCGGTGCAGCAATGTTGCGGGCGCGCCAGAGCGCTTCGTCATAGGTCGGCACGATCTTGTTGCTGCCGACGACAAACCACACCTTCTTATGGCCGTAGAGCGACGAGGACACACGGTTGCCCGTCCCGTCGATGTTGATAATCTCGCCCGTTTCGGCAAGGCCGTTGGCCGAGAGCAGGTAGTTGTCGCACGTCGAGGCGTTTTTGAGCACCTCGGCAGCGTTCATGCCGTCGGGCACGTTCCAGTGGCTGAACATCTTGTTGTGCTTGCCGAGGCTTTCAAAAAGCCCCATCTGAGAGAGCGTCATGCTGCCGCCGAACGACACGCTCTCTCCGTCGATCTGCGCGTTCAGATAGTCCGCCGCTTCCTTCGCCGTCGCGAAGGCGGATACCTTGAAGCCGCGCTCTTTGAGATTCTTCTCCACCGTTGTAAGATCCATTCCTGCTTCCTCCTTGTATCCCGATATTCTTAGAGACCCTGCGGGTCGTATTCGCCAAAGCCCTCACCGAGCACCTCGCTCGCGTCGCAGACGATGAAAAAGGCGTCGGGGTCGAGCTCCTTGATATAGCGCTTGATCGAAACCGCTTCCTTCTTGCGGATGGCGCAGAACAGCAGCGGACGCTCCGCGCCCGTGTAGCCGCCCTTGCCGTTCAGGAGCGTCACGCCCATGTCGCGCCGCAACATCTCCTGTATGATCTCCTCATACTTGTCGCTGATGATGTAGGCGACCTTCGCCGTGTTCTGACCGTAGACGACCAGATCGAGCACCTTCGTCGTGATATAGAGCGCGAGCGCGCCGTAGAGCGCGTTGTTGATGCTGTGGAACACCGCGGCGTAGATCAGAATGATCGTCAGGTCGATGCCGAGGCAGATGTTGCCGATCGACAGGCGCTCAACGTGCGATCTTACGATCCACGCGCCGAGCTCTGAGCCGCCGGTCGTCGTCTCCTCTCGGAATAAAAGTCCCGAGGCGATGCCGAGCGTCACGCCGCCGTACAGGCACGCAAGCAGCGGGTCCATGGGCGCAAACTCGTGGATGGCCGCGACAACGTCGATCAAAATGGAGCTCAGCGTCATCGTGTAGATGGACTTGCACAAAAATGCGAAGCCGAATTTTTTAAGTCCCACGATAAAAAGCGGCACATTGAGCACGATGACCATCGTACCGACCGGCAGAATGGGTGCAAAAAAGTTAATGATCTGCGAAATACCCGTAAAGCCGCCGACCGTAAAGCCATTCGGTGCATAGAACCAATCGAACGACAAGGCATACAGCACGCAGGCAAGCGTGACAATGATATAGCTTTTCACCTGCTCGCGCAGTTTTTTATTTTTCATAAATTTTCTCCCCTCACATGTTTCTCTCAGGCTTCCGACGTCAAATCAGCGAGAGCTGCTTGTCGTCGCTGTCCTCCGTCTTGAGCAGCGCGCCCGTCGCGGGAATGCTGCGGCCGCGGTAGCGGGCAAGGTCGGTGATGCCGGTCTCCTCCGGGAAGCGTACCGTGTCGAGCACGTACTTCTTTTTGAGCGTCAAAAGCGCGACGCCCTGCGTCGTGCGCGTCGTCTTCACAACAAGAAGCGCCGTGTTGACGATCAGCACGCGCGGCTCTGTCGAATAGACGGCGATCTCGCGGTCTTCCTTGAGATGCAACAGCGCCTTGAGCGGGCTCTTGTCGCTGTAAGCGCCGGTCAGGCGGCGGCGGTTCGAGGTCGTCTTGTAGGCGGACAGCTCGACCTTCGCGGCCTTACCGTTTTCGAAGAAGAAGATCATATAGCCGCTGTAGTCGCCCGGCAGCACCATGCCCATGACGCTCTCGCCCTCGTCCATGCCGAGCTTGGCGGGCAGGTAATCGCCCAGCTGGCTCGCCTTGCCGTCGGCAAAGTCGCTCGCGCGCGTCTTGTAGACCTGCGCCTTATCGGTGAAGAACATCAGCTCGGCGGCGTTGCTGCTCTCCACGCTCACGCGCAGGCTGTCGTCCTCCTTGAACTTCTGCTCGCCGGACATACGAAGCGACTGCGGCGTGATCTTTTTGAAGTAGCCCTGCTGCGACAAAAAGAGCGTGACAGGATAATCCTCGATCATATCCTCCACTGCCTCCGCCTCTTCGACAAAGTCGTAGAGGATGCCGGTGCGGCGGGGCTCGGCGTACTTCTTGCGCACTTCTTCAAGTTCGCTCACGATGATCTTGCGGATGCGTGACGGGCGCGCGAGCGTATCCTCGAGGTCTTCGATCTCCGCCTCGAGCGATGCCGTCTCCTCCACGCGCTTCAGGATATATTCGCGGTTGATGTTGCGCAGCTTGATCTCGGCGACGTATTCCGCCTGCACCTGGTCGATGCCAAAGCCGATCATCAGGTTCGGCACAACGTCCGCTTCCTTCTCCGTCTCGCGGATGATCTTGATGGCCTTGTCGATATCGAGCAGGATGCGCTTGAGGCCCTTTAAGAGGTGCAGCTTGTCCTGCCGCTTTTTGAGCACGAAGTACACGCGGCGCTTGACGCTCTCGGTGCGCCACGCGCACCACTCGTCTAAAAGCTCGCGCACGCCCATCACGCGCGGCATGCCGCCGATCAGGACGTTGAAGTTGCACGACGCCGTATCCTGCAGTGTCGTCGCCTTGAAGAGCTTCTGCATCAGCTTGTCGGGGTCGGCACCGCGCTTTAAGTCGATCGTCAGCTTGAGGCCGGAGAGGTCGGTCTCGTCACGCATGTCGGAAATTTCCTTGACCTTGCCCGCCTTGATGAGCTCGGCGACCTTGTCCATGATGGCCTCGGTCGTGGTGGTGTAGGGAATTTCATAAATTTCGATGAGATTTTCTTTTTTGTCGTAGCGCCAGCGGGCGCGCACCTTCACGCCGCCGCGGCCGGTGTTGTAAATGTCCTCAATGGCGCGCGGGTCGTACAATACCTCGCCTCCGGTCGGGAAGTCGGGCGCGAGCAGCGTTTCGCTGATGCGCACCTCAGGATTTTTCAAAAAGGCGATCGTCGTGTCGCAGACCTCGCCCAAGTTAAAGCCGCACAGCTGGCTCGCCATGCCGACTGCGATGCCCTGGTTGGCCGAGACCAGGATATTCGGGAACGTTGTTGGCAGCAGCGCCGGTTCTTTCATCGAGTTATCGTAGTTGTCGACAAAATCGACGGTGTCGGAGTCGATGTCGCGGAAGAGTTCGGCGCAGATGGGCGCGAGCTTCGCCTCGGTGTATCGGCTGGCCGCCCATGCCATGTCGCGCGAATAGACCTTGCCGAAGTTGCCCTTCGAGTCGACGAACGGGTGCAGCAGCGCGCCGTAGCCCTTGGAAAGGCGCACCATCGTGTCGTAGATCGCGGCGTCGCCATGGGGGTTTAAGCGCATCGTCTGTCCGACGATGTTCGCGCTCTTCGTGCGCGCGCCGGTGAGAAGCCCCATCTTGTACATCGTGTAAAGGAGCTTTCGGTGCGAGGGCTTGAAACCGTCGATCTCCGGAATGGCGCGCGAAACGATGACGGACATCGCGTAGGGCATGTAGTTCGTTTCGAGTGTCTCTGTGATATTCTGCTCCACCACGTCCGCGTGGAGGCCCATGACGTTCGGGTCCGCGCGGCGGTGGGTCTGCTTTGGTGTTTTGTCGCTTTTCTTCATTCGGATACCTCAAAATTGCTCCGGCGGCAATATGGCCGCCGGTCATACTATTTCTAATATATCCTATCACACTTTTTTATGCTCTGCAACACCGCGGAGGAAGAGAAAATTGCCGCAAAACGCCATTTTTTCGCCAAAGGCGCACAAAGCCGCCGCGGCAGCGCATATTGGCAAAATCGCGGCGCAGAGTGTACAATGCAGATACCCCAACAGGTATGGAGGTCAAACGATGAAACAGTGTATGGACGCCGACAATCTGCACCGTCGGCTCAAAAAGATCATAGGTCAGGTGCAGGCCATTGACCGCATGGTGGACGAGGACGTCCCTTGCGAGGATATTCTTGCGCAGATCAATGCGGCCAAATCCGCGCTGCACGGCTGCGGCAAGGTCGTTCTCGAGGGGCACATCAAGCACTGCGTGCGCGACGGCATCGAGCACGGCGACGCGGACAAAACGATCGAGAACTTTACGAAAGCGGTCGAGCGCTTTTCGAACATGGGCTGAGCAGGTTTTTCCCCTCTCGCGCCCGTTTTCAGCAGAATTACATGAAAGAAGAGAAGCAGTTTTGTGCTGCTTCTCTCTTTTTGCGCGCTTTATAACCTATACCCCCATATGTATAATAAGCCCATACCCCCTATGGTACAGAAAAGAGTCACTTCCGTGAAACTGGCAATGGAAAAGCTGGAGCATTTTTTAGAGCTGGGCGGCACAAAAAAAGATATCACACTGCTCGTGATCTCCGGCATCGCACTGATCGTCAGCATTTTTGATCTCGTCCCCTTGCCGTTCGACGCCTCGTGGGTCGCGATCATCCTCTGCGGCATCCCTATCATATTAGAGGCCGTCATCGGCCTCGTCACGGTGTTCGACATCAAGGCAGACGTGCTCGTCTCGCTCGCGCTGATCGCGTCGGTCTGCATCGGCGAGGACTTCGCCGCGGGTGAGGTCGCGTTCATCATGCAGCTCGGCGGTCTTCTCGAAGAGCTGACCGTCGCCCGCGCCCGCGCCCGCGCGGGCATCGAAAAGCTCGTCCATCTGACACCGCAGACCGCGCGCGTCATCACCGGCGGAAAGGCAACGGCCGTCCCCGCCGAGGCCGTCAAGGTCGGCGACCTGCTGCGCGTGCTGCCCGGCGAGACCATCCTCGTCGACGGAGAGATCGTATCGGGCCAGACGTCCGTCAACCAAGCGGTGATGACGGGCGAATCGCTGCCGGTCGACAAGGGCATCGGCGACGAGGTCTCCTCCGGCACGGTCAACCAGTTCGGCGCTTTCGAGATGAAGGCCACAAAGGTTGGCGAGGACAGCTCCATCCAGCGCATGATCCGCCTTGTCCAGTCCGCCGACGCGGACAAGGCCAAGATCGTCGGTCTATCCGACCGCTGGGCGACATGGATCGTCGTCATTGCCCTGACCGCCGCGGCGCTGACGTGGATGATTTCCGGTGAGATCATCCGCGCGGTGACGATTCTGGTCGTCTTCTGCCCCTGCGCGCTTGTGCTGGCCGCGCTGACCGCCATCATGGCCGCCATCGGCAACGCGACGAAGCACGGCTTCCTCGTCCGCGAGGGCAACGCGCTCGATCGCCTCGCCGCCGTGAAGAAGATCACTTTCGACAAGACCGGCACACTGACCTACGGCACGCCGAGGGTCGTCCTGGTGCACAGCGCGCTGCCCTCCCTCTCCGATAACGAGCTCTACCGCCTCTGCGCCACGGCGGAGCGCTATTCTGAGCACCCGCTCGGCAAGGCAGGCCATCACCCGCTACTGTCAACAGGAGACGGGCGAGGCGCTGGGCGAGGCCGAAAACTTCCAGATGGTGCCGGGGCGCGGCGTCTCCGCTTGCGTTGACGGTAACACCCTCCTCGCGAGCAACGCGGAGCTCCTTGCCGAGCACCACATCGCCATTCCCGAAGAGGCCGCTAAGGCCGCTGTTGTCCAGCTCTCGCAGGGCTGCGCCGTCACCTACGCCGCCGTGGACGCCGCGGATATCGCGCTCGTCGACGACGAAGTCAAGGAGCTGCCGCACCTCATCGCGCTCTCCAAGCGCATGATGCGCACCATCAAGCTCAATATGACGTTCTCAATGACGCTCAACTTCATCGCCATCACGCTTGCCACCACCGGCACACTGAACCCTGTTGTCGGCGCGCTGGTCCATAACGCAGGCAGCGTGCTTGTCATCACAAACTCGGCCCTGCTGCTAAAATGGAGGCAAACCGCCTCGCAGAGTTTCGCGTCCGCAGACGCGAAATCTGTTTGATCGTAAATTCCGACGACAGGCGCGCCGGAATTTACTCTTTGCGCGGAGCGTGTGTCGCAGCCGCGCTGCGAGCGGCAAGGCACGAAGCGCAGCGAATCCTTTTCAAAAAGAGTGGACCGCAAAATTGCGATCCACCCTTTTTGATTTTCTTTTATTTTCTGCGCCAGACAGAGGGCATTAAGAGGACAAGTAGCGGCATGATCTCAAGACGGCCGAGCAGCATGATGGCGCTCATCGTGAGCTTGCTGATGTCGGAGAGGAAGCCGAAGTTGCACGTCGGTCCCACTGCGCCAAGGCCCGGGCCCACGTTGCTGATGGCCGTGAGTGAGGCGGTGAACGCCGCGGTAAGGTCGATGTTGTCAAGCGACAAAATCAGCGTGCCGAGCAGCAAAATCGCGATATAGGCGAAGAAGAAGACCGAAACGGACGAGACGGTCTCCTCCGTCACGCGATGTCCGTCGAGCGTGATGGGGCGCACCTCGCGCGAGTGCATCACACGCCGCAGATCACGCCGCAGCGACTTGCACAAAAGCACGATGCGCGAGACCTTGACGCCGCCCGCCGTAGAGCCCGCACAGCCGCCGAAAAACATCACCAGCACGAGGATACAGCGGCAGAACTGCGGCCAGAGGTCAAAATCCTCCGTGCAGTAGCCGGTCGTTGAAATTAGTGTTGTGACCTGAAAGGCCGCATTCTCGATGGCCGAGCCGATGTCGCGCCCCGTGCGCACGATCAGGTCCGCCGCGATCATCGCCGACGCGCCGACCACGACCAGCGAGTAAACGCGCAGCTCCTCGCTCTTGAGCGCCTCGCGGAAGCGGCGCGTCACGCAGAGGTAGAGGAGCGTAAAGTTCACGCTTGCGGCAAACATGAAGAAAATGAGGATCCAGTTGACAAGATGCGACTGATAATACGCGATGCTCGCATCCCGGATGGAAAAACCGCCGGTAGAGATCGTCGTCAGCGCCGTGGTGATCGCATCGAACAGCGGGAGGCCCGCAATGCGCAGCAGCAGCGCCTCCGCCACGGTGAGCGCGATGTAGATGCGGTACAGGATGCGCGCCGTCTCACCCGTGCGGGGGCGGAGCTTTGTGCTGATGGGGCCGGGGGATTCTGCTTTCATCAGGTTCACGCTGCCCTCACTGAGCTTGGGCAGCAGCGCCAGCATGAGAACGAGGATACCCATGCCGCCCATCCACTGCGTAAGCGCGCGCCAGAATTGGATGCCCTGCGGCAGCGACGCAGGCGACAGGAAGATGGACGCGCCGGTCGTCGTCAGGCCGGAGACGGTCTCGAAAATGGCGTCGATAAAGCTGCAGCTGCCGCTGAAAAAATACGGCAGCGCGCCGAACACGCTCAGCGCGATCCAGCACAGCGCCACGCAGACAAAGCCGTCGCGCGTCTGAAGTCTTGTGTTGTCCGCGCGGATGAGCGAAAGCAGCACTCCCACGCCGCCGCAGATGAGCAACGCGTACAAAAAGGCCCTCTGGTCAACACCACCGCCGAACACGCTCAGCAGCAGCGGCGGGATCATACAAAGCGCCTCAATGCAGAGGATAACGCCCACGATTCTGAGAATAAGATTTTGGTTCATAATGAAACTTCCTTGCCGCAAGCAGCCGGCACATCAGCCGAGAATATCGTTGAGGTCCTGCAAAAAGAGCTTTTTCGCCACCACGATCACGCGGTCGCCCGCATGGATCTGGGAATGGCCGTTCGGGATCTCCATCCGGCCGTTGTGCACGATGGCCGCAACGAGCAGGCCGTTTCGAAAATGCAGGTCGCTGAGCGGCCGGTCGAGAAAGTGCGTGGCACTCGTCGCGGTGAATTCGACCGCCTCGATCGCGCCACCGAGGATATAGTGCAGGCTCTCCACCGCGCTGCCCTGCGAGTTGGCAAGGCCGCGGACGTAACTTGAGATCTGGCTTGCAATGATGGCCTTGGGCGAGATGACCGTGTCGAGGCCCGTGAGGTTCACGATGTCGAGATACCCCATGCGCGACATCTTCGGCACGACCTTCTTCACGCCGTAGCGCTTCGCCGTGAGCGCCATAAGGAGGTTTTCCTCATCGCGGTCCGTCACGGCGATGAACGCGTCGCAGTGGAAAATGCCCTCGGACTCAAGCAGGTTGTGATCCGTGCCGTCGCCGTGGATGACGGTGACTTTCGGCAGCTTTTCCGCGAGCGTGAGACATTTGGCCTCGTCCTTTTCCACGATCGTCACGTGCGTGCCGATGTCGGTGAGCACCCAGGCAAGGTACTGTGCGATGCGGCTGCCGCCAAGGATGCTCACGCGGCGGATGGGCGCCATGGCCCTGCCCATCGAGCGCAGCACGCGCGTCGTCTCCGCGGGCGTGCCGATGACGTACACGCGGTCGCCCGTCTGCGGGACGAACGAGCCGTTCGGCACGATGACCTCTTCCCCGCGCTTGGCCGCGCACATGAGGATGCTGTTGGGATTTTCGCGGTTGTAGTCGATGAGGGACTTGCCGACAAGGCTGTCGCTCTCTTCGGTCTGAAAGCCGATGAGCTCGACAAGTCCGCTGGCAAACGTCTCCACGCTGAACGCAGACGGCACGCGCAGAATGCGCGAAATTTCCTGCGCGGCGGCATTTTCGGGGTTGATGATCATATCAAGCCCGATCTCGCGGCGCAGGATCTGTGCATCGCGGAAATACTCGGGGTTGCGTACGCGGGCGACCGTGTGCTTCGCGCCGAGCTTTTTCGCCATCAGGCAGCAGATGAGGTTGACCTCGTCGTTTTCCGAAACGGCGATGAGAAGGTCCGCCTCGCGCACGCCCGCCTCCAAAAGGGCGCTGGCGCTCCC
>UMKD01030616.1_pt1 | contig 27848 bp, 25 predicted proteins | sample 1966221 | NCBI WGS metagenome assembly UMKD01 (sample SAMEA4836167, study PRJEB28245) | human gut metagenome | biome: gut microbiome; material: fecal sample | place: Denmark | collected 2008
ACGCCAAGAACGGCAACTGTATCTTATAAAGTCGGTATCGCACCATTATTCGGTGGTGAGTCCGATATGCTATTACTGATCTACAGCGTGGTTTACTTCGTTCTAGTTATTGGTATTTCATTGTATCCAGGAAAACTGCTCGATAGCGTTGGGCACATTTTAGCGCCTGTAAAAATGCTAGCTTTGGCTATTTTGGGTATTGCGGCTGTCATGTGGCCTGCGGGTGACCCGATTCCGTCAACAATAGAATATCGTGAGATGGCTTTCTCGAACGGCTTTATCAATGGTTATCTGACAATGGATACCCTCGGTGCGATGGTATTTGGTATCGTTATTGTTAATGCGGCGCGTTCAAGGGGTATAGAAAACTCTTCATTATTAACTCGTTATACTATGTGGGCAGGGTTAATTGCAGGGGTATTATTGACGCTGGTCTATTTGTCATTGTTTAAGCTTGGTGAGAATAGTGGTTCGTTAATTCCAAACCCTGCTGATGGCGCTGACATTTTACATACCTACGTCCAATATACTTTTGGTAATTACGGTAGCTTCTTCCTCGCGGTATTAATCTTTGTTGCCTGTATGGTAACAGCTGTGGGCTTAACTTGTGCTTGTGCAGAGTTCTTTAGCCGGTATGTACCGATTTCTTACCGTAAACTGGTGTTGATCCTAGGTGTGTTCTCCATGGTGATCTCAAACTTAGGTTTGAGTAAGTTAATCGCCTTCTCATTACCCGTGCTAGTTTCAATTTATCCACCTTGTATTGTCTTAATTTTATTAAGCTTTACATTGAAGTGGTGGAAAAACCCAACGATAGTGATTGCGCCGACAATGTTAGTCAGCTTTGTGGTCGGTCTAATTGGCGCCGTAAAAGCGTCAGATCATCTGAAAGGTTATATTCCTGAATGGATGACTGCAATGCCACTGTATAAGCAAGATTTAGTCTGGGTATTACCAACTGTTGTTGTGATGGTCGTGGCAATTTTATGCGATAAGTTTGTGGCACCCGCTGCGCAGCATAAACAAGTATAGTAATTTCAATTATTGAATCGAAGGGCCGCTAATGTTAGCGGCCTTTTTTTGTGTAACCAGAGCGGTTACATAACTCGTTTTGAATGGGGCTAATGATATTTTTTTGTTGAAGTTAGTACGGAGTACTAGTAGATTGGATAGGAAATGCGCAAGGAGGTGCAAATGAATTATTTAGAGTTTGTTGAAACTAGAATTTTTAGTCAGCAACGTAAACTAATTATGGAAGATAATGAATTTCAATTATTTCAGGCCTTCTTATTAGAAAACTATGAGTATGGTGACGTAATAAGCCGCTCTGGAGGATGTAGAAAAATACGTTGGAGAGCCTTAAATAAAGGAAAACGTGATGGTGTTAGGGTTATCTATTATAACAGAACCATGAGCGGTAGGTTGTATTTGCTTACGATTTATACTAAGAACGCAAAGGAAGATTTGAATGAACAAGAAAAAGCGATTTTACGAGCAATCATTCAAAAGCTTGCTTAATGGTTAAATATACTCGTAATCTTTCAAGTTGCAGCGGTGTTGATTACGCTCAGATAGCCGAGTCACATAGTTTATCTATGCTTTCCGTCTATCTTCCTTTATCACCTAACTGCCGCTCGAATTATTTAAAATATAGAATTGAATGAGTTATGTAATAAGGATAATGGTATGGGAAAAAAGCTTTTTGACGATTTAGTGAGTAGCTTAGAAGAGATGGTTGCTATCGAGAAAGGTGAATTAGTTCCTGCTAGTGAAAATATTCATCGCTTCGAACTACCAGATGTTAAAGCTATTCGTAAACACTCTGGTATGAAACAACAAGAGTTTGCAGAAGCGATAGGTTCTAGTGTTGATTTGGTCCGTAGCTGGGAACAACAACGTCGGTTTCCATCAGGAATAGCCCTCAAATTGTTGTATCTTTTAGAAAAGAAACCAAGCCTGATTAATGAGTTGAGGGCCATTCATATTTAATCCAACCCCATCAGTGAAGGGGTTGGATCCTTCGACAGCGATTAATCAACCCCAACTGCACTACCTGCTGGACGGCGTACATCGTTAGAGCCATAAATGAAGCCTTCACGAACTTTCCCCGAAACAGCGGAATCATTACCTGAAGATTTGGCACTAACACCAGCGCCTTCAGGGATCGCGACCATAATCAGCTCGGCGGCACCCCATGGTGTTTGTTCAACCATCTGGTAACCCATTTTATCGAGGAGCGCTAAGGTGTCTTTAGAAACCCCTCTTTGCTCATAATAAACCTCATCAGGGAGCCATTGGTGATGAATACGTGGCGCATTAACGGCTTCTTGCGGTGGCATACCATGGTCGATAATATTTAAAGCGGTTTGCAGCGTAATTGAAATAATCCGTGAGCCTCCCGGTGAACCGAGAACTAAAAATACCTTGCCATCTTTCGTCACGATAGTCGGGCTCATGGATGATAATGGGCGTTTACCCGGTGCAATAGAGTTGCGTTCCCCTTGTACTAAGCCATATAAATTCTTCTCGCCGACTTTCGTGGTGAAATCATCCATTTCATCGTTTAAGAAGAACCCTGTCCCCGGAGGGATAACAACAGAACCGAATCGGCCATTAATCGTATAAGTCGTTGAAACCGCATTTCCTTTTTCATCTACTACAGAGTAATGTGTTGTCTCTGGTTTTTCGTGTGGCCCTATTCCCGGTTGAACTTGGGTTGATGGCGTTGCTTGGTTGGGTTTGATTTCTTTGCGTAACTCTTCTGCATAAGCTTTACTGAGTAATTTTTCGGTTGGATTATCAACAAATTCAGGGTCACCAAGGAAGGTGTTTCTATCCATATAAGCATGGCGCATCGCTTCTGTAAGAGTATGAATATAGTCCGCAGAGTTAAAGCCCATTTCCTTGAGGTCATACCCTTCTAAAATATTAAGCGTTTGGCAGATAGTTACCCCGCCTGAACTAGGTGGTGGAGCAGAGATAAATTGATACCCTCTATAGGTACAACTGACAGGCGCTGTATCTGTAATTGTAAAATCCGCAAAATCTTTTGCTGTTAAGATACCACCATTTTTTTTCGATGCTTCTTCAACAATTTTGGGGATTTCACCTTCATAAAAAGCGGATGGGCCATTCTGGGCAATTTTTTCTAGTGTGTTAGCTAAATCGGTTTGGACTAATAAGTCTCCCGGTTGGAAGGCACTACCATCAGGCTTTAAGAAGATACGAGCCACTCCAGGGTCTTGTTTAAAACGTTCTGTTGTGGTGTCGAGAACATCGGTATCTGCACGGGTTAGAGTAAAGCCTTCTCTGGCTAATTTTATGGCTGGAGCCATCACCTGTTGGCGGCTCATTGTCCCATATTTTTCTAAGGCATAGTCTAGGCCTTTAACGGTACCGGGTACACCTGACGCAAGGTAGCCATAGAGGCTGGCATCTTTAATCAATTTACCGTCTTTATCTAAATACATATCTGCGCTAGCGGCAGCAGGGGCAGTTTCTCGAAAGTTAATGAATAAGTCTTTCCCATCGGCTAGGGGAATAGTCATAAAGCCGCCGCCGCCAATATTACCGCAGCAAGGGTTAACCACGGCTTGTGCATACCCTACCGCAACAGCTGCATCAATGGCATTACCGCCTGATTTTAGAATATCAGCCCCAATTTGTGATGCTAAATGTTGGGAAGAAACGACCATGCCTTTTTTCGCTTCAACCGCAGGTTCGGAGGCGGCATATAGTTGACTGGAAACAAGTAAGGAAAGAAGTAGAACCGCAGGGCGTAATGATGTTTTTATCATTCGTATCTCCCAGTTAAGGTTAGGTGAGGTGTTCTATCGCACAAATATTCAATATGAATAATTTGTTAATTATTTGTGCTTTTAATGTATAGCACACAATAATACAAAACATTGAGTATTTGAGTTAAGAATTGTTAACTGAGTGGAATAATTGCTAGTAGGAAGAGAAAAGATAGACTTGGTTCACAAAAAGTAAAAAGCGGGCCTAATGCCCGCTTTTCTAAAACTCGCGTAACGAATTACAGTTTTGCAGAGTTTTTAGTCAGGTAGTCAGCAACGCCTTTTGGAGAAGCATTCATACCTTCTTGGCCTTTTTCCCACTGAGCTGGGCAAACATCACCGTGCTCTTCGTGGAATTGCAGCGCGTCAACCATACGCAGCATTTCGTCAATGTTACGGCCTAATGGCAGGTCATTAACGACTTGGTGACGGACAACGCCGTTTTTGTCAACGAGGAAAGAACCACGCAGTGCAACGCCTGCATCTGGGTGTTCGATACCGTAAGCTTTGATGATTTCGCGTTTGATATCAGCAACCATTGGGTATTTAACTTCACCAATACCGCCGTTATCTACTGGTGTTTTACGCCATGCGTTATGAACAAACTCAGAGTCAAAAGAAACACCAACAACTTCTACGCCACGTTTTTTGAATTCTTCGTAGCGGTGGTCGAATGCGATCAGCTCTGAAGGACAAACAAAAGTAAAGTCCATTGGCCAGAAAAAGATCACAGCTGGACGGCCGTTTAGGTGGGTTTTCAGGTTGAAGTTATCAACGATTTCACCATTACCTAAAACAGCTGCAGCAGTAAAGTCAGGGGCTTGACGTGTTACCAGAACCATAATTTACTCCTATGAGTTTGAATTAAAGTTTTTTGTCCTGTCTATTTAATCACTGATAAATAGTGTGGACATAGACTGCCAAAAGAATAGAAAAATATCTTTTGATAATAAAGACATTTAAACCGATTATTGTGATAGGTTTTGGCTATCAATCATACTGGTTTATTAAATTAATATCAATAAGATAGTTTTATTCCATTAAAGTGCAAGCTTTAATTTATTCCTTTGTGTTAATTGTGACATTTTGTACAAAAAAATGTTGCAGCGCATTAGCCATCATTTCTGGATAAAATTGAAAGAAAATATTTTCTAACGCATCATACTGTAATAAAAAATCGTCAAATGAACCACTTAGCGCTCCAAGCTTGGGGCGCCTTCTCGCCATACCATTCAGTGATTTACCAATATAATTTTTATCCGCATAGCGTATTAGCCACTGCTGAGGCCAAAGGTATTCATTTAACTCCTGAAATTTTTCAGGAGTATGACAAAGTTGAGGCTCAATTATTGTTCGGCAGTCACGTACAAAGCCCGCTAGCGATATTGATGGCTCAATAGTCGACCAGTGCAGCGACAAAAAATGATCCCAGACTAAATCCAAGGTTATGGGCGCAACACGGCGATATTCATCACGAAACAACAACTTAGCTTCTTTGACTAAAGGGTGGGTATCCGTAATGCGGTCGACGGCTCGATGCATAAAGATACCAGAGACAACTTCAGATGAATAAAGGCCCGTAGGGTTTCCGCGGACGTAGTCAGCCATGATGTTGCCGAGTAAGGAGCTGTCAGCGAGGTGGGCGAGGTGGAGGTGCGCTAGGTAATTCATCCTCCTATGATATACCCGATGCCTTTCAAATTATAGCCGTGTTAGCTGCACAAACCGACCCTAGTCACATACTGATGTATGCTCCTAGGGATCAATTTGCTTGCTGCCTTGCTCTAATTCGAAATTCATGGGGTATATTTATTTAGTAGAAAAAGAAAAAGAAAAAGAAAAAAGACGGAAGTTAATGTGTCATAAAAGTTGAGTAAAATTGAAATAATTCATTCTTTGAATGGACAAATAGCGTACAGAATTTTTTGCTAACAAAATATTTGTTAAATAATGGTGTTTTTCTGTACTATTTTACGCTTATTTCTTGCGCCAAAGTCAGCGCGGCACTAGACTAGTCGCCTGTTTTTTTAGATTGATGTCAATACAATGCGTGTTTCTGATTTTACTTTTGAATTACCTGAAGAACTGATTGCCCACTATCCGCAGGCTGAACGTAGCGCTTGCCGCTTATTAAGCCTCGATGGCGGTTCAGGGCAGCTCACGCATGGTGTTTTTACCGATATTCTAGAAAAATTGGAGCACGGTGACTTGCTAGTGTTCAATAACACTCGCGTGATCCCTGCACGGTTATTTGGGCGCAAAGTTAGCGGTGGTAAAATTGAAGTTCTGATTGAGCGTATGCTGGATGAACACCGCGTATTAGCCCATGTTAGGGCATCAAAAGCGCCAAAAGAAGGGGCTGAATTACTGTTAGGTGAAGATGAAAGCGTGAAGGCGACCATGGTCGCGCGTCATGGTGCATTGTTTGAACTGCGCTTTGATGATGAACGTGATGTATTAAGCATTCTAAACCAAATTGGTCATATGCCTCTGCCGCCTTATATTGATCGCCCTGATGAAGAGTCAGATAAAGAACTTTATCAAACCGTGTATAGTGAAAAACCAGGGGCTGTCGCAGCACCAACGGCAGGTTTACACTTTGATGAGCCGTTACTTGAAGCATTGCGCCAAAAAGGCGTAGAAATGGCGTTTGTGACATTGCATGTGGGAGCCGGTACCTTTCAACCAGTACGTGTTGATACTATCGAAGATCACATTATGCATTCTGAATATGCAGAAGTGCCACAAGAGGTCGTGGATTCCGTTTTAGCCTGTAAAGCTCGAGGTAATCGCGTTATCGCCGTTGGAACGACGTCTGTTCGGTCACTAGAAAGTGCCGCAAAAGCAAGCCAAGACGCTTTAATTGCTCCATTTTTTGATGATACCCAAATCTTTATTTACCCTGGGTATGAATATCAGGTGATAGATGCACTAATCACCAACTTCCACTTACCTGAATCTACATTAATTATGTTGGTTTCTGCGTTTGCTGGATATAAAAACACCATGAATGCATACGAAGAAGCCGTTAAACAAAAATACCGTTTCTTTAGTTATGGTGATGCTATGTTTATTACCCCCAATACAAACGCTCGATTTGAGAAAATTGGAGAGTAATCAGTTTTATAAGCGGTGGCATCGGCTGCTTGCTTAGCAAATTAATATTATCGATAGCAACAGACTGTTTTTCTGCTGCTAGGAGGCAAATGTGAAATATGAATTACAAACGACTGACGGCAATGCACGCCGTGGTCGCTTAGTCTTTGAGCGCGGCGTGGTGGAAACCCCTGCATTTATGCCAGTAGGAACCTACGGTACAGTTAAGGGGATGACCCCTGAAGAAGTGAAAGAAACTGGCGCTCAAATCTTATTAGGGAATACTTTCCACCTGTGGTTACGTCCGGGTCAAGAAATCATGAAGTTACATGGTGACCTCCATGACTTTATGCAATGGCAAGGGCCAATTTTAACCGATTCAGGTGGCTTTCAGGTCTTTAGTCTTGGTGCGATGCGCAAAATTAAAGAAGAAGGTGTGCATTTTCGCAACCCTATCAACGGTGAAAAAGTTTTCCTAAGTCCTGAAAAGTCGATGGAAATTCAGTATGACCTCGGCTCAGATATTGTCATGATTTTTGACGAGTGCACGCCGTATCCAGCAGATTGGGACTATGCAAAGACATCAATGGAAATGTCGTTGCGTTGGGCTGCACGTAGCCGCCAACGCTTTGACGAACTAAACAATAAAAATGCTTTGTTCGGTATTATTCAAGGTAGTGTTTACGAAGATTTACGTGATATTTCAGTTAAGGGACTGGTGGAAATCGGCTTTGATGGGTACGCTGTAGGCGGCTTAGCCGTAGGCGAACCGAAAGAAGATATGCACCGAATTTTAGAACATGTCTGCCCGCAAATTCCAGCTGACAAACCTCGTTATTTAATGGGAGTTGGCAAACCTGAAGATTTAGTTGAAGGGGTTCGCCGTGGTATCGATATGTTCGATTGTGTGATGCCAACACGAAATGCACGAAATGGGCATTTATTTGTGACAAATGGCGTGGTAAAAATTCGTAATGCTAAGTATAAATCAGACACATCAACACTGGATGCTGATTGTGACTGTTATACTTGTCGTCATTATAGCCGTGCTTATCTGCATCACCTTGATAGATGTAATGAAATCCTTGGTGCAAGGCTCAATACCATCCATAATTTACGTTATTACCAGCGTTTGATGGCCGGTATTCGCCAAGCCATTGAAAATGGGAATTTTGAAGAGTTTGCTAAAGATTTTTACCAAAAGATTGGTAAACCCGAACCTTCATTAAATATCGAGTGAATTTAAGTGCGAAATGCCACTAATCTGTGTAGCATATCAAACTTAGCTTTTTTGTATGTAAAATTGCTTTCAATAAAACAATGAGGAAAGTTGAATGAGTTTTTTTATTTCTGAAGCAGCGGCGTCAGCAGGTGCACCAGCGCAAGGTAGTCCATACACCATGGTTATCATGCTTGTTGTTTTCGCGCTGATCTTCTATTTCATGATTTTGCGTCCACAGCAAAAACGTGCGAAAGAACACCGTAAATTGATGGAATCTATCACTAAAGGTGATGAAGTTTTAACAACTGGCGGTTTAATCGGGCGTGTAACTAAAGTGTCTGAAACCGGTTATGTGGTTCTTGAGTTGAGTGAGAACACAGAAGTAACCATCAAACGTGATTTCGTTGCTGCTGTTTTACCTAAAGGCACAATGAAAGCAATTTAATTCTGATTCTCCCGAAGGGAACTGCCGTGCTAAACCGTTATCCTTTGTGGAAGTATCTGATGTTGATCTTTGCGATCCTCATCGGTTTGCTTTATGCACTTCCAAACCTATATGGTGAGGATCCGGCTGTTCAGATCACTGGCGTGCGGGGAACCGCCGCCAATGAACAAACGCTGATCCAAGTCCAAAAATCGTTAAAAGACGATAAAATTGAGAGTAAATCTATCTCTCTAGAAAATGGGGCAATTTTAGCCCGATTCAACAACTCTGATGTTCAGTTACGTGCGCGTGAAGTGATCATGAATGCACTGGGTGACCAGTATGTTGTTGCATTAAACCTTGCACCTGCAACGCCTAAGTGGCTCGAAGCGATCGGTGGTGAACCGATGAAGCTTGGTCTTGATCTGCGTGGTGGGGTTCACTTCCTGATGGAAGTTGATATGGACACTGCATTAGGTAAATTGCAGGAACAAAACATGGATGGTTTGCGTAATGACCTGCGTCAAGAAGGCATTGCGTACTCTTCTATTCGTAAAGGCAATGATTACAGCGTGGAAGTTCGCTTCCGTAACGCGGACGATCGTAGCCAAGCTGAAAAAGCATTGTCTCGTAAATACCCAGACTTAGTCTTTAGTGATGGCAGCGATAACACCATGATTGCTGTTATGACCGACGAGCGTTTACGTGAAGCACGTAACTATGCAGTTTCTCAGAACATTACTATTATTCGCAACCGTGTAAACCAATTAGGTGTTGCGGAGCCACTCGTTCAACGCCAAGGTGCTGACCGAATTGTGGTTGAATTACCCGGTATCCAAGATACTGCTCGCGCAAAAGAAATTTTAGGTGCGACTGCGACATTAGAATTCCGTTTGGTGAATACTTCAGTCGATTCTTCCGCAGCAGAAAGTGGCCGTGTACCAGGTGATTCAGAAGTTAAATATGACCGTGAAGGCATGCCTTACGTTTTATATAAGCGTGTGATCTTAACGGGTGACCATATTACGGATTCAACCTCTGAAGCGGATGAAAATGGCCAACCACAAGTGAGTATCAGTCTTGATAGTGCTGGTGGTTCTATCATGTCTGACTTTACACGTGATAACCAAGACAAGCTGATGGCAACGCTGTTTGTTGAATACAAAGACAGTGGTAAAAAAGATGCAACTGGCCGTTCAATTTTGGTGAAAGATGAAAAGGTCATCAATGCGGCACGTATTTCTGCGCGTTTTGGTAGCAAATTCCGTATTACGGGTATTACTAACGGTACTGAAGCTCGCCAGCTTTCATTACTGTTACGTGCTGGTGCGTTGATTGCGCCAATCCAAATTGTTGAAGAACGTACCATTGGTCCAACACTGGGTATGCAAAATATCGAGCAAGGGCTAAAAGCGTGTATCGCAGGTCTGTTAGCTTCTATCCTGTTTATGATTATTTATTATCGTAAATTTGGTCTGATTGCGAGTAGTGCGCTGTTAGCAAACTTGGTGTTAATTGTTGGTGTTATGTCCTTATTACCGGGGGCAACGCTGACCATGCCAGGTATTGCGGGTATTGTATTAACCCTTGCAGTTGCAGTCGATGCTAACGTTCTTATTAACGAACGGATTAAAGAAGAGCTCAAGAACGGTCGATCTGTTCAGCAAGCGATTCATGAAGGGTATAAAGGCGCCTTCTCAAGTATTACAGACGCAAACTTAACGACACTTATCACTGCGATTATTCTATATGCAGTGGGTACTGGGTCTATTAAAGGCTTTGCGATTACGACAGCGATTGGTGTCGCAACCTCTATGTTTACAGCTATCGTCGGTACACGTGCTATCGTGAACCTGCTTTACGGCGGTAAACGTATTAACAAGCTGTCAATTTAAGGAGCACGTTGTGGCACAGGATTATACTGTTGAACAATTGAACTATGGTCGTAAAGTTTATGACTTTATGCGCTGGGACAACGTTGCCTTTAGCATTTCTATCGTATTACTGATTGCTTCTTTTGTGATTATCGGCGTCAAGGGTTTTAACTGGGGCTTAGATTTCACAGGTGGTACGGTAATTGAAATCAACTTAAGTCAGCCAGCTGATTTGGATAAAATTCGTGATAGCTTGTCTAACTCGAACCATAAAGATCCACTAATCCAAAACTTTGGTAGCAGCCGCGACATCATGATCCGTATCCCGCCTATTGAAGGCACCGCGGGTCAAGAAGTCGGCAAAGAAATTATCACGATTATCAACCAAAGTGTGGATGATAAAGCAACCGTAAAACGCATTGAATTCGTGGGGCCAAGTGTTGGGGCTGAATTGGCGCAAACAGGGGCTTTGGCTCTGTTAACTGCGTTGATTTGTATCCTAATCTATGTTGGGTTCCGTTTTGAATGGCGCTTGGCTGCGGGTGCCGTGCTATCTCTTGCGCATGACGTGGTGATTACTTTAGGTATTCTGTCTTTGTTCCATATTGAGATAGATATGACTATCGTGGCGTCATTGATGTCGGTTATCGGTTACTCGCTGAACGACAGTATCGTTGTATCAGACCGTATCCGTGAAAACTTCCGTAAAATTCGTCGTGGGACACCGTACGAAATCATGAACGTCTCTTTGACGCAAACATTGAGCCGTACCATTATGACATCAGCAACCACATTATTAGTGGTTCTGATGCTATACCTGTTCGGTGGCGCAATGTTGGAAGGCTTCTCATTGGTTATGTTAATCGGTGTAACTATCGGTACTATCTCATCTATTTACGTGGCTTCTGCACTAGCACTGAAGATGGGTATGAAGCGTGAACACTTGATGCAAGCGAAAGTCGAAAAAGAAGGTGCAGACCAAGAGTCGTTACTGCCTTAGTTCTTAAAATAGTTCGTGTGTGAGTAGGCAGCAAGTGAACGACATCCCTAGGAACCATAGTAAACTATGTGACTAGGGTATCGGAGTGCAGCTAATACTCTCACAACGCGAAATATGAAGAGCAACGAGAACACCCTAGGAGGCATCTTCTAGGGTGTTTTTTCTCGCATAGTAGGGTAAACTATCTCCCCCTAAATAGATTCAGGAAACGCTATGCACTGCCCATTCTGCTCAGCTGTAGATACGAAAGTTATTGACTCGCGTCTGGTCGGTGAAGGGTCCCAAGTCCGTAGACGCCGCCAATGCTTACTGTGCCATGAACGCTTCACAACCTTTGAAGTGGCTGAACTTGTCATGCCTAGAGTCATTAAAAGCGACGATATTCGTGAGCCTTTTGATGAAGAAAAGCTTAATCGTGGTATGCAAAAGGCATTAGAAAAACGGCCTGTAAGTTCTGATGATATTGAACAAGCTATTATTTCTATTAAATCCCAGCTTAGGGCTACCGGGGAGCGCGAAGTTCCGTCGAAATTAATTGGCAGTTTGGTCATGGATGAGCTGAAAAAGCTCGATAAAGTTGCCTATATCCGTTTTGCTTCTGTTTACCGCAGCTTTGAAGATGTGCGTGAATTTGGCGAAGAAATCGCTAAATTACAGGATTAACGCCAATGATTGAACAAGACAACATGTATATGGCTCGTGCTTTTGAGTTGGCACGAAAAGGGCGTTTTACCACATCACCTAATCCAAATGTCGGGTGTGTGATTGTGCGTGATGGTACTATTGTCGGTGAAGGGTATCATCAAAAAGCGGGGGAACCCCACGCAGAAGTCCATGCACTAAGGATGGCAGGAGATAAAGCGCAAGGGGCAACGGCTTATGTCACCCTTGAGCCTTGCAGTCATCACGGTCGTACCCCACCTTGTGCAGAGGCGCTGATCAAAGCGGGTGTAAGCCGCGTTGTTGCTGCCATGCAAGACCCAAACCCTCAAGTTGCGGGCCGTGGCCTGTATATGTTGTCGCAAGCAGGGATTGAAACGCGCAGTAATGTTTTATTAAACGATGCTGAAGCGGCAAACCGCGGCTTTTTAAAACGTATGCGTACCGGGTTTCCTTATATCCAGTTGAAACTTGCCGCTTCACTCGATGGCAAAACCGCCCTTGAATCAGGGGAAAGTAAATGGATTACCAGCTCGGCAGCTCGCAAAGATGTACAAGCTCTTCGAGCCGAGGCTAGCGCTATCTTAAGTACGAGCAGCACGGTTGTTGCTGATGACCCTTCTTTAACGGTACGTTGGAACGAGCTCCCATCAGACATCCAACAAGTTTATCCAGAAAACCAAGTGCGCCAGCCCATTCGTATTGTGTTGGATAACCACAATCGTGTGACTTCTGGTCATAAAGTCACTCAATTAGATGGTGAATGCTGGTTAGTGCGTTCAAACCCAGATGAAAATGCAGTATGGCAAGGGCAAGTTGAGCAACTCGCTGTTCCTGCTGATGAAAACGGCACCGATCTCGTTATTTTGATGATGCAATTGGCTAAACGTAATGTGAATAGCATTTGGGTTGAGGCAGGGTCAAAACTTGCAGGCTCATTGCTTAAGTTAGGTTTAGTGGATGAGCTGATTGTCTATATTGCGCCTAAATTATTAGGAAATAGCGCTCGAGGCCTGGTGGACTTCCCACCGCTTAATGCCCTTATTGATGCGCCAAAATTTGAATTTACAGAAGTGAAGCAAGTCGGGCCAGACCTACGCGTCAGGCTTCGTCCCGTATGGTAAGTGGTTTTTTTGAAAATCATACGTACGATACACGAAAGAATGTGATAAAATCCGCGCCCCGCGGGTTATAATTAATATTAGAGGAAGGCTATGAACGTAATTAAAGGTGTTGTTGCTGCTCCACAAGCGCGTGTTGCTATCGCTATCGCTCGTTTTAACAACTTTATTAATGATAGTCTGCTGGAAGGTGCTGTTGATGCGTTAGAGCGCATTGGTCAGGTTTCAAATGACAACATCACCATTGTGTGGGTTCCAGGCGCTTATGAGCTACCGTTGACCACAAAAGCATTAGTTGAAACTAATAAATATGATGCAGTAATTGCATTAGGTACCGTTATTCGTGGTGGTACAGCTCACTTTGAATATGTTGCAGGTGAATGTAGTTCCGGCCTATCTCATGTCGCGATGAACAGTGAAGTGCCAGTGACTTTTGGTGTGTTAACCACTGAAAATATCGAACAAGCCATTGAACGTGCGGGTACTAAAGCAGGTAATAAAGGTGCTGAAGCTGCACTGACAGCACTTGAAATGATTAATGTAATTAAGGCCATCAAAGGCAAATAATACACAATTAGCTCGATGTTGCCGTTTTTTCGCCACAATGGTGTAGATAACGCAATGCAACAAGTGTTTTTTGTGTACAGTTTTTAAATTTAAGGGGAATCTTGTGAAACCTGCTGCTCGTCGCCGCGCTCGTGAGTGTGCTGTACAGGCCATTTATTCATGGCAATTATCTGGCAATCCAATTGCTGAAGTGGAATATGAGTTTATTGCTGAACAGGACATGTCAGACGTTGACGTAAACTATTTTCGTGAACTGTTATCAGGTGTTGCGACCAACGCGACAAAACTTGATCAACTGATGGCGCCTTATTTATCTCGTCAGCTAGAAGAGTTAGGGCAGGTAGAAAAAGCGATTTTACGTGTCTCCATGTTTGAATTAAGTTTCCGTGAAGACGTACCTTATAAAGTTGCAATCAACGAAGGTATTGAATTAGCGAAAGTTTTTGGCGCAGAAGATAGCCATAAATTTGTTAACGGTGTATTAGACAAAGCGGCACCTGCAGTTCGTCGTAAAAAATAATAATATCAGGGTTCCCTCCTGTAGCACTACAGTAATAAATAGGTAGGCTGGGTTCCAGTCTACCTTTGTGTTTATATGCTCGCGATATTTCAATGACAGGTGAGCGAAGAATAATTGTAGCCAATTAGATACGCTGTTTAGGTTAGCAATTGTGTGCTATTTACCTATTATTGAATTATTAGGGTGTAAATTATTTGCTTCGTCTCAAACGAAAATAGATATAGCGAAAACGGAAAATCTACCATGTCATATGGCGAATTTGACCTCATCGCGCGTTATTTTAACCGTCAAACCACTAACCGACGTGATGTTAATATCGGTATTGGCGATGATTGTGCGTTGATGACCATTCCAGAAAAACAGCAACTTGCAGTAAGTACTGACACTCTCGTTTCTGGTATCCATTTCCTACCTACCATTTCACCGGCTGATCTTGCTTATAAATCATTAGCATCTAATTTAAGTGACCTTGCAGCGATGGGCGCAGACCCTGCATGGGTTTCCTTAGCCATTACATTGCCTTGTGTTGATTGCGATTGGTTGCAATCTTTCAGTGATAGCTTGTTTGAACAGCTTAATTATTATGGAATGCAATTGATTGGTGGTGACACAACTCGTGGGCCAATGAGTTTAACGTATACGGTTCATGGTTTAGTACCAAATGGTAAGGCGATGTCTCGCGCAGGAGCGCGTAATGGCGATTGGATTTATGTCACTGGTACTCTCGGTGATAGCGCGGCAGGCTTAGCTATTTTGCAAGACAAACTGAATGTTGAAAATGTAGAGCATCAAGAATGGCTAATTGCGCGCCATTTACGTCCGCAGCCACGGATTTTACAAGGCCAAGCGTTGAGAAACCTGGCTTCTTCTGCAATTGATATTTCGGATGGTTTAGTTTCCGATCTTAACCATATCTTGAAAGCGAGTGGTTGTGGTGCACGGATTAATTTAGATGCATTGCCTCAATCAGAAGCGTTGAAACAAAGTTGTAGTATTGAGCAAGGGCGTTTATGGTCTTTGAGTGGTGGTGAAGATTACGAACTCTGTTTTACTGTTCCTGAAATTAATCGTGGAGCGTTAGAGATGGCATTAGCGCATACGGGGTCAGGCTTTACGTGTATCGGGCAAATTAAGCCGCAGTCTGAAGGAATTAGCTACTTTTGCAATAACCAAGAAGTTGATGTAAACCTAAAAGGTTTCGATCATTTTTTTTCGGAAGGTGCATAGAATGGCAAGTCGCCAAGAAAAAGCAGAAGCAAAAAAACGGCTGAATATGCGTAACCCTTGGCACTTATTGGCCACAGGATTTGGGAGTGGCCTTTCGCCTATTGTGCCTGGCACAATGGGCTCTCTTGCTGCGATACCTTTCTGGTTATTAATGGCAAACATGCCAATTTGGAGTGTGTGGGTACTCATTATCGTGGGTTTTTGGATTGGTTGCCTAATTTGCCAACGCACTTCCGACGACATGAAAATTCATGACCATGGCAGTATTGTTTGGGATGAATTTATTGGGATGTGGATTACGCTAATGGCGATCCCAGTTGTTGATTATGAGTGGGTCATTACCGCCTTCTTTATTTTCCGTATTTACGACATGTGGAAGCCATGGCCAATACGGTTTTTTGACCGAAAAGTCAGCGGCGGTTTTGGTATTATGATTGACGATATCATTGCGGCGATTTTTTCTTATGTCACTATTTGGTTGTTGGTTTGGTATGACATTATGCCATTCTCAACCAACTAAATACGCGTCATATTTTGCGCTGTGGCGTTGTTGGCTGCGTTCGGTTACCCGAATCACATACTTGTGTATGCTCATCGGGATAACCTCGATTGCCGCCTAGCCACAACCCAAACTATTTAGCGTATTGGTATTTATCGTATTTCAAACTAAATACGCGTCATATTTCAAATTGTAGGGGTGTTGGCTTCACTTATTCGCTCTAGTCACATACTTGTTTATGCTCCTAGGGTCCTATTCGCTTGCCGCCTACCTACAATCTGAACCATTTAGCGTATAAATACGTTTATATTTGATGTGATTGCATATCGTGGTGACTTCTTTTACTTCTTTTACTTCTTTTACTTCTTTTACTTCTTTTTGCGCCGAATACCCATCACTGAGGTTTGTGCTAAGGTTAAACCTTTGGTTTCTGGTGCAAATAGGATAGAAACAATTAGCCCGAGCAAAGAAACACCTGCCCCCATTAACACCACCGAACTGACCCCATATTTAGTGATAAACAGCGGTAATGCCCACGTTGAAAAAATGGTTCCAATACGGCTGATTGACATAATCACCCCAACGGCGGATGCGCGAATATCTGTTGGAAACAGTTCGTTAGGGTAAAGCCATTGTAAAATACCCGGGCCGCCTGAAAAGAATGCGTAAATACCAAACATAATAATTACAAGGCAAATACCGAGGTTTGAGAATAAACCAAGTATGGCAAGAGCAAGGGTCATAATCGCAAAGCTACCAATCAATAGTGGTCGCCGGCCCATTTTATTTAACCAATACATCGCGGGTAAGCAGCCTAACATAAAGAATAAGCTGATAACCACGTTACCCAGTGCAGCATTTTTTCCTTGATCCCACCCGAGCTGACCAACAATTTGTGGGCCAAAGGTGTAAATTGCAAACATCGGGATCACTTGGCAGGTCCAAATAATGGCAGTGAATAGAACAAAAGAAAAATGGCGCTTAGTGAATAATTGGATGAAATGTGTTTTTTGTTGTTCTTCGGCTTCGAATACCACAGGCTGACCAAACAGCTTTTCCATCATTTTTTCGCATTCTTTAACGCGCCCTTTGCGGATCAGCCAAAGAGGTGATTCAGGTAAATCAAAACGACCAATCAAAATGATAATACAAGGGATCACTGAGCTACCAAGCATCCAGCGCCAGCCATCTTCCACGTCATACAACATATAACCGACGAGATTGGCACAGGTTGCACCCACATACCACATTGCCGCAATAAACCCGACAGCAAATGCGCGCTGTTTGGTATTGGAAAACTCAGTGATCATTGACGTTGCAATTGGGTAGTCCGCACCTATTACTATCCCGATTAAGAACCGCATGATAAGCAGCTCCATCGGTGTTGAGACAAACATGGTCGCCACTGAAATAGCACCAATGGCAACAATATCAATTAAAAACATTTTACGACGACCGACTTGGTCGCAAATATAGCCGAATAGAGAAGTACCGATGAATAGACCCGCTAATGTTGCAGCGCCTAATAAGCCAATCCATTCACTACTTAAGCTTAATACGGGTGTGAGTTGTTCTAAGGCAACGCCGATCAGGACTAATACATAACCATCCAGAAAAGGCCCTCCACTGCCCCAAAGCATAATCCGCCGATGAACGGAGGAAAATTGGATATCATCAAAACTTTTTGGTTTCATTATGCATCCCAGTGTCAGCGTAAATAAACGCTTGAAAACTCTCGAAGTTATTAGCTCCGAGAGTTATGCTAAATAAATCAGCCGTAACGAAATTCAATACCGAAAGTGCCGCGTGGGTATTCCCATTTTTCTAATGCACTACCTAAGCCAAGAATGCGGCAGGTTCCACATTCAAGACAACCGGCATAATCGAAACGTACTGAGCCGTCCTCTTGTTTTTTATATAATCCCGCTGGGCAAGCTTTAGTTAATGTTTCGAGCACATTCATATCTGGATGCTCTTTTATCACAATATGCGGGTTTTCTTCATCGACATTAAATTTATTAATGCCGAGTTTGACATCAATGTTGACTGGATTACTCATATTGCTCTGACTCCTTTAATTCCATCTTTGAGCAAATTCATAAAGCCCACTTTCTTCGCGTGTTGTAACATGGTCTTACGTAAAGGCACAGGCGCTTCATCTGAGATAGTGAAGAGTTTTTTGGCAATACCAACCGCCATTTCTGGGTAAGCAGAAAACATACGAGGGTTATCCAAAAACTCAGGCATTTTTTGGTACATTTTCATGTCCCGCAGTGGGCCTTCGTTGAGCAGTGTGAGGTATTGATTTAAATTTTGTTTGCTGAAATCGTCGGTTTTCATTGCGCTAAGTACGGCTTTTGCTGCCGCTTCACCGGAGGCAACAGCTAAGTCCATACCACGAATAGTAAAACCTAAATTCATACACATACCAGCCGCATCACCAGCAATTAATACCCCATCACGTACTAATTCTGACTGCATTTTTAAACCTGCTTCAGGAACAACGTGAGCGGCATATTCGACCATTTTTCCGCCTTCAATCAACGGCGCAACGGCGGGGTGTTGTTTAAAGTCTTCAAGCATTTGCGGAACAGATTTCTTAGCATCTTTGATGTGGTGTAAGCCACAGACTAAACCTAAAGAAATAGTATCTTCATTGGTATAAAGGAAGCCTCCGCCCATCAATCCATCGGTCGGTGAGCCTGCAAATAGCCAAGCAACGCCCTCGTTCTCATTTAAATTAAAGCGGTTGCACAACACATCTTTTGGTAGTTCAATTAATTCTTTAACCCCAACGGCAACATGTTCTGCATTGACGCGTTTTGTCATACCAAGTTGTTCTGCCAATAGTGAATTGACACCATCTGCTAAAATGACCACTTTAGCTTCAAGTACATCACCATCAGCTTCCACACCGACGACCTTGCCATCGCTTTCAACTAACTTATCAACTCGAATCCCTGTAATACACTGCGCACCTGCATTTTCGGCTTGTTCAACCAGCCATGGGTCCAGTTTTCCCCTAAGTACAGACCAAGAGGTTTCATCTGGGGTTTGTGCTGCAGCATTTTGAAAATCAACAGTGACAGCACCGGTTTCGGTCATAAATGACAATTTTTCGCGTGTGATCATGCGCTCAATAGGCGCTTCTTGGGTAAAGCCAGGAATAATTCGTTCTAAGCTATGGGCATACATTCGCCCACCTGTTACGTTTTTACCGCCCGCGTAGTTTCCTCTTTCGATTAGGAGAACTTGCGCACCTTCACGGGCAAGCACCAATGCAGCCACAGAGCCGGCTAGGCCTGCACCTACAATGATTGCATCAAAAATATCATCGGACATAGTTTCTCCAAAGGTCACTAAAACAGTGAGGAAAATGCCTCACTGTTATTGAGTTTATTTCGCCAGTTGTTGCGTTAAAGCAGGTAAGATTTTGAACAGATCGCCTACTATCCCGTAGTCAGCAAATTGGAAAATAGGGGCATTTTTATCTTTGTTGATAGCGACGATAGTTTGTGCGCCATTCGCACCGACCATATGTTGAATTTGCCCTGAAATGCCGACAGCGAGGTAAAGCTCTGGTTTGAGCATTAAGTTGGAAATACCCACATAGCGCTCATGTTCCATCCATTTTTCATTTTCTGCGACTGGGCGGGAACAAGCGATTTCAGCACCTATTGTGTCGGCAAGCGTTTTAGCAATAGCGATGTTTTCTTGACTACCAATACCCCGTCCTACACTGACAACTAAGCGTGCTTTATCTAGTTCAACTGAGCTACCTGCTTTTTTCTGAATCGAGGTACGTACAATAGATTGTTTTGGTTCGACCCATTGTGTAGCTTGAGCCGTGCCGTTACGTGATGCATCACTTGGGGCTGCTTCAAATGTACCAGAGGTAAGTGTTGCAATTGAAAATGCGCTATCTAGAGTCTCTTGACCGAAGGCGAGACCACCGTAAACCATATGTTTAATTGCAGGTTTTCCAGATTCGATTGTAACTGCTGTTGCATCGTTAGAGACGACTGCTTGTAGTCTAGCCCCTAAGCGTGCTGCTAGTAATTTACCTCTACGGGTATTCGGTAACAGTAATAAACCTTTATCACCATGCTGTTTGATGGTTGAAACGATAGTGTCTGCATAATCTTCAATAATACGGTCGTCGGGTTTACCTGCTAATTGAAAAACTTGGGTCGCACCAAGTTGAAAAGCTTGTGAGCTTTGCGCTTCATCTAGGGCGAAAACATTGACTTGCTCACCCAGGGTGAGAGCACCGCCGATAAGTTCAGGCAAACGGGAAGTCATGTCACTAAATACCCAAACGGTTGATAATTTGCTCATAACTCCTCCGATTAAATGATTTTTCTTAAATGTTCTGCAAATTGCGCAATTTGATCATCTCCATCACCTTCAATAATGATTCGCTGGCGAACTTTCTGTTTTGGTGCGGCGATAGATTGAGACGATAATGCGGCAACGTTATCTAAGCCAATATCTGCCATCGTCCAAGCTTGGACGGGTTTTTTAGCAGCACCTAAGATGGCTTTCATGGATGGAATAACGGGAACGTTAATATCGGAGGTAACAGCGATAATGGCTGGTAATGGAAGGGATAACGTTTCAATTTCGTCTTCCAGTTCACGCTCTACAATCACCGTATCGGCTGTGATAGAAACAATGTTTTTCACACCATTAATGGCAGGAACTTGCAGGGTTTCACCTAATAAAATACTCACTTGTTGTGCATTGAGATCTGCGGAACCATCACCGCAAATAATTAAATCAAAGCCCACTTTCTGTGCCGCGGCACCAAGGGTAATCGCAGTTTGATGGGGCAGTGCATGCTCAAGTTGGTCATCAATAACAACAACCAGCTCATCTGGGCCACGTGATAGCACATCTTTACGTGCTTTCATATTAGTTAGTGCTTTACCACCAATACTTAACGCAATTACTTTGCTGTCTGCTTGCTGCGCTTTTATTTGGTTGGCAGTTTCAATTGCATTTAAATCATATTGACTGATTTTGGTATCGGCACGTGAAAAATCTAAAGAACCATCTGAGCTATTTACAATAATATCTTGTTCATCAGGAACAGATTTATAGCATGTAATAATATTCATTACATCTCCTAAAATAATATTAATAAATATGATCCGTTTCGGTTTCGGATTATATAATTATCATGATCTGGATATTTAAAAATAAAACCTAAGTCACCAATATTGAAAACGTTAAATTAAAGAGGATTTAAATGCTCATACTGATACCCTACTCACCAATATTATAAAAATCACCTAGTTATCAATGAAATGTTCAATATTGCTACCTGAATCACCAATACTGAAGGTATTTAATAACATTAACGTTACACAATATTTTATCTCTATGTATTTATTGATGTTTAAAGTTATTTTAAATGGAAAAAACAATAACAATTATTTATCACGAATAATATTGTGACCTTAATAACAGAATTGTTAATGGGGACTAGACATGATTTGGATAGGATTTGAATTAATACTTAATTAGGTTTATTGGGATTTAATAATAAATATAAGTTTTAAATAAATGTAAGTATGAGGTTATGTATTAGGTATTGAGAATAATATCTATTTTAAAACTTATGTATTAAATAATAAATTGGGATCGAACTATGAGCAAAGAAAATAAAAAAGGTGGAATAGAACCTAAGGTTTTTTTTCCGCCGTTGATCATTGTTGGACTATTGTGTTGGTTAACTGTCCGTGACCTTGATGCTTCAAATGAAGTTATCAACCAAGTTTTCAGCTATGTCACCAATGTGTGGGGCTGGGCATTTGAGTGGTATATGGTCGTGATGTTTGGTGGCTGGTTTTGGTTGATTTTAGGACCATACGCTAAAAAACGTCTAGGGGAAGAGAAGCCTGAATTTAGCCGAGCAAGCTGGATTTTTATGATGTTCGCATCTTGTACTTCAGCCGCTGTGCTGTTTTGGGGGTCGATTGAAATCTATTATTACGTTTCTGCACCGCCTTTTGGCTTTGAACCTTATTCAAATGAGGCTAAAAATATTGGGCTTGCATACAGCCTGTTTCACTGGGGACCACTCCCATGGGCGACCTATAGCTTCTTATCTGTCGCATTCGGTTATTTCTTCTTTGTTCGCAAAATGGATGTTATTCGTCCAAGTAGTACGCTAGTTCCTCTGGTAGGGGAAAAACGGGTAAACGGGTGGTTTGGTACGCTTGTTGATAACTTCTATCTCGTTGCGTTGATATTAGCAATGGGAACTAGTCTAGGATTAGCAACACCGTTAGTTACTGAATGTATTCAATATTTATTTGGTATTCCTCATACCTTACAACTTGATGCCATCATCATTTTCTGTTGGATCATCCTAAATGCAATTTGTGTGGCTTTCGGCCTGCAAAAAGGGGTGAAAATTGCGAGTGACGTCCGTAGCTACCTGAGTTTCTTGATGTTGGGATGGGTATTTATTGTTGGTGGCGCTAGCTTCATTGTGAACTATTTCACTGATTCTATCGGTGTCCTAATGATGTATATGCCTCGCATGCTGTTTTATACCGATGCGGTAGGTAAAAGTGGCTTCCCACAAGGCTGGACAGTGTTTTACTGGGCATGGTGGGTTATCTATGCCATTCAAATGTGTATCTTCCTCGCACGTATTTCTAAAGGCCGTACCGTCCGTGAGTTGTGTATCGGGATGGTGGCAGGCTTAACGGCGGGAACAACGTTAATTTGGACTATTTTAGGGAGTAACACACTCCAACTTGTTGACCAAAATATTATTAATGTTCCCAAACTAATTGAAGAATTCGGCGTTGCGCGCGCCATCATTGAAACATGGGCTGCCTTACCTTTGAGCACTGTAACAATTTGGGGCTTCTTCATCCTCTGCTTTATCGCCACTGTGACACTCATTAATGCCTGTTCCTACACCCTCGCTATGTCGACTTGTCGCGCAGTGAAAGATGGTGATGAGCCGCCATTGTTAGTGCGCATCGGTTGGTCTGTCTTAGTCGGTGTTATCGGCATTGTTTTGCTGGCGTTAGGCGGATTAAAACCCATTCAAACAGCGATAATTGCCGGAGGATGCCCACTTTTTTTCGTCAACATCATGGTAACGCTCTCCTTTATTAAAGATGCCAAAGTGCATTGGAAAAATGACTAATTTACTCAGAAACAACATTTAAGAGGTTATTGATATGGATTTTAGATTGAATGATGAGCAGGAGCTGTTTGTCGCAGGGATCCGTGAACTGATGGCCAGTGAAAACTGGGAAAGCTATTTCGCTGAATGTGACCGCGACAGTAAGTATCCTGAACGCTTTGTAAAAGCGTTAGCGGATATGGAAATCGATAACCTGCTGATCCCAGAAGAACATGGCGGCTTAGATGCAGGGTTTATCACCGTTGCTGCGGTATGGATGGAGCTGGGTCGCCTGGGCGCACCAACCTATGTGCTGTACCAACTACCGGGCGGTTTTAATACAGTGCTAAGAGAAGGAACTCAAGAGCAGATTGATAAAATCATGGCGTTCCGCGGTACGGGTAAACAAATGTGGAACTCGGCGATCACTGAACCGGGGGCGGGCTCTGACGTAGGTAGCCTACAAACCACTTACCAACGCCGTAATGGCAAAGTGTATTTGAACGGTAGTAAATGTTTTATCACCAGTAGTGCTTACACCCCATACATTGTGGTGATGAGCCGTGATGCGGATTCACCAGACAAGCCTGTTTTCACCGAATGGTTTCTAGATATGAGCAAACCAGGTATCAAGGTGAATAAACTTGAAAAATTGGGTTTACGCATGGATAGCTGTTGTGAAATCACTTTTGATAATGTCGAACTTGATGAAAAGGACATGTTTGGTCGAGAAGGTAATGGTTTTAACCGTGTAAAAGAAGAGTTCGATCATGAACGTTTCTTAGTGGCCTTAACTAACTATGGTACTGCGATGTGCGCGTTCGAAGATGCGGCTCGTTATGCTAACCAGCGTGTTCAATTTGGTGAAGCCATTGGCCGTTTTCAGTTAATTCAAGAAAAATTTGCACATATGGCGATCAAGCTCAATTCAATGCGCAACATGTTATATGAAACTGCATGGAAGAGTGACAACGGATTGATCACCTCTGGAGATGCAGCAATGTGTAAATACTTCTGTGCAAATGCGGCATTTGAAGTCGTGGACTCTGCGATGCAAGTACTCGGTGGTGTAGGAATTGCAGGTGAGCACCGGATCGCCCGTTTTTGGCGTGATCTGCGTGTGGATCGCGTATCAGGCGGTTCAGATGAAATGCAAATACTGACATTAGGCCGTAGCGTACTAAAACAATACCGCTAATAACTGAACGTAATGGGATGGCTTTCACGAGAAGGCCAACCCTGCTTCACAGGAGATAAGAGCATGGCAGAGCATCTACCTATGCCAGAATTTGGCCCTCTAGCTGGGGTTAGAGTGGTATTTTCAGGAATTGAAATTGCTGGCCCATTTGCAGGGCAAATGTTTGCAGAATGGGGCGCTGAAGTGATCTGGATAGAAAATGTCGCTTGGGCAGACACTATTCGCGTTCAACCCAACTACCCTCAGCTGTCACGACGTAATTTACGTGCATTATCATTGAATATTTTTAAGGATGAAGGGCGTGACGCATTTTTGAAACTGATGGAAACCACGGATATCTTCATTGAAGCGAGTAAAGGCCCCGCATTTGCTCGCCGTGGTATCACGGATGAAGTACTTTGGGAACATAACCCTAAACTAGTTATTGCACACTTATCCGGTTTTGGGCAGTACGGTGACCCACAATATACCAACCTCGCAGCTTATAACACCATCGCTCAAGCTTTCAGTGGCTATCTGATTCAAAACGGTGATAAAGACCAGCCAATGCCTGCTTTCCCGTATACCGCAGATTATTTTTCTGGCATGACTGCCACAACGGCGGCACTGGCGGCACTGTATAAAGCACGTGAAACCGGAAAAGGTGAAAGCATTGACGTTGCCATGTATGAAGTGATGTTGCGTATGGGGCAATACTTCATGATGGACTACTTTAATGGCGGCGAAATCTGTCCACGTATGACAAAAGGGAAAGACCCCTATTACGCAGGTTGTGGTCTCTATAGCTGTAAAGATGGTTATATCGTGATGGAAATTGTCGGCATCACGCAAATTCAGGAAATTTTCAAAGATATTGGGTTAGCGCATCTGTTAGGTACACCAGAAATACCGGAAGGCACACAGCTAATTCACCGTGTGGAATGCCCTTATGGGCCTTTAGTGGAAGAAAAACTCGATGAATGGCTAGGTTCACGTTCGATTGATGAAGTGCTAGCAAGACTCGCGGAATTGAATATTGCTAGCGCCAAAGTCCTTACGATTCCTGAGCTAGAAACCAATCCTCAATACATTGCACGCGAATCTATTACCAGTTGGCAAACAATGGAAGGAAAAACCTGCCGTGGTCCTAATGTCATGCCTAAATTCAAAAATAACCCCGGACAAATCTGGCGAGGCATGCCATCACACGGTATGGACACGACAGATATCTTAAAAAATATTGGATACAGCGAAACTGATATTCGGGGGTTAGTCGATAAAGGGCTAGCCAAAATAGTTGATTAATTGAATGGGTACTCAGGGCAATGATGACTATTGAACTGAGTATTCATCAGGGAAATGATGGGTAACAATTAATGGATGTAATCGGTAAACAAAATTTGCGTCAAATGTGGGATGACTTAGCAGTCACCCACGGTAACAGTCAGGCGCTTATCTTTGAATCCTGCGATGGAAAGGTTAGTGAGTTCAGTTACTTAGAAATGAACCAGCAAATTAATCGCACCGCCAACCTCTTTTTAGCTTATGGCATTCAAAAAGGCGATAAAGTGGCTTTACATTTAGATAATTGCCCTGAATTTTTCTTTTGCTGGTTTGGCTTGGCTAAAATTGGGGCGATTATGGTCCCAATTAATGCGCGTTATAAATACAGTGAAAGTGCCTGGATCATGCAGAACTGCCAACCCAAAATGGTGGTAACTTGCTCCTCTTTCTTAGATATTTATCAACAAGTATTCGCTGATGAAGCGACCAGCTTAGAACATATTTTTTTGATTACAGAAACGCAAATTGAACCCGTAGAGCATATTTCTGACTTTTGGCTTGAGCAGTCACAACAACATACTCAGTTGACTCAGGTGGTTGAATTGCATGTCGAGGATACGGCCGAAATTTTATTTACTTCTGGGACCACCTCGAAACCTAAAGGGGTGATTATTACTCACTATAACCTCCGCTTTGCGGGTTATTACTCTTCTTGGCAAAACAGCTTGCGCTCCGATGATATTTATTTAACGGTCATGCCTGCTTTTCATATTGATTGCCAATGTACGGCTTCTATGGCTGCATTTTCTGTCGGTGCTACGTTTGTTTTATTAGAGAAATACAGCGCACGCCGTTTTTGGCAACAAGTGGTGAAATACAAAGCGACTGTCGTAGAACTTATCCCAATGATGATCCGCACATTATTAAGCCAGCCGCTGGCGGATAACGAAAAAGATCATTGTTTACGAGAAGCCATGTTTTACCTCAATTTAAGTGAAGAAGAACGCGACCAGTTTATGGCCCGTTTTGGGGTGAAGCGGTTTTTAACTTCGTATGGAATGACGGAGACGATAGTTGGTTTGATTGGTGATAGGCCTGGCGATATGCGTCGTTGGCCATCCATTGGCCGCCCTGGTTTTTGTTATCAAGCTCAAATTAGGGATAGAAATAACCAACCTGTCGGAACAGGGGTTATTGGTGAGCTTTGTGTAAAAGGTGAACGTGGTAAAACCCTCTTTAAAGAGTATTACAACAGCCCTGAAGCGACAGCAAAAACCTTTGACGAAGCGGGATGGATGCATACGGGTGACTTTGCTTACCAAGACAAAGACGGCTTTTTCTATTTTGTCGATAGAAGCAGCAATATGATCAAACGCGGTGGAGAAAATGTTTCTTGCAGTGAAATCGAAAATATTATCGCCTCACACCCTGCCATTGTGGATGTGGCGGTGATCGGTGTTGCGGATGATATTCGAGATGAAGCGATTAAAGCCTTTATTGTGCTTGAAGAGGGTGAAACCTTAACTCAGGAAGAATTTTTTGCTTTTTGTGAAAAACAAATGGCGAAATTTAAGGTACCAACGTGTGTTGAGGTACGTAAAGATTTACCGCGTAACTGTTCTGGAAAAGTATTGAAAAAATATCTGCAATAATCGACAAACTTGATTAATTTTGCATACATTTTCGGGCTGCACATGCGCAACCTGAAGCGTCACTGCACGACGAAGAAAGGATTATATTATGAGCGAATCATTAAAAATCACTCGAAATGGCGCTATTTTAGAAATCATACTCGATAGACCTAAAGCAAATGCAATAGATGCAAAAACTAGTTTCAAAATGGGAGAAGTTTTCCTTAATTTTCGCGATGACCCTTCGCTGCGTGTCGCCATTATTACCGGGGCAGGAGAGCGATTTTTCTCTGCGGGTTGGGATTTAAAATCTGCGGCGGAAGGTGAAGCACCTGATGCTGATTTTGGTCCAGGAGGCTTTGCCGGTTTGACTGAAATTTTTAATTTAAACAAACCTGTTATTGCTGCGGTGAATGGATATGCGTTTGGCGGTGGTTTTGAACTGGCTTTAGCGGCAGATATGATTATTTGTTCTGAAAATGCCAGTTTCGCATTACCTGAAGCCCAACTCGGGATTGTTCCGGATAGCGGTGGTGTTTTACGTTTACCTAAAATTTTACCTGCGCCAATCGTGAATGAAATGGTGATGACCGGCAGAC
>UMKD01028109.1_pt1 | contig 27672 bp, 27 predicted proteins | sample 1966221 | NCBI WGS metagenome assembly UMKD01 (sample SAMEA4836167, study PRJEB28245) | human gut metagenome | biome: gut microbiome; material: fecal sample | place: Denmark | collected 2008
ATTAAAATTGGGGCTTGTTCTTGTGTAGCAGGTCTTCTCCTGCCTGAGCAAGGTAAAAGGCATTCTTTTCTCCGTCGGGGGCAGCTTCAAGAGGAATAAAAGAGAGAGCTCTGTTTATTTGTTTGAAACCTTTCATAATCTTATCCCGACCTTCTCTTCCAGAGCAAGGTCAAGGGCGTACTTCCCCGTCTGGGAAGGCAAGTTTTAGCGATACATCTAATCTCACTCATTTCTTCCTTATCCCCCTCATTTCCATACCATTCTTACCAATTTCTCATATATTTCCTTTTATTATCGATGATTTGCTCTGATTATTTGACAGTATTGCGTCCTAGCTGTTACAGTTATAAATAGAGTATTTTCTATTACTTAGGGAAGGATGTGGTGTGGTTGAATCAACCCTTGCTTTTATTGGGGGCTGTGATTTTGATTTGTATTTTGCTGAATCGGTTTTTGGAGAAGATTCCTGTTCCTTCTTTGCTCATTTTTGTCGGTCTGGGCATGTTCTTCGGGGAGAACGGGCCGTTTCGGATTCAGTTCGATCATTATGCGCTGGTGAACCTGGTATGCTCAGTGTGCCTGATTTTCATTATGTTTTATGGCGGCTTCGGGACGAATATGCGGGCTGCGCGGCCGGTTCTGCGCGAGGCAGCTCTAATGTCTTCGCTGGGAGTTGCGGGGACGGCGGGAGCTGTGGCTGTATTCGCTCATTTCGCGCTGTCGCTTTTGTGGCTGGAGAGTTTTCTGATCGGGGCCGTGATTTCTTCGACGGATGCGGCTTCAGTTTTCAACATTCTCCGTTCGCAGAAGCTGGCTTTGAAGTATCATACGGACTCGCTCCTTGAGGTGGAGTCGGGTTCGAATGACCCGATGAGTTATATGCTGACGATGGCGGCGATTGCGCTTTTGAGCGGGGCAGCGTTTTCTTTTCCTCTGCTCCTGGCCAAGCAGCTTCTGATCGGAGCTTTTTTCGGGCTCGCAATCGGCTGGCTTGCGCTGAAGCTTCTGCATTCGCGGCTGCTTCCTTCACAGCAGAGTCACACGGTTTTCCTGTTTTCGATCATGGTGCTGGCGTATGCGATTCCGGCAGAGTTTGATGGAAATGGATATCTGAGTGTCTACCTCTGCGGGATTTATATCGGAAATTCGAAGCTTCCGCAGAAGAAGTACCTGGTCCATTTCTTCGATGTCCTGACGAATGTGGCGCAGGTGATGATTTTCTTCCTTCTGGGACTTCTGGTGACGCCGGTGGATCTGCCGTCTGTGATTGTGCCGGCTCTGGTGCTGACAACGTTCCTGACGCTTGTGGCAAGACCTCTGGTAAGCGCGGCGATCCTGGCGCCTTTCGGGGCCAAGCGGGAGCAGATTGCCCTGGTTTCCTGGGCGGGCCTCCGCGGGGCGGCCTCGATTGTATTTGCCATAGGTGCTGTGCTGGCCGAGGTGGACATTACGTACAATCTTTATAACCTTGTGTTCTGCATGGTACTTCTCTCGATTTCCATTCAGGGAACGCTTCTTCCGTTCGCGGCCAAGAAGCTTTCGATGATCGATCCTACGGCGGATATCCGCACGACGTTTAATGATTACCAGGATGACAGCGATATCAGCTTCGTCCGGCTGCGCCTAAAGGAAGGGAGCAGCTGGTGCGGCAAGTCGCTGGCAGAGCTTCAGCTTCCGAGGGATCTTCTCGTGGCGATGATTATGAGAAATGGCGAAGTCCTTGTGCCTGACGGGAGTACGGTTCTGAAGGAAAATGACCTTCTGGTCTTTGCGGCTCACAGTTTCGAGGATGAAGAGCATCACGCTCTGGAAGAAGTCGTCGTCGACCGCGCAAGCGAAGCGGCCAATCGTCCGCTTGCCGCCATCCCCTCCTCCAGCGCCCGCCGCGTCCTCCTGATCAAGAGAGGCATAGACACCATCATTCCTTCCGGCAGCGCCGTGATCAAACACGGCGATATACTCGTCTTAGCGCCGGAACTCGAGAGGGAATGAGGAAGGCGGGTTCTTGCACTAAAAAAGCAGTCCTTTTTTGGGGCTGCTTTTTCATTTCCTTTTTATATTTCCACGATGTTGACTTCGGTTCCGTGATCTTTGAGGATGCGAATGAGGTCTTCTGTGTCCAGCCAGATGGTGGCTGTGTTATCATTGGGATGAACACCTATCTTATGGCTCAAAAATGTCTCATCGAGGTAGAAGTGAACCGCGTTTTCTTCGTCATTCAGAAGGCCGAGCGGAGTGACAGAGCCCGGGGTGAGCTTGAGGTACTTCAAGAGATCATCGGGACTGGCAAAGGAGAGGGCCCTCAGGCCCTGCGCCTTGCGGAATTCTTTGAGGTTCACCTGCTTTTCACCCTTGACGGTGATGAGGTAGTAATTCCTTTTCTTGTCATCCCTGACGAAAAGGTTCTTGGCGTCCCATTCCGGATAAGGAAGCTTGACCTCTGCCAGTTCTTCCATGTTGAATACAGCCTTATGCTCGGTGGTCTCAAAAGTGATTCCGTGGTCTTTGAGGTACTGGCAGGTTTCTTCCTTGTTCATAGATTTCTCCTTCCAAATGGTCCAATTCAGCCTTCATAAGAGGCAAGTTCGATAAGATTGCCGTCGGGGTCTCTCAGGTAGATGCTTTTCATTTCACCCCGCGCCCCATGGCGTGTGACAGGGCCTTCTTCGATGGCGCCGCCTTTTTCCTTGATTTCCTTTTCGGCATCTTCGATGCTGCCTTCAATGGCAAGACAGAGATCGAGACTGCCGTATTCGGGATTCCCGGCAGCAGGAAGAAATTCGGCTTTTCTTGTATGGATGTTGAATTTCTGATTCCCGAAGAAGAGTGCGTATCTCCCGTTCTTCTCCTCGGCCCTCATGCCAAGGATATCGACATAGAAATGAAGGCATGCCTCAAGATTTTCCGTAGTGATCACGATGTGGTCGATGGTCTTGTATTTCATGGCTGCCTCCTATCCATGAACGACGAGGGTCAGCATCGTAAGGTCGTCTTCTCCAGTATTAATGATGGTATGGGAGGATCCTTTAGGGCAGATGTGGCAGCAGCCGGCGGTGAGGATTTCTTCTTTCCCGTCGCAGATAGCCTTGCCGGTGCCGGAAAGGATGTAATTGATGTCGTCTCCGGATTCCTGCTTGTGGAGTCCGATCGATGCGCCCGGATGGAGTTTCGTCGGGATGATGCGGTATTTGCTGTCATTGAACATCCGGACAGTCATTGTTCCTTCCCCGCCATTCATTCCGGAGAAGACAGCTTCTTTTATTTCATTGAAATTGATCAGCATGGCTGGCTCCTTTTTATTTTACTCCCTCGTCAGCAGGGAAACGGTTTCGATGTGGTTCCAAGAGCTCATCTGGATGTTTTGAATATATTTTCAGTGTGTTTTTGACACCTATTCGTCCTTGGAAACAAGTCCACGGCATTTTGTGCTTTTGTCCGTCCTTGGGAATATGTCCAATTTTATCCTTGAGATGGTGACTTGGATGTTTTTGCGAGAACGGAGTGTATCTAACAAGACGTAATCTTTGATACAATGCCCTTATGTGTTTTTAGCCCGGAAACCGCGCTATTTCTGGGCTTTTCTGGGCTTTTCTGCGTTTCGAGGCGTAGAGCGGGAGCTCACTTCCGGCTCTGTATTCGTATGCTGCTGCGGTTGCTGTAGCCAAAAGCGACACCCCCAATCTGCAATCGTTAAAAAGTATGGCTATCGTTGAAAGGTTCTTGTACACTCTGTCTATACCAGTAGTAAAGCCTTACATTTTCGAATAACCTTCTGTTTATTACTTAGCAAGAATAATAGAAATAATCTTTTGTATTTCATTTCCAGATAAAACTGCATAATCTTGCATATTGTCCATAATTGTTTTTACATTCGTATATTCTCCTGCTGTGGCAGAGATTCTTTTCCCTTTCACTTTTTTAAAAACAACATTCCCTTTTTCATCTATTTTCGGGAATGTAGCCGTCACATTTTTTTCTTCTAAAATGGTATTATGGATTTCATTCTCTGAAATTCCATGAGCTACTGCCGTTCTATATTTATTGGCATCTTGGAATATCTTATCTTTCCGCAAGGCATCCAATTCATCATATAAATTTTTCTGATTGTCTTTCAACCACTTCAAGACATTACTTTTTAGCCGTTAATCAGATCCATACTCTAATCCATAGTAATAATTCAAAAGCTCAACAATTGAATCCCACACAGCGGACATCTTTAAATAATACGTGTCGGAAAAATACGTGAACTAATATTTTCTCATCCAATGTTCTTTTTTAAAATAGGGAAAATATTGTATTGATTCTCCGTTTTCTCCTGGAGAACTATACCACGGATCATCCGGTATCCCTCTATCGTAGTAGTGTCTACAAAAACAGTATGTGATTTTGCAATCGCCAATTTTATTGTTATGCTGTTGAATTATTTCTGGTAACTTTGGCTTGCCTATACTGCCAATAAAATCATCGATAATCCCAAATTTACTGCCGTCTATTATCATGTTATCAAAATAATTTACAGCTAAGAAATCATCCCATTCTTGTTGGGACAACAGTTCAAATGATTCCTCAATTCTTACGTTCATACGATACCTCAATAAAAATGCTTATTCCACTCCCAGCGCCTTGAACACTGCGTCCTCCGCGCTCTGATAAAAGATAATCTGAAAACTTCCCATCAGCTCCGGCGGGACAGTTCCCATATCCGCTGCCGATGTGATCGGAAGCAGAATCTTCTTTGCTCCGCTATCAAGGCATACCTGCAGCGCGTTTGCCAGCTCATCCACCTTGATCATAGAACCGGCGATACTGATCTCTCCCAGCACGGCAAGAGAACTCTGTGTCGGACGATTCAGCGCAATCGAGCAAATAGAAATAACCGTCGGCAGAGCCAGCTTGTCTGTAATTCCAATGCCCTGCAGATCCTGATAATTGATGTTGTAATCCTTCGACGTCATGCTGATGGAGCCGCTGATCCGCTTTGCATTTGCCTTCAGGAAATTGAACGCCGTATTCGTCGCTTCCTTCGCGCCGCGATCACTTCCAAGGCCCGTGCATACGAGCTTCCCAGTTCCCGGCAGCATCTGCGATTCCAAGCGGAATACACCGAGCATCCCACTCTTACCACGGGAAACCGTGTAAACCTGTCCCGGATTGCAGATACCCTCCGGGATCAGCTTTCCGCCGCCCTGCTCCGGCACGGAGACATATTTCTCTTCAAAGGTCTCATTGTCGATATAGCTGAAATTCACATCGTAGAATTCCATGCCGCCGAGCTTCTTGAGCTGCTCTTTGACACGGCGGCGCATTTCGAGAGAAATCTTCAGGACTTCCTCTACGTCGTCCTTCGTGAATTCGCCGTTCGGATACATAAGCTTCAGGTATCCGTCCACCATCCTGCGGACCGCAATGACGTCACGCTGGTTCAGATTCTTTCCAAGATGGAAATAATGATCCAGCGCATCTCCGAGCTGCTCTTTCCGCATCTCGCGAATCCATCCGGCCAGATAATCGGTAATAAAACCATAGTCATCTGTAAAATGCTCCGGTCGGAACTTCGGTACCTCCCATCCTGGCAGATAGCAGTGAATACGGTCAAGGAACGCTGTATCGGTTCCCATTTCCGGCGGGAACGGATCAAAGAGGCTGGATGTCTTCAGGAGCACATTGACACTCTGATTGATATTGCCAACGAAAACCATCGACGCAGAAGCAGCCTTTTCTTCCTTTCCACGGGCAAAAGAACCAGATGCCATGTAATCCTTCATGATCTGAATTCCGTCGTTATCTTTGAATTTGATCCCGGCGACCTCATCAAACGCCACACAGTCCCACAGACCGACAAGCCCCATTGTCTTCCGTCCCATGTTGTAGAAAAGGTTCGCTACCGTCGTCTGACCACCGGACACCAGGATACTGTTCGGCGATACCTCCTTGTAGAGATAGGATTTTCCAGTAGACCGCGGTCCCAGCTCGCAGAGATTAAAATTATTCTCCACAAGCGGAATCATGCGGGTGAGAAGGAGCCACTTTTCCCGATACGTCAGTTCATCCGGTTCCATACCGATGGAGCGCATGAGGATATCAAGCCACTCATCCTTTGTGAAGTCTTTCCGGCCTTCCTTTAAGCCATCCATATCTACACTTGGCAACTGGATCGGCGTCAGCTTGCGTATGCTGATTGGTGTCAATTCTTTCTGCTTCTTGCGTTTTGACTGAATGCGGTCTCCGGATGGAGAAATGATATCCGGCACCGCCTCTTCTCCAGAATCGTATTCCAGCTGCACGATGCACCAGATCCCGCCGCAGAGTAGACGATCATACTTCTCTGCATAATCCTCACTGATTGGAATTCCAGTCAGTCCCAGATTCGAGAAAGATGCCTCGTATTCGTCATACCGCAGATTCAGATCCACGGTCACCATATCAATGATGGTATGACTTCCCCGCTGCCTGAGTTTGGACAACACCTTCTGCGCCTCATCCGGACGGACATAGTTATCCGACAGGATCTTCTTTACGTTCTCAATGCCTCGCTCTATAACCTCTTCGTCATCCGAGCTGCAATACTGGCCAAGCAAAAATTCGAGGACATAGACCGGTACGTTCGCACCTTCCTTGATTTTCTTCGTCAGGTCTTTCCGAACGATCTTGCCGTCAAAGTTCTGACGGAGTTTTTCTTTTATAATTTCACGGGTACTCCTTTCTCCCGCTGCTGTTTCATCCATTTACAAGCATCCTTCCCTTAACTGAAGAAATCAAAATTATCGACCGCGAAAGCGATGTCTATCGTAAACTCCTCTCTCTGCGGAAGCTGCAGACCGCTTTCATCTGCAATAACCAGATAATAGGTTTCATTGCTACTGTACTTCATTGATTTCAGGTTAAAACTCACACGGAACGTCCTGTCCTGATTGTCATCGCTCGTCTTGTCCGCAATCACTCGCTGCGTATCGCTGACCTGCCTACCCTCTGCATCTGTAAAATACAGAAGATATGTCGCTGCTTCACGGTTTGCGCATACAGCCTCTTTCTGGTAGAAATTCAAAGAAAAGATCATGTTGCTGATCTTGTGACTCGCCGAGAGTAGACTTAAGGAAACAGGCTTTGTATCGTACTTTTTCTTATTTTTCTGATAGCCAGCGCTGTCCGTGCGCATGTAATGGTAGTCGATCACCGGCACGACCATCTCTTCCAGACTGATACCGCCGTGAACAAAGTTCAGTCCACCGCCCTTTTTTCTGATCCGGGTATTCCCTATAGGCGAAAAGGCATCAAACTGGGTGTCATCAAGGAACTTTACTGGAAGCAGATAATCCGGCTTCGCGCCCTTTTTCGTAATAAGGTAACGGCGATCCACTTCGATATCTTCATCGGATACTGTCGTTTTATCTACTTTCGCATCCTCGGTAAGAGGCTGATAAGTGTAGATAAATCCATGATCAGATGTGATGAAAATCCTCGTACCGCTGAACTCGTTCACAATGATCCTTACCATGTTCTTTAGTTCAGCAATCGCATCCTGGCATGAATTGAATACCTCTGTTTCATCGGTATGACTTGTCTCATCAATCCTGTTATGATAGATGTATACGACATCCATACCCTTGACCAGGGCACTTCGATCAGCACGTTTCATCTTGATAATGTTCTTGTACTGCAGAGCGACACTGGACGGATTTGCCTTCTTTAAAATCCCATCGCGGTCACCGGCTTCCGTAGACTTTCCGTCAGCCAGGACTCCGATAACACCATTCGGCCGCAGTTCTGCGGTGAGATCATTATGCGGCAAAAGGGCAGCCATTCCGAATTTCGTCACTGTCGGGAATATTCCTTCACAGGATTCCATTTTGACGTTTGCTTGGGTTTCCTGCCGCAGTTCATTCGCGAGGGTAACAGCAACCTCATAGCGCATGGCATCAGAAATCAGCACGAAAACCCTCGTATCTGCATTCTTCACCCTGTTACGATAGAAATCTTTCTGCTGAGGGACTTCCATTATGCGCCCAAAATTCTTCAGGTTGTCTGCTGCCGCCGTGGCCCAGTTTGTACCTAGGTTGCCGAGGAACCAGTTCGCGTATAACCCTTCTACAACATCCGCCACATGTTTGAACAGGTCATCCAGGAGTGGATTGGATGAATTCAGGGATTTTCCGAATGCTACATGGAACAACCTGTAGTATGTATCCATCCGGTAATAATCTTCCGTATATTTCTTCCAGACCTTATGAGGTTCAACTGTATGGAAACCTGCAGAATGCTCCAGATAGAACTTCTGCATATATGCCACATTCAAAACGCCTTCATAAAAATGCTGTACACGGCTGTACCAGAGAAGCGTTCTGCGTTTACCCACAGTTTCTATAATGGCATCGACATTTATCGTGTTGTCGATGATGTCGGTCATTATCTTTTTCAGTATGCATTCGTCGATGCAAGGGAAGATCTCTGTCGCGGTCAGTTCTTCGAGCGGAATCTGACTGAAACGGGCCGGAAGGCGCAGTTCATCCTCTACATTTCTGGCGATGTCGTACAGCTCACGGGTCTCATCACTGTGAATCCAGTCGGACATGAAATCATAGCAATAGCTCTGATGCGGAATCGAAATAAAGCTGTCGAGTCCGACCAGATTATCCATGCGCAAAGTACGCGTGACAGCGGTCATCAGAATATGGCATGACAGCCTTCCAAGATCCGATGACTCTTCCCTATAACCCGTTACCTGAGCCACCATCTGCCAGAAAACAGAATCCGCGCCAAACTTTGCAAAAGACTGATATATTCCATTCTGCTCCTGGTCCGTACCAGCCCGGAGAACTGTGCGGATCAGAAGATTCGGGCCAGTGTCCTTTACGCCGCAGAGTACAGCCATCACAGCCTTGTGCAGTTGTACCGGCGCTGTAATCTTCTGGTTGAGATTTGCGACCTTTGTCCGGTGCGCTTTCGTCTTGAAGAAAGAGCGATAATCCTTAACCGTCTTTCTGAGATTGGCGGTGTTTGGAATGTCCATTTCTTCAAGCCACATGGACACGAGATCGGCACGAAACTCCTCGCTGATAAGCTCTACCGGGAGGAGCCAGTTCTTTTCATCCGGATAAGATACCGGGCAGTATACGCAGAAATTACTGCTCTTGTCATCATATGTCAGGAGCTTCTTGACTTCAAAATTATTCGTATCGTCGAGTGTGATAAGCTTCGCATTCGCCAGCTCAATCTCTCCGCTCTGGATTTTTTCTTCAAAATCCCGGTCTTCGTCGTACCAGAATATGATCCTGCGGTTATAGAATTCCGGGAGCGGAGCTGCGAACCTGCGATTTAACTCCTGTATTACTTTATCTGGATCAGGCAGAGCCATAAATTCCCTCCTGTCTGTTACTTGTCGCTTCCTGATTTTTCACTATCAGTATGATGAGAAAAGGTTTCATGAGTAATTCCCGCATTACCTTGCGAAACTTTAATATTATCTTGAGATCTATGTTCCATAGTAACACCGGATTTAGGAGCATTCTCACCTTGCAAGGGTTTTAATCCTTTCCCACTTTTTATATCATTTATTGAAGAGTCGCTCATCTAAAAGCCTCCTTTTTGCAAAATAACTGAAATAGCATATAAGATGATACCGCTTATAGTCATCGTTAATGTTGAATCGAATTTTTTTTGCTTCTTCTCAACAATAGGTCTGAGTTCAAATACAACCGAAGTATATTTATCTATCAGCCACATTGCTGCTGTTTCATTATCTTCTCTATAAAGTTCAGCATCTCTTACATCCACACTGTTAAAAACAGGAATATCTTTGCCCTTCAAAAGGTACAAAAACTTAATCGCAGAAATTAGAAGAATACCCACCCCGCAAATGCAGCATCCTATTTCTATCAACACCAATAATAGCTGTCCCACATTCATGCTTCCCATAATCTTTGATAACGATGAGAAATCCAATGTAGTAAGCATAATAGTTAAAACGATACCCACAAATGCCAAGGCAATATTCGTCTTCTCATAGATCTTACTATAGTTATCCTGCAGTCTCTGATAATCATTAAAACAAGCATCTACGAAAAACTGAGCCGAAGGATACTGAGCCGAAGGATATTGGTCCGTCAAATTAACAGTGTTGATTTTCTCTGCAGGTTTGTATTGTTCTGCTGATTCTTTATTATCCATTCACATTCCTCATTACTTTATCTTCGCCAGGACATCCTGGAATATCGCGTAGTTATGCTTCACGCCATCGTCAAGATCAATCGAAATCATCTGATCAGCGAGGTGATGGATCTTTTCCTCATAAAGCCGCGTCTCTTCCGCCTGATCTTTGAGTTTCTCTAGCTGCTTATTCAGGCGTACACGATCAGAAGTCGATGCTCCGCTAATCTGACGCTCCAGACCGGAAATCGCAGTCCTATAGCGTGCCTGCTGCTCATGCACATAGTCCGTCCGGATCCGGGCAATCGTATCCGGCTGATAGCGATGCATGTAGATCAGGCATTTAAAACCGTTCTTCTTTCCAGAATCAAAGAGCCAGTAAATAGGCCTTTTCTGGTATGTCTTGCAGTGATCCTTGTAGAAATCATTCAAGAAATAATTCCGGATTACCTCTCTGGAAGTGGAGCCCTTCCCATCCAAAGCATCTGCGATAAACTTTAGATTCTCTTCCAGCGTGTCATCACCATATACGGTTCTGACGAACTCAACAAAACGCCCTACGATATCGTCAGTAAAATACTCATCATCAGTAATCGGGATGATAGCGTCCTTGTCAGGGATGAATGTCTTATACTTCGAGTCGTCCCAATCACCACCACCATAGGCGAGACCATCGACATCAAGCGAATAACGGCCCATCATGCAGCCTACAGCGTAGGAGACAAACGAGCGAATGTCGCGACCAAGATCGGCCTTGCGGACAGTTACATCCTTATCATCTTCCTCCGGTGTCAGCTCATCCTGCAGGCCGTAGATGTCGATAAAGATGCGGTTCAACTCCTCTTCATTAACTTTGAGTTGGCTGAAGCGGTCGTTACATTCAGTCTGCCACTGGGCGAAGGCATCAGCGATGGTGGCAGTATTGCGGATCAACGGATGCTTCTGGAAGTCCCAAGAGGTCTCGAAAGAATCCCAATCCGCTTCTGATAAGTTGACAGTTTCTTTTGAGAGCATTTGAACTTCATCTGCATTTTCGAGGACTATTGGCATTGAACGTATATCTTTTACTTGAAAGTTCAATGTAGGATTCAACATTTGAACAATGGACAAAAAGACCTTGCTATTTAAGAGGGCAAGAAAGTAATAATAATGTTTATAATCCATAAAAAATATAGATGACCCGCCTACATCAAATGTTGCTTCTTCAGGAAGTACTCTAAAGCTTGGTAAGGCTGAAGTGACAAGTCCCCACGTAATCCCCTTTGCATACCATAAATATTCAGGAATGATTCTACAAATATGATCTTTCTTATAAAATGCGCGTGCTTCAGGTGACCAGTTAACAACATCTATCAAATTTCCATACCACTTTCTATATCCACCACCCTTAGCGTAAAAAAGCCATTTTTTATCTTTGCCGACCTTGTGACCTGAAACCTCCCAGAAAAAGCGGACAAACTTTGCATTATTTCCAGTTTTATTCTGACCGTCTGAAATTGTATAGTCATAAAAAAGCTTATTTTTAAATGATGCTATAACTTTATTATTTGCCCAATAAGCCACCGGACTTCCCGGTATTTTAGAGAAGTTGGACTGGGAGGTTTGCGCAAAACGATTTTTCATCGCCGGAAACTCTGTCGGGATCCCATCTACAATATCTTCTAATTTGATCTGATGATAGGTTCCACGATAATTCTCAAGCCGCCTGTTTCTAATATTTGTCACAGCCGTTCCAAATGCGATTCCTAAAACCATATTCTCCATATGCATCAGATTATTGATGGTATAGTTTTCAAGAATATTTTCACGCATTTTCTCAAAACTGGAAAGGAACATCCAGGACTGCATTGTAACCATGCAATTAAAGCCTGTTGGCACAATATGCCTATTCCAACACTCCATAAACACGGCAAACAAGTCCGACTTGCTGTCCGGATAATTTTTCTTGATAAACTCCGAGAGTTTTCCGCCCATGCCAGATGAACCCATGTATGGCGGATTTGTCACGACAACGTGATATTTCTGCGCCATGACCTCCGCCATCCGCACAAACGGCAGAAGCTCATCCAGAACCTGATACGTGTACAAATTCGGATTCCCGTTCCGTATCTCGTCAAACCGGGCATAAAGCGCCGGGAAGTCCACCGGCTTCACATCCAGAATCGATCCGTATTCCTTCGCATCATGCAGATCAGAAATGAGCGAATTCAACGCAGACTTCAGTTCTTTGCGCCCATCTGTAAAAAAGTCGATCATGTGCGGATCAAATCTGTTGCTCTCCATGATGGCATAGACCTGCGGCTGGATTCCACGGGAAAGGAACCTGCGGTCATACTGGCAGGCTTTCATCATCACAGCAAAATAAGCAAGCTGCGCCGCGCGGTCGTCGATGTCGAGGCCGTAGAGATTATTCTTCACAATGCTGGAAGCCGCGTCTCTGGCTGTATATCCATACGCCTCATAAATCTGCATCAACACGTCGAACATGTAGCAAATTATGTGACCGCTGCCCATGCAGGGATCGACAGCGCGGATCTGATCAGGCGTGAGCGTCGCATATTCTTTTTTGATCTCGTTAAGCTGCTTCTGAACTTCCGGTTCCTGCTTTGCTTCTTCCAGATAATATTTCCAGCTTTCTTTCAGGTCATCATTCGGATGACCTTCTACCCACAGACGCCCGAGAGAGTTCTCGACCATATAGCGGACAATCCAATCCGGTGTGAACAGCTGTGTAGCCGCTGGGATTTTCTCTTTTGTGATCTTCTTATTCTTCTTGAGGTCAGCAAAGACCTTGTCCTTCGGCTCAGTGTTGTAATATTGATACAGCCAGCCGATAATCTGCACCTGATCCTTCCAGTCTTCCTCAGGAATCTGTGCTACCATCTGTTCAATCACGCTGCCATCTCTGAGCAGATTATCTGGAAACAGAAGCTCCGTGTAGTCCGCAATCTTCTGGAACATGCCCAGCAGAACACCCGAGAGCGCATTGCACTGCGTGATGATAAGGTACTTGAACAGTGCGTCGTCATCATTAGCATCCTTTAGGGCATAGACTTTCTCCATGTCGAGACCGTCCAGATCCAGATGAATTGCCTCGGCCAGGATCTCCGGCTTGAACTTCCCGTTTTCATCCGTAAACACACGAATTCGGGACGGAAGGTAATTATTGACCTCCATGAACCGCAAAGCAGAAAACCGGTTGAACCAGGTATAGGCAACTTCCTCCATCACCTGATCGAAACCTTTTTCCTTCACCTGTCCGATCAGCGCCGCACGCTGCTTCTTCTCATCCGCTGTCAGAAGAACGCCATGCGCAGAGTCCGCATTTGGATCTGCATCCGCGCTGATTTCATATTGATCTGCCTTCTGCGACACGCGCTCAATGAGTTCGTTTCTTGCCCAGACGGCGTATTTCTTTATTGCATTCTTATCCATGAAAGAGTCCTCTCTTAGTTCAGTTTGATTCCGTCGCAGTCCTTCAGAAGCGCATTCAGATAAGAGCGCATCCGCTCCACATAATCATTTACATCAGCTTCGCTTTCCAGTGTCGCCTGCTTAAAGATCGCCTGTCGATAGCAGTTCTTAATATGCTTCTTTGGCTGGTTCGGTTGCACAGGCTTTACCGGCTTCTTCGGCTTCTTTGCGGATTCGATTGCTGCAACGGTGTCGTCCTTATAGTTCCACATCTGTGTGGTCATGCCATCAAGCAGGACAATGGTCTTTGTCGTGGCAATCTGGTTCTTCATCTGTGTGAAGTAGTTATCCGCTTTCTCTATGGCATTTTTGAACTCGCTGCCTTCGCCTCCGGCCTGATGAATTTCGGCAAGGCACTGGCAAACGATCTCAAGAAGCTCTGCACGCTTTGCTTCAAGCAGTTTATTGTGTCCAGCCCGAACCTTATCCATCAGTGTATTAAGTTCCGGGATCTGCTTATAAACAGCCGGATTGCTGCCGTTCACCATCGTGATCTTCCTGATCTGATTCAGCGCGGTATTGGTCTCTTCATCCTTCTGGATATACGGCAGGTCATTTCGCAGGTCGGATTCCATCTTCACCGCGGCATCAAAGACCGTGACCTGATTCTTGAAGAATGCCTCCACCGGCTGCATGTCTTCCTTGCTGTCAAACAGATCTGTCTCATCAGCCACAAGCCGGTCAATCAGGGCGATGTCGTCCTTCTGCTGCGAGAGAACATCGTCCATCAGCTTAATGGCAGCTCTTACCTTGTCGTGATCCGGATATTTGTGACCATCATATCTGCGGTTCAGCTCCTCATAATGATTCTTCTGCTTCTCAAATAGCTCGATGATCTTCATGACGAGGCTGTCCTCATCATCCGGCACATCCATGATGTCAAAGTACTCCCGCAGGATTTCCTTTGCAGCTTTCATCTTCTGCACGGAAGCGGACTGCTTCATAGAGATCATAGCCTTGCCGCGTTCCGTCTTCTTGCGGAGCATATCCGGAAGTTTCGGATTATCCGGACGAATCTGTGCACCGCCATATTTGATCGTGACCTTCTGCTGATAAATCAGAAGAGCTACAACCGCGGCGATGTCTATTTCCTTCCAGCCATACGGAATCTTCTGATACCGTGTCTGGATATCGTCCATCGAAGTCGGAAGCTTCTTCATGGACTGCATTTCGAGATATTCTTCGACCTTTGCCGCGGCGTCCCGGTTATCCTCTGTTCCTTCCATCTGCGGATTCGTGCCGCGCAGAATTTCAATTACGTCCGCGTCGGTCTCTGCATTCTTTGTGATGAGGTCGAGCTCACTGTAAACATGAGCCACGAGATATTCGAGCGCCTGATCTATTTTGGAAACAGGCGTCCCGCTCTTGATCTCAATATGCTCGCCGTCCACATAGAACTCCGCGCCTGAGATAGCCTTTTCCAGTTGTTCCTTGGCGCTGGTCTCATACTTTCCGGCCTCATCCTGCTGGTCGCGGATAATGTCCTGTACGGATTTCGCCAGCTGATTCACGTTACGCTGCTTCACATACTTGCGTATCTTCATGGCGTTTTCCAGAGATTCATAGTACGGCGTATCCGCCAACACAACAATGGCGGCTCCCTTGGACTCCGTCATCAGCCTCAGCTCCTGCTTGTCAGTAGCATCCGCCGCCACTGTCAGGAAGCGGAGCGTCATGCCGCCGGTAACAGCTCCGATTGAGGTGGAATCCACCATCTCGTCAAACGGGAAGTCATACTTCCCATAGCGGTATTTCTTCTGCATGTAGATATCGCCGAAAATCATCTGCCCAATACGCTCCACGATCTTGGCGGTATCCACGGATGTATTCGCGATGTCGCGTGCAATATCCTGCTCCTCATCAGTTAAGAAGATATAAGCGTCACCGCGGCGGTCAATATAGTTCTGGCTTTTCAGACGGTCGAGAGACTTCTGCACAACCTGCCGAAGCTCGATCTTGTCGGTACAAATGTCATCCGCCATGAGAATGACGATGTTATCGAGATTAGCCTTTACATCATCGATGTACCGGATCAGATAGAGAAGCTTCAGTACTTTGACGTCATAATCCTCAATTCCATCATGATTATCGGCGGCCTTCTGGCAGCGCTCAATCACGCGGCGGATCGAACCGTCAAGGAAGGAATGCACGCTGTCATAGAACGGGTAAAGAGGAGCAATCGCATGCTCATCCTTATTCTCGATAGACCTTGCCACAATCTGAAATCCGTCGAGCATGGAACGCTCTGCACCGGAGTAGTGTTTTCCGGCTGCGCCGTGCTTCCGGATTTCGGAGAAAATCTTCTGGATCAGAATGAACTGATACGGCACAAACGGATAATTCACAACGAATTCCTCCGCGCCGCTGTAGCCTTTGATATCCAGAACAGAATCCGTAAAACTGAAGAGATTCTTCAGCACATAGTCATTGCGGTCATAGAGATCCCGGAGAACAGTCTTTGCTTCCGGCTTCTTTGTCAGGAGTCGTTTCTGGATGACTTCATCCACGGCAGAAGAGGACAGAGAAAGCCTTGTCTTGAATCTTGCCTGAATACGGGAGAACTCATCCATGCGGACCTTGATGATCTCATCGATGGCTTCCTGCCCAGTGCAGACGATCCATACCTTCCCGCCACACTCGCTGCCGACCTTCTCTACAAGCGACTGAAGATTCAGGAGCAGATTTGTATCTGTACCAACGTACTGGCCAACTTCATCGACCATGAACAGAAGCCTGAAATTCTTCGGCTTGCTGTTCACATAGTCCTTAATCTCAGATACGAGCTGTGCAATGCTGATCTCTGCAGTCTCTGTCCCGTTGAACCAGTTTCGGGCAGCGGTCTCACTCATACCGAGCACTTCCTCGAGCGTCTCGACCACATCATCCTCGAAGAAGCCAAAAGACTCTCTTGTCTCCACCCACGTAGCGCCGTTCTTTTCTTCAAACACGCGGCGGAATTCTTCTGTCTTTCCCTGTTTTGCGACGAACTGCTCAAGCTTGGCCACCTTCAGGTCCTCCCCAAGAAAGCCAAGATGGTTATAGAACATCTTCGCGAAAACCTTCAGCACCGCGGTATTGTCCTTGTTGCTGAAGCCTTCAATATCGATATTAAAAAGGATTGTCTCCGTCGGTGCCTTCGTCGCCTTATCGATCAGCATGAAGGTAGCCGGATCATCCGCGAACTTCTTACGGAACCGCTCGACCGTAGGAATCCCATTGATGGTTCTGTTTTCCAGAATATAGGAAAGCATTTTCAGGAAGTGAGATTTACCACTTCCAAAGAAGCCGGAAATCCAGACGCCGATATCCGATGTCGGCGCATCGAAAGCATCGTCATAGTAATTGAAAAATGTAATGAAGTGCCGCTTCAATTCACGGGTAATAACGTACTCGTTCAGCTCCTGTTCTGTTGAATTGTCTTCCTGATCCACCTTGATGACACCATTTATCTTTCGGTTGATGTCATCGACAAACATGTCCTGAATTTTCATCTGGCGGTTCCTCCTATATTACGTTGAACGCCCTGTAATAAGGGTTCGGCTTAAGTCTGTCAAACAGCTTCACGTGTCTTCCATCGAATGTTCCCGGATACATCACAAGAATCGGAACGCCTCCGACTCGTGGTTGCAAGGCTTCCAGTAGCATGTGAATCCGCATGAACGGGAAAACGTCGCCGACTCCTGTCAGAAGTAAGACATCTCCCTTTTCCGGAGCCCGGCCACAGATCTTGTCCACATATGCCTGCACGGTGATGGATTTTTCAATCATCTTCTGAAGCTGATCTTTTCCGCGTTTTTTCTCCTGATCTGCCATGCGGGAGAGAATACGTTTATCCTCGCAGCACCGCAGAAAGATTTCATATAAGTTGTTTTCTTTCAGATGACACGGCAGCGTCTGATCTGTCAGAATCTGTTCTACGAAGTGACGGACACGCATTTCGTCCTTTGCCTCATAGCAGAACATCCTGATATTCACTTCGTTGGACAGCCCGTTTCCTTCCAGAAAATCCGGGTTCTTCAGGAGTTCACGCACCCTGTCCAGGCGCTCATCTATATTTCCTTCCATGTTTCCTCCTACGACAGGCAGTTGAAAGCAGACAGAGCCTCCGTCATCCCATCGTTCCTAATTGCATTTTCAAGTACCGGGCTGATCAGCACCGGATTCAGATGATCCGCCTTTGTGCTGTCCAGATATTCATTCTCTACGAGTGTTTTCGTCAGCACCTGCCGGACCTTCGTAATAGTGGAATCACTCCATGTGGCCACCCAGTCATCCTGCTCCTGCAGCCGCATGAAGAATGTATTCAGATCCACTCTGCCGAATGAGCTGTCGAGCTTCTGGTATTTCTCCCCGATGACCGTCAGCATGAAATCCCATACCAGACGGTACTGCCGCATCATGGCATACAGGCATATCTGCTTTGCCACGTCACTCGGCTGTGTCGCAATGGCCGTAACAAGCGAATCATCCTCCATTGCTTCAAGCCTCCGGATGCAGGCAAGCGCCATCTTCCGGACAGACTTTTCCGTCGGATACTGAAACAAATTCTCCGCCACAATATGTTCAACCACGGCATCCTTATCAAGCCCGTCGTTTACGAGCTTTGCCGTAGTACGCATTTCATAAAACAAAAATTGTTCCCGCGTAATCGCGGCATTATATGGACTGGCTTCTTTGAGTGCCTTGTTTGTACTTTGCGGCATTCTTCTTTTCCTCCGGTTTATTGGCGGCTCCCTTTTCATCATCATCCGGAACCGTTTCTACAATTTCATTGATATTGCAGTTCAATGCTTCGCAGATCTTCAAAAGCACATCGGTCGTCAAGTTTTCGCCTTTGCCGAGCTTCGCAAGGGAAGCTGTGCTGATTCCGCTTAATTCCCGCAGATCCTTCTTTGACATTTCCCGTTCTGCAAGTATTACCCATAAGGGTCTGTAACTGATACGCATACGCACCCCCATCAGTTTATTTCTCGTCATCCTCTGACGGCACTTCGCCTGATTCGTTTTCTGTCTTCTTAGCCCATGACCATCCGAACAGCTCACCGCCGTCGCTATGAAGTTCGATCACGCGGGTATCATAGACTGTCTTTGCTGTATATTCCGTAAACGCCTTATGCTTATCGAACGATATGAAGACCTGCTTTCCGCTGTTCATATAGAGCTGCATAATCTTGTCAATGGGCAGGTCAGCTATGTTCTTGAAGATCAGGGAGTCATGAACGATAAACGGAAGCGCAGTGGTCTTGAATACGCTCAGGTCAAAAATGATGAGATTCTTATAATTTTCTCCTGTGCCGGAATTCCAATCACAGCCGAAGGTGTACTTCGGATTTCCATTCTTTGCATCTGAAAATTTGATCTCAGGAGCATACTGTTTCCCGTCGTATATAAAATCGTTCATCCGAACCATTTCCTGATTGATTATGGTCTGAACAGTATCCAGCTGGCTCTTTCTGGCGTCCTCCATGCGGGTCTTGGCGTCTTTAGTCTCATTGGCAAGCTTCTGGGATTCATCGTATCCTTCATTCTGCGTCCTCAGGAAATTGATCCTGCTGCGCAGCCGGACGGTCTCATCCAGAAATTTCTTCGAGACATGTGTCGAAACGCCAAGCTTTGAAGTAGACATTCACGTCTGTCTTGATACGAAGATACAGTGCAAAATCACTGATTTTCTGCCTGACCGGAACCGGATCATAATTCAGGTCGATATCTGTAGGCGGCTTGATGAACGGAATCTTTTCTATCACACGCCTGACGCCTTCCTGCACATGCTGATCGGCTCTGATCTCCTGATCATCATGAGCATTGACAAGCGCTTCTTTTATTTTCGTCATTCGGGCAATATCATCAGGAGTCTTAAGAGCAGCGTACTTTGCCGCGCATTCCGGGCAAAGCGCGATTAGATTGGATTGCTCATTGGAAGAATTGCTTGGATCAATAACTGCGACGTCATAGATCAGCTCGGTATGTCCGTCGCGGTATGTAAACAGTGATTTCTGACATCCGTCATTTGGGCATACGCTTCTGGTTTCGGCCACAAGGCCTATGCCGTATTTTTCTTTCAATGTCGCCATTTGAATGGCAGGGACACCGCCGCTTGTTGCTGCAAGAGTGGTGTCTTTTGTTTTTGGCGCAGCCGCATGGTCGATGATGTCCTTGAACCGCTCTGCTATACACGCGCAGTAATTGCTGCTGTCAATATCCGGAAACCACGGTCTGAACGAATCACAAAGATACTCAATCGTGTCATCGGAATCCGTCTGAATGTATTCAGCAAAATTCCCGGTATCAAGAGAACCGGAAATCTTGGAGGCAAGTTCCGATATATCATTCTGCCCGTAGTAATAGGCCTTGTAAGTCCGTGGCAGGGTTTCATCAACGGGATCGTCTTCAGATTCTGGCAAATAGATCTTTTCAAATAATTCTTTGGCAAAAGCCTCAACTTTCCTGTTCCGCCGATACTTCGTCGAAAGCCGTTTCGCGAAGATTTTGAATTCAGTATCTGCCAATAGAGACCCCTCCTTCCATGCGTACATGTACGGTCAAGTCGTGTACTCTCGGGAGCGGTGAAAAATGCCGTTTCCCGTATACTCAAGATAACAGGAGAGAGATGAACCGTCCGACATGAAACCGATGATAAATTATTATATCACATTTTCGCACGATGTTCAATCTTATATTTGTCATCGCAAATTATTTTACAGCGATGCAACAGCTTATTCATTTCTTGCAAATCGCCCTGAGCAAGGCGTTAAAAGGCTCATTGCTATAGCCGTTCACCCGGTATGCAGAGGTGGCTCGAGAATATGCCGATACGCTCCAATTTACAACGGCTACCGACTTTTTACATTATGACGGGATATGTTGGAACGAATCTGACGAACAGGCACTTGCTGTCGTGCAGGAATTAACCGACAGGCAGCTACAAGAGGCGGAAACTGCGGAACATGTTGCTTGGCAAAAGCTAAAGCAATCCGGTGGTTCTGATGTGTTAGTCGGCTCCGGTGCAGCTAAGGCAAAGAAGCTGTTCGATGCAGCACAACTGGCAGCCTTTACCCAATATGCGATCGCAAAGGAATATAAAACGTTCGTCATTAAGCGTCGCGATACCAAGTATTTAAACTCCTGCCTGCAGGCGGCAAAACCCATGCTGCAATGTAAACCGACAGAGCTCGACAATAATGAATTCTTACTGAACACCCCACTAGGCACATATTATCTGCCCGATGGATTATGTGGCATACATCCGTCAACAGCAACAGATAAAATCACCAAGGTAACAGAGGTTTCGCCCGGTGACAATGGAAAAAATTTGTGGCGTTCTGCTATCAATACCTTCTTTTGCAAAGATGCAGAGCTTATTGAGTATGTCCAGCAAATCGTGGGACTGGCTGCTATCGGAAAAGTATACGTAGAAGCGCTGATCATCGCTTACGGTGAAGGTCGTAATGGGAAATCCACCTTCTGGAATGTTATCTCCCGAGTACTTGGCACCTATAGCGGCAACATATCAGCAGATACATTAACTGTCGGCTGCCGCCGGAATGTAAAACCGGAAATGGCCGAGGCTAAAGGGAAACGGCTGCTTATTGCCGCCGAGCTTGATGAAGGTATGCGGCTCAACACCTCCATCATCAAGCAATTATGCTCAACGGATGCGGTCTTTGCAGAAAAGAAATATAAAGATCCCTTCCAGTTTATTCCCAGCCATACCCTGGTGCTCTATACCAATCACCTACCCCGCGTCGGTGCCAACGATCCCGGTACCTGGCGCAGGCTCATTGTGATACTCTTTAACGCTCGCATTGAAGGAAACAACGATATCAAAAATTATGCAGACTACCTGCTGAAAAATGCAGGCGAGTATGTCCTGACTTGGATCATTGAAGGGGCACAGAAGATCATTCAAAAAAATTTTCAGCTTACCACACCAGCTTGTGTGCGGGAAGCCATCGGCTCGTATCGTGAAAACAACGACTGGCTCGGCCATTTCCTGGATGAGTGCTGTGAGCTTGGTAAAGCCTATCAGGAAAAATCCGGTGATTTTTATACTGCGTATCGAAACTTTTGTAATGTTACCGGTGATTATGTGCGAAATTCTGCCGATTTTTATACTGCCATTGAACAAGCCGGAATCGTACGGTTCAGAAATCGCCAAGGCCGGTTTGTTCGCGGAATACGGCTGACAGAAAAAGCCATTTTAAACTAAAGCGTGACACCTCCGACACCTCCTACCCTAAAGTCTCTATAGGCCCTTAAAAATTAACCCCTATAGGAAGTTATAGTAACCAGGTGTCGGGGGTGTCACACATCTTGATGAAAAGTCGATACTAAACACTCTGACGGAGGAAATCATGCGAGAAAAAATAATCGAACAGCAGCTTGTACAGGCCGTAAAACATAAAGACGGCATCTGTCCCAAATTCGTCTCCCCCGGATATGACGGGATGCCGGATAGATTGGTGCTGCTGCCCAATGGACGCATTGCCTTTGTGGAGCTTAAAGCACCCGGAAAGAAAATGCGACCGCTGCAGGTACATCGGAAGCGCCAGTTAGAAGCACTTGGCTTTCCGGTATACTGCATCGACAATAGTACGCAGATAGGAGGAATACTGGATGCAATACAAGCCCCATAATTATCAAACCTATGCCACAAACTTCATCCTAAAAAATCCAACGGCTGCCATTTTACTGGATATGGGATTGGGAAAAAGCGTCATTACCTTAACCGCTATAGAGCAATTAATCTATGACAGTTTTGACGTCCATCGCGTATTGGTGATTGCACCCCTACGTGTAGCACGAGATACTTGGCCAGCGGAAATTCAGAAATGGGACCATCTGCATGACTTAACGTATACCGTTGCTATTGGTACGGCTACGGAACGAAAAACCGCACTCTTGCAGCAGGTCAATATCCATATTATCAATCGTGAGAATGTGCCTTGGTTGATAAAAGATTCCGGCATCCCCTTTCATTACGACATGCTGGTAATCGATGAGCTTTCTTCATTTAAATCATATCAAGCAAAACGGTTTCGGAGCTTGTTAAAAGTTCGTCCCAAGGTAAAACGCATCGTAGGACTGACAGGTACGCCTTCTTCAAATGGCCTGATGGATCTATGGGCAGAGTTTCGCCTGTTGGATATGGGACAGCGACTTGGTCGTTTTATCACCCATTACCGGAGTGAATTTTTCCAACCAGATAAACGGAACCAACAGATGATCTTTTCTTACAAGCCAAAACCCGGTGCGGAAGAAGAAATCTATCGACGTATTGCAGACATCACCATTTCCATGAAAAGCAAGGAGTATCTGACCATGCCAGCATTAGTACGAAATGAAATCCATGTACAGTTATCAAAGCCAGAACGAAACATGTATGACACCATGTGTTCCCAGCTTGTGCTTTCACTAGATGGGAAAGAAATTGATGCCGTAAATGCGGCTGCCCTATCGAACAAGCTATGCCAGATGGCAAACGGTGCCGTCTACGATGAGGAAAAACGAATCATTCCCATTCATGACCGAAAACTCGATGCCCTGGAGGACATTCTTGAAGGTGCCAATGGCAAACCCGTATTGATTGCATACTGGTTCAAGCATGATCTGATACGGATTCAGCAACGGTTTACGGTACGAGAAATCAAGACTTCACAAGATATAACAGATTGGAACGCTGGTGTTATTCCTGTTGCTATTCTCCACCCCGCCTCTGCCGGACATGGTCTAAACCTGCAACAAGGCGGATCCACTCTCGTCTGGTTTGGACTAACCTGGAGCTTGGAATTATACCAACAAACGAATGCCAGACTCTGGCGGCAAGGACAAACGGATACGGTCGTCATTCATCACATTCTGACTGCCGGAACCATAGATGAAACCATTATGAAATCATTGAAAGAAAAAAACAAAACCCAGGCTGCACTGATTGAGGCAGTCCGGGCCAGCTTGCAAGGAGGCAGCCTATGAGTGTTATCTGGAAGTATCTGAATAAACGAAGCGGCGCCATTGATGCCATCCGGGATTACGGCAGCATGCAGTTCATCATCGAAAATACCAGCGAGGATATCAAGCAGGCATATGCTGCCATGACCAGCCTGCATCCGTCCGGTTTCGATGGGATGCCGCACTCCAGCAACCCGCATGCCGTAGAAGATCATATCATCTCCGGTCTGGCAGACATCGACATTCTGAAAGAACGGTACCGGCAGGCTGTCGAGTACATGGCATGGTTCCAGCCTGCATGGGAAAAGCTGAGCAGCGACGAGCAATACGTGCTGCAAACTTTTTATGCCGACGAGGATGCACAGACGAGTGCCGTCTATGCCATCGCTGATCATTTCCACATCGAGCGGTCGTCTGCCTACAAAAGGAAGAATCGTGCATTAGCTAAGTTTGCTATTCTTTTATTTGGGAAGACATGATGTCCAAAATCGCGGACGCATTTATCCATTTGACGTGTTATACTAATAGCATGAAAGTGTGAGAGAAGCCTTCGAGGGAGCAAATCCTTTGGAGGCTTTTGCTATGTGTTTATTATATTGACATTGTGTTGACATCAGCCAAGAATAATGCTATATTCAAGACAGAAATGGAGGTGTTGAATATGGTAAATACAAATTTGAATATCCGGACGGATAAGGAAGTCAAAAATCAGGCTGAGAAAATATTCAATGCTCTGGGAATGAATATGACGACGGCGGTAAACATATTCTTAAAAACAACGATACGAGAAAATGGCATTCCCTTCCGTCTCACTCTTGACGTTCCTAATGCAACAACTAGATCTGCCATTGAAGAAGGCAAACGAATCGCCATTGATAAAAAAGTAAAAGGGTATACCAATATGACAGATTTGCGTGTGGCCCTTGAAAAATGAAGTACGAAGTAAAATTCACCACTCAATTTAAGAAAGATTTGAAATTGGCAAAGAAGCAGAACAAAGATATAGATGTGCTGTTCTCTGTCATTGAGCAATTGGCCCAAGGAAAACAATTGGATGAAAAATATAGAGACCATGATTTAGGTGGAACATACAAAGGTTGCCGGGAATGCCATATTGATCCAGATTGGCTTCTCATTTATGAAACCAAAGATGATGTACTTGTTCTTCTGCTATATCGTTTGGGCAGTCATTCCCAATTATTTTAGCCACATGAGTAATGTAGCGGACGCATGTATCTGTTCGACGTGGTATACTAATAGCATGAAAAAATGTGAGAAGCCTTCGAGGGAGCAATCCATTGGAGGCTTTTGCTATGTCTGGAGATGAGAACCTTGCCTTGCTTTTATTTGGGAAGACCTGATGTCCAAAATCGCGGACGCATTTGTCTGCTCTACATGGTATACTAATAGCATGAAAGAATGTGAAAAGCCTTCGTGGGAGCAATCCCTTGAAGGCTTTTGCTATGTCTGGAGATGAGTGCTTTGCCTTGGAAACCCAAAAAGCCGTGCGCCTACCCCGGCTGCAGGGAGCTGACCGTGAACCGGTACTGCGAGCAGCACCAAAAATTAATGGACAAACGTTATGACGCGTACGAGCGCAGTCCTGTTGTCAAGAAACGATACGGCAGAGCATGGAAGCGCATCCGGGACCGGTACATCGGAAAACACCCCTTATGCGAGATGTGTCTGAAGAACCACAAGACCACTCCGGCAACGGAGGTGCACCATATCCGTCCCCTCTCCCGCGGTGGCACCCATGACGAGGATAACCTTATGGCATTATGCAAGCCGTGCCACTCAAAGATCACCGCCGAGATGGACGACCGCTGGCATCATGCCAGAAAGGAATACCACTACGAATGACTACGCTCTGCCAGGGGGGGCGGTCAAAATCTCTGGCGCACCCAAATGCTAGACCGGTGCTGGGGTCACACGCACAAAAATTGCGGTTCAAACGGGGGATTTACCGCATGGGAAAGGAGTTGAACAGCCATGGCCAAGGACGGAACTAATCGCGGCGGCAGACGGATCCGCGCCGGGGACAAGCCGGAGGCGCTGGCCGATAAAATTGCCAAGGGAAAAGCAGCCACCATTATCGACCTACCGACGCCCACCTTAGAAGGGGCGGATTTAAATGATGCCGCAGATCTCACCGGCGAGGACATGCCGAATCCCAGCGACTATTTGTCCGCCCGGCAGCGGGACGGCAAGCCGCTCGGTGCCGACGACCTGTTTCGCCAGACCTGGCAATGGCTGAAGGACCGCGGCTGCGAACGGCTCGTCAATCCCCGGCTGCTGGAAGCCTATGCCCAGGCATTTGCCCGGTATATCCAGTGCGAGGAAGCCATCAGCACGTATGGACTGCTCGGCAAGCATCCCACGACCGGCGGTGCCATTACCAGTCCATTCGTACAGATGAGCCAGTCATTTCAAAAGCAGGCGAACCTGCTCTGGTATGAGATTTTCGATATCGTCAAGCAGAACTGTACCACAGCATTTGTAGGAAGTCCGCAGGATACGATGATGGAACACCTGTTGCAGGCACGGAAAGGAAAATAATTATGGAATTGATCAAAAAGAACATACAAGACCTTATCCCGGCAGCCTATAATCCGAGAAAGGATTTGCAGCCGGGCGATCCGGAGTACGAAAAGCTGAAATGCTCGCTGGATGAGTTCGGCTACATCGATCCGGTCATCTGGAACAAGCGCACCGGCAACGTGGTCGGCGGGCACCAGCGCCTGAAGGTGCTCCAGCAGGAGGGCATCTCGGAAATTGACTGCGTCGTCATCGACATGGACACCGAAAAGGAAAAAGCCCTAAACATCGCCCTTAATAAAATCAGCGGCGATTGGGATACGGATAAATTAGCCCTACTCATTACCGACCTGCAGGGCAGCGACTTTGATGTATCGCTTACCGGGTTTGATCCGGCGGAACTGGACGACCTGTTCAAGGACGATATAAAGGATGGTGTACACGATGATGACTTTGATGTGGATGCCGAACTCAAAAAGCCGGTATTTTCCAAGGCAGGTGATATGTGGCAGTTGGGAATCCATCGCCTGCTCTGCGGCGACAGCACCCAGCCGGAAACATACCAGCGATTGCTGCAGGGAACACCGGTCAATCTGGTGGTCACCGATCCGCCATATAATGTCAACTACGAAGGCCGGGCCGGAAAAATCAAGAACGACCATCTGCAGAATGACAAATTCTATGAGTTTCTGCTCGCTGCCTTCACCTGCATGCACACCGTCATGGCAGACGATGCCAGTATCTATGTATTCCACGCCGACACCGAGGGACTTAACTTTAGAAAAGCCTTCTCGGATGCCGGTTTTTATTTGTCCGGCTGCTGCATCTGGAAGAAGCAGTCGCTGGTGCTGGGACGCTCTCCCTACCAGTGGCAGCACGAGCCGGTGCTTTATGGTTGGAAGAAGAAAGGAAAGCACGAATGGTACACCGGACGGAAGGAATCCACTATCTGGGAGTTCGATAAGCCGAAAAAGAATACGGACCATCCCACCATGAAACCGATCCCGCTTTTAGCCTATCCTATTTTGAATTCCAGCATGACCGGTTGCACCGTACTGGATCCATTCGGCGGCAGCGGCTCAACGCTGCTGGCTTGCGAGCAGACGAAACGACGCTGCTATATGATAGAACTCGATGAAAAGTTCTGTGATGTGATCGTGAAACGTTACATTGAGCAGGTCGGCTCGGACGAACGGGTAACTGTGACACGGAACGGGAAAACGTATACCTATACTGAAATGGAGGCAACATAATGCGTGTATTTATCAACCCCGGGCATGACCGGGAACGGGACAGCGGCGCGGTGAACCCAAACACCGGACTGCGGGAATGTGATGTGGCTGCTACGATTGGCAGTCTCGTCCAAACATATTTGGAGACGGCAGGCTGCGAGGTGCAGCTCCTACAAAGTGATAATCTGGCTGGGGAAACACCGGATCTGCCCTGCGTGGTGGATACGGCAAACGCCTGGCCTGCCGATGTATTCGTCAGTTTGCATTGCAATGCCGACAGCGGCTGCGCCCGCGGTACGGAAACGCTGGTCTATACTAACGACAGCGGCTCGTCCCC
>UMKD01045529.1_pt1 | contig 27514 bp, 25 predicted proteins | sample 1966221 | NCBI WGS metagenome assembly UMKD01 (sample SAMEA4836167, study PRJEB28245) | human gut metagenome | biome: gut microbiome; material: fecal sample | place: Denmark | collected 2008
CCATAATGTACAAATTTATTTTTCATTTTTTGTCTTCACCTCCCCGAATTTTTTAGGTCTAATGTATCGATTGATTAGAGGCACCACTCCATTCATAATTAAAATTGCATAAGCCGTTCCTTCCGGATATCCTCCCTTCATACGAATACAAGAAACTAAAAATCCGATTCCAAAAGCAAATACAATTCTTCCCTTATCCGTATGAGGACTGGTTACCATATCCGTTGCCATGAAGAAAGAACCTAACATCAATCCTCCGGATAAGATTTGCATAATAGGATCTTCCGCTCCCATTGCCCAAGTCATGACAAAGACCGTTCCAATCATCACTGCCGGAACCTTCCAGTCAATTTGCTTTTTATAAACCAAATAACATCCACCCAAAATTAAGGCCAACGCGGAAGTTTCTCCCAAACATCCACCCATTTTTCCAATCAAAGCATCTAAATGTAAATTTCCACTATGAGCAATTAAGACGGTATTCATATCCAAGCCTCTTTTCATAGCATCCAACATGGTTGCCCCCGTTCTACCGTCATAAGCAAATGTTGTGATTGCTACCGGCCAAGATGCTTGTACAAAAGCTCTCCCTACCAAAGCCGGATTAAAAATATTATGTCCTAATCCTCCGTATACCATTTTTCCAAGTGCAATGGCAACGATGCATCCGATGATGACATAAGGTAGTGGCATAATCACAGGAATTACAAAAGAAAATAAGATTCCTGTCAATACAGCACTTCCATCAAAAATTGATATATCCTGTTTCATTATTTTTTGACAAACATATTCTGTTACCAAACATGTTAATACTGCTACTCCTGTAACAATAACTGCTCTTAGTCCAAATACATAAACAGCAACAAGAAATGCAGGTATCAATGCAATAATGACATCATACATAACAGATTCAACTGTTTCTGAAGTTCTTATATGAGGTGATGGCCCCATTTTTAATATGCTACTCACGTTATCCTCCTTACATTTCGTTTTATTTCTTCATAGATCGTAATTTTGCTTTTCCTATTTTGATTGCTTCTGTTAATGGTCTATTTGCTGGGCAAATGAACGCACAAGAACCGCATTCAATACAATCCATCAAATGATAATTTTGCAATCCTTCCCATTGTTGGAAAGCAGCTAATCTCGCAAACATAACAGGTTCCAAACTCATAGGACAAGCACTCACACATTTTCCACAACCAATACATGCTTTTGGTTTATATGGATTTGTTTCTTCTTTTGTTAAAGCTAATAAACCGGAAGTTCCTTTGATGACAGGTGCTTCTTCTGAAAACTGAGCCATTCCCATCATAGGTCCTCCCATAACCAGTTTATCCACTTTTTCCCGATCTACTCCACACGCATCTAATAAGTAAGAGAACGGAGTTCCAATAGCAATTCTTACATTCTTAGGTGTTGCAATTGCTTTTCCTGAAACAGTTACTACTTTTTCAACCAACGGAGTTCCATGTACCAATCCTTCATAAATTGCCGCTGCCGTTCCGGTATTTTGCACCACAACTCCCACAGCGGAAGGTAATTTTCCGGATGGAACTTCTCTGTTTAATACAGCTTTAATCAGCTGTTTTTCCCCTCCTTGAGGATATTTTGTTTTTAACGGAGCAATTTCAATTCCTGTTCCCTCTGCAGCCTTTTTCATATTTGCAATTGCTTCCGGTTTGTTTTCTTCAATCCCAATAACCGCTGTGGAAACTCCTAAGATTTTTTTGATAATTTTAACCCCCTCTATAATAGAAGAAGGATTTTCTAACATCAAACGATTATCCGAATTCAAATATGGTTCACATTCAGCACCATTTAACAATAAAGTGTCAATCTTCGTATCTGCGGGAGGATTTAATTTGACATGTGTAGGAAAACTTGCCCCCCCGATTCCTACAATTCCTTTCTCTCTTATCATTGCTAATAATTCTTTTACTTCAGCAGTCTCCCAATTTTCAATTTTACTAAGTTCTGCCCAAGTTTCTTGCCCGTCATTTTCAATGACAATCGATTTACAGGTTCCCATCAAAGGGAATACTCTTTCCTCAATTTTTTTTACTGTCCCGCTTACTGGAGAATGAATCGGTGAGGTCAAAAAACCTTGTGAATCTGCTATTTTTTGTCCTTTCAACACTTGATCTCCTACTGCTACAATAGGATCCAAAGGTGCTCCTATATGTTGTAATAGTGGTACATACAACATTTTAGGCGCTTCCAGTTTTTCTACAGGAAAAGTTTCAGTTTGCAATTTATTTTCAGGTGGATGAACACCGCCTCTGAAACCAAAAAATTTCATATGAACACTCCTTTCTTACTAGTTAAATTTCCACAGATTAAGTGTAACACATTTCATTCTAAAATTCTATAAAAATTTTAAATATTAGTTAACAAATTAAAAAAAATGTAAATTCTCATTTTTTATTGTATTCTTTACTTTTTTCGTAATGTTATTCTTGAAATATATGACTTTTTTTGTAGCATTTCCTCTATAAAAGTGTTCATTTTTTGAAATTAAAAAGGTCAAGTGTTTACTTGACCTTAACAACTATTTCTTATTATATTTTTGCATCATTTTATCAGAATTTTTATTATCAATCCAGTCTTTTATTCCCTCTACCGCCAACTCTAACATAGACTGCAACTCTTCTTCTTCCGATTTTTGAAAATCTCCAATGACAAAATCAATGACATTTCCTTTTGTACTTCCAATCCCACATTTAATTCTACAAAACTCCTGCCCTATCTGTGAGATAATCGATTTTATGCCATTATGTCCTCCGGAACTTCCTTTAAGCTTATATCGAAGTTTTCCCAAAGGCAAATCTTTATCGTCGTACACCACCAAAATTTCATCAAGAGGATTAATTTTATAAAATTGTACTATTTCATGGAGAGCATTGCCACTCAAATTCATGTATGTCTGTGGTTTTAAAAAGTATATTTTTTCTCCATTCATGATTGTTTCCGATACTTTCGATAGGAATTTTTCTTTCTCTCCTGAAATGGCATATTTTTCCAAAAATAAATCAATTGCCATAAACCCTACATTATGACGAGTTTTTTCATATTTTTTTCCCGGATTTCCTAAACCTACAACTAATTTCATGGCTATTGTCGAATTTCTCCTTGATATTTTTCTCGAATCATTTTTAAAATGGACTGAATATTTTCTTCAATTTCTATATCCGAAAGAGTTTTTTTCTTATCTCGAAATACGATACTCATGGCAACCGATTTTTTTCCTTCTCCTAAATTTTCTCCATAATAGACATCAAAAATATCGATATGCTCAATCAAAGGATGTCTCTTTTGAATCATTTTTATCATATCTCCTACTAGGACATCTTGATCCAGCACAATAGCTAAATCTCTCAAAACAGCCGGATATTTACTTACTCTTTCATATCCTATTTTTTTCTTAGCATATTTTTTCATTCTACTGATATTTAATTCTGCCAAATAGACTCGTTCTTTTTTGATATCCATTGATTCTGCAACATCCGGATGAATTTCCCCGAAACTTCCTACACAATCTTTTCCAATTTGAATATCAGCACTTCTTCCCGGATGAAAATTCGGATCGACAGATCTTGCTAAGTTATAATTTTGAATTCCGATAGACTTCAAAACCGTTTCCACATAAGCCTTTATATCATAAAAATCATAACTTTCTTTTCCTGTGGTCCACAAAGTCTTATCCTTATGTCCTGCCAGAACAATTCCAAGATGAATATCTTCTCGTGCCAAATCTTCTCCTTCTATCTTGGAAAAAGTTTTTGCAACTTCTCCAAACTTTAAATCATATTGATTCCGATTCAAATTATCTCTGACATTACTCAACAGACTATATTGCAAATTGGGTCGCATCATTGCCATATCTTCACTTAAAGGATTTTGAATTTCCAACACCGGTTGATCATAATGAAAAATTTGTTTGGCTTTTAGGGGAATAAAACTATAGTTGATGACCTCATGTAAGCCCATTTCTGTAACAATTTTTCTCAAAGTTTCTTGTAAGGCATAGATTTCATCTATTTCTCCGGAAGAAATATCTTCCCTCGGCATCTTTGCTTCAATATTATCAAAACCATACATTCGAATAATTTCTTCATAAATATCAGCAGGTCTTGTTAAATCTGCACGATGACTCGGAGGGCTCACCAACAAAGCATTGGGCCCGTAAGGTTTGATTAGAATTTCTAAATTTGTTAAAATATTTCCTACTGTATCCAAATCCAAAGTCTTTCCGACAAACTTATTCACTTTTTCCATATTGACAGGAATCTCTACAATTTCTCGTTTTACAAGATATTTGTCCAAGGGTTTGGATAAAATCTCTCCTCCCGCCACTTGTTGAATCAATGAAGCCGCCCTATCCATGGCATATGGAATTCCTTCCGGATCCATTCCTCTTTCGTTTCGATAAGAAGAATCTGTAAAAATTCCTAAAGTTCTTGAAGTTTTTCGGATATTTTCCGGAGTAAAATAGGCTACTTCTAAAAAGATATTTTTTGTATTTTCATCAATTTGTGTTGCTTTTCCACCTATGACTCCTGCAATCGCAATCGGTTTTTCAGCATCGGCAATGACCAATTCTCCATTTAATTCTCGTTCCACTCCGTCCAAGGTAACTATGCTTTCTCCTTCTTTGGCAGCACGTACAAACACTTCATTTCCTGATAATTTATCAAAATCAAAAGCATGCATTGGTTGATTACACTCAAACATTACAAAATTTGTAATATCCACAATGTTATTGATTGATTTCAATCCCATACTTTGAATTCTTTGTTTTAACCATTCCGGAGATTCCCCAACCTTAACATTTCTAATTAGCCTTCCCATATATCTGTGACATCTTTCTTTATCTTCCACGGTAATCTTAGCATGTGTGGATACTTGATCAATAATTTCATCCATCACTGTCATAGGATACTTAATTTTTCTTTCAAAATAAGCACCGACTTCTCTGGCAATTCCCAAATACGATAAGCAATCAGGTCGATTCGGAGTGATTTCCAACTCAAAAACGACATCATCCAATTTTGCATATTTCTTATATTCCGTTCCAATGGGAGCATCTTCCGGTAAAATGATAATTCCCTCCGCATTCGTTCCAATTCCCAACTCCACTTCAGAACATAACATACCGTAAGAATCTACCTTACGGATCTCACTCTTTTTAATTTGAAAATCTCCCGGCAATACGGCTCCGATTTTCGCAACAACAACTTTATCTCCTAATTTATGATTTTGAGCTCCGCAAATAATTTGTAAAGTTTCTTCTCCCGTATCTACTTGCAACAAAGTTAACTTCTCAGAATTCGGATGTCTTTGATAATCGATAATTTTTCCAATGACCACATGCTCCAAATATTTTCCCTGCTCTTCTATATTCTCTACTTCTTGTCCAATCATTGTCAAAGCTTTTTCCAATTCCAATACATTTTCCTTTAAGTCCACATATTGTTTTAACCAATTTAATGAAATTAACATAACTTTTCCTCCAGAATTTTAGAATTGTTTTAAAAATCGAATATCATTTTCAAAAAAGGCTCGTAAATCATCAATTCCTAATCGTAACATGGCAATTCTCTCAATTCCCATTCCAAAAGCAAAACCGCTTACTTCTTCCGGATTATACCCCCCAGCCTTCAATACTTCAGGATCTACCATTCCACATCCCATAATCTCTAACCAACCGCTACCTTTACATACCCTACAGCCTTCTCCATGACAGATATTACACTCCACATCCATTTCTGCACTTGGCTCTGTAAAAGGAAAAAAATGAGGTCGAAATCGAACTCTTCTATCTCCGAATACTTCTTTTACAAAGTTCGTCAAAATTCCTTTCAAATCTGCAAAAGAAATATTATTTCCAACGACTAAGCCCTCCATTTGATGAAACATAGGAGTATGAGACACATCATAATCCGGTCGATATACCTTTCCCGGACAAATCATTCTAAAGGGCGGTTTATGCTCCAACATATATCGAATTTGAACCGGAGAAGTTTGTGTTCTCAACACCACTTCCGGATTGATATAGAAAGTATCCGTCAAATCTCTTGACGGATGAGTTTTAGGAATATTTAAAGCATCAAAATTATATTTGACATATTCAATTTCAGGCCCGTCAGCCACATCAAATCCCATGTTTGTAAAAATATTTTTCATGAAATTCATCGTTTCTGTAATGGGATGCTCGGTTCCAAGAGGAAGATTTCTACTTGGTAAACTGATATCAATAATCTCTTCTTTTAATTTTTTTTCTTTCTCCTCCTTCACCAAACGAGTGTTCTTTTCAGTGAAAGCTTCTAATATTTCATTTTTTGCCTCATTGATTAGCTGTCCTATTTCTGGTCTTTCTTCGACAGACAAATCTTTCATGCCTTTGGACAACTCCGTCAGCTTTCCCTTTTTTCCCATATACTTGACTCTTAGTTCATCCAATTGACCTAAGGAACTCACAAGTTCAATTTCTTTTTTGGCCTCTTCTCTTAAAGCTGCGATTTCTTGTTTCATAATTCCCTCCAAAATCCCTATAATTTTTTTAATTTTATTTCTACTTTTTCTTTCTGTAAATCTAAAATTCCATACTTTCCATCTTGAGCTGCCCCGGGGTTTGCCAAAATCATATCTTTTTCTTCCAAAAACTCACGGTGTGTATGTCCGAATAAAATAATATCACACTTCATTTTCCTTCCCATTTCTCGTAAAGAATCATAACTTGACTTGACTCCGTATAAATGTCCATGGGTCAAAAAAATTCGTTTTCCCTCCAAAAAAATTATTTTTTCCTCTGAAAAATGAGAATCCCAAAAATCGCAATTTCCTTTTACAATCTCAAAAGGAATCTCAGAATAAAGATAAGACAATTCCTCAAAATCTTTCGTATAATCTCCCATAGCGAAAACTCGTTCCGGTTTTTCTTTCTCCATCATTTCTACCAAAAAGGAAAAATGACGATGAGAATCTGTTATAAATAGAATTTTCATATTTCCTCTTTTTCTTCTGCTTTAATTCTTGTAATCGAAGCTACTTTTTCATCGGATGCCACTTTCATAATAATAACTCCTTGAGCTGCTCTACTAAATCTGGAAATAGAATGCATCGGTGTTCGAATAATAACTCCGTTTGAAGTAATACATACCAATTCTTCCTCATCAAAAGCTGACAATACAGAAACAATATTTCCGGTTTTTTCATTACAACGTAAATTGATAACTCCTTTTCCTCCACGATTGTGAGAAGGATATTCATCCAATCTTGTTCTCTTTCCATATCCGTTTTCTGTAATGGTTAAAATATCCATTTCTTTTTCTTTAATCAAAAGAGCGGAGACCACTTCATCTTTCTCTCGTAACTCAATTCCTTTGACTCCCATAGTATTTCTACCGGTCGGTCGAACATTATCATTTGGGAATCTGACTGCAAATCCTCGTCGAGTTGCAATAAATACTTCATTGTCAGAAGCTTCTACAAGACCTACGTATATCAAGTCGTCTTCTTCTTTAAATTTGATGGCAATTAAGCCCCCTGTATTGATGTTTTTAAATTCTTCCAGACTCGTTTTTTTGACAATTCCTTGCTTGGTAACAAAAATCAGTTCTTTTTCTTTATCAAAAATTCGAGTTTTAATAATAGCACGTATTTTCTCTTCTTCTCCAATACGTAAAATATTACTAATCAGTCTTCCTCGCGATTGTCGAGATAATTCAGGCAATTGATATACTTTGATATTGTAAACTTTTCCTTTGTCTGTGAAGATCATCAAAGTATCCAGATTGGAGGCAGTTAAAATGTTATCCACAACATCATCATCGATGGTATTTAAACCGGAGACACCTTTTCCTCCACGATTTTGAGATTTATACTTATTTGCTTCAATTCTTTTAATATAACCCTTATTCGTACAGGTAATAATCATTTCTTCATCTTTAATCAAATCTTCCGGCAAAATTTCCATTCTTTCTTCTTCAATATGAGTTCTTCTGTTATCCCCATAAACTTCTTTGACTTCTAATAATTCTTTTTTCATAATATCATAAATTTTGGAATCGTGAGATAAAATATCTTGCAACTCCAGAATCAGTTTTTCCAAAGTATGGTACTCTGCTTCCACTTTTTCCCGCTCTAAACCGGTTAATCGTTGTAATCTCATGTCCAAAATGGATTTTGCTTGAATCTCGGTGAAAGCATATTTTTCTATTAATTGTTCTTTCGCTTGATTGGCATCTTTCGAGCTTCGAATCATTTCAATAATTCGGTTAATATTTTCCAAAGCAATTCTATATCCTTGCAAAATATGGGCTCTTTTTTGTGCCTTATCCAAATCAAAAAGAATTCTTCTGGTAATGACTTGGAACCTATGCCCGATATATTCCGAAAGCATTTGTTTTAATGTTAATATTTTAGGCACATTATTCACCAATGCCAACATAATTACACCAAAAGTGCTTTGTAACTCTGTATATTTATATAATTTATTTAGAACTAATTCAGGTTCCTCACCTTTTTTTAATTCAATAACAACTCGGATTCCTTCTCGATTTGATTCATCTCGTAAGTCTACAATTCCCGTAATTTTCTTTTCTTTTACCAAATTAGCAATTCGTTCAATTAGAGTTGCTTTATTCAATTGATAAGGAATTTCTTCTATAATAATAAAAAACTTTCCATTTTTATTTTCTTCAATTTTAACTTTCCCACGAACTCTGATTTTTCCTCTTCCTGTCAGATAAGCATCTCGAATTCCTTTCTTCCCGTCGATAATTCCTCCTGTAGGAAAATCAGGTCCTTGAATGTATTTCATCAATTCCAAATCGGAAATATCAGGATTATCAATTAACTGCAAAGATCCGTCCACCAATTCCCCTAAATTATGTGGTGGAATATTCGTTGCCATTCCAACAGCAATTCCTGTAGAACCATTCAATAGTAAATGCGGCAGTTTCGATGGCAATACTGTCGGTTCATCTAAGGAATCATCAAAATTTTTACGAAAGTCTATGGTATTTTTATCAATATCCTCAAGTAATTCTGCCGTTATTTTTGACATCCTTGCTTCTGTATATCTCATCGCTGCAGCGGAATCTCCATCAATAGAACCAAAATTTCCATGTCCCTCTACTAACATATAACGATAATTGAATTCTTGAGCCATTCTAACCATAGTATTATATACGGCGGTATCTCCGTGTGGATGATATTTTCCCAAAACTTCCCCAACAATTCTTGCGGATTTTTTAAAAGGTTTATCATTCGTCATTCCCATTTCGTTCATAGCAAATAAAATTCTTCTATGGACCGGTTTTAATCCATCTCGAACATCCGGAAGAGCTCTACTGACAATAACACTCATAGAATAGTCTAAATAGGATTCTTTTAATTCTTCTTCTATGTATCTATTACTTATGTTGGACATTTATATCTCCTCTTTTTTCTTTTTTTATTTTTATTCGTATACATAACTATATAGTCATTATATATCAATATTCTTTACATACTCCGCGTGTTCCTGGATAAATTCTCGACGAGGTTCTACCTTATCTCCCATCAATTTATCAAATAACATATCCGCTTCTCTTGCATTATCAATAGAAACTTTTAAGAGTAATCTGGCTTCCGGATCCATGGTTGTCTCCCATAATTGTTCCGGATTCATTTCTCCCAATCCTTTATACCGTTGTAAGGTATATTTTTTATTTTCTCCCTCCATTCCTTGTAACATTTCTTTCAATTGAGAATCCGTATAGGCATACCGAATACTTTTTCCAAATGAAACCTTGTACAGAGGGGGTTGAGCAATGTAAACATTTCCATTATGAATTAAATCTACCATATATCGATATAAGAAAGTCAATATTAAGGTTCTGATATGAGCTCCGTCCACATCGGCATCCGTCATTAAAATAATTTTTCCATATCTCAATTTTTCCAAATCAAAACTTTCCTCTCCGATATTTGTTCCGAAAGCCGTTACCATAGCTCGAATTTCATCACTTTCTAATGCTTTATGCAATCCTGCTTTTTCGACATTTAATATCTTTCCTTTCAAAGGTAAAATAGCTTGAAAGTAACGATCTCTCCCTTGTTTTGCTGAACCACCGGCAGAGTCTCCTTCTACAAGAAAAATCTCACATTCTTCTGGCTTTTTAGAAGAACAATCCGCTAATTTTCCGGGAAGAGAACCGACTTCCAAAACGGATTTTCTTAACACTGCCTCTCTTGCTCTTTGTGCAGCCTCTCTTGCCTTTTTCGAATTTAAGATTTTTTCTATAATCAATTTTGTATCATTGGGATTATCTTCCAAAAAAATCTTTAAATCTGTAGATAATACAGTATTCACAATACCGCTAACCTCAGAATTTCCTAATTTGGTTTTTGTTTGCCCCTCAAATTGCGGTTGCGGAACTTTGACCGAAATAATAGCAACAATTCCTTCCCGAATGTCGCCTCCTTGTAATTTTCCATCTTTTTCCTTCAAAAATCCCTGATTTTTTCCAATATCATTAATAACCTTTGTTAAACAAGTTCTAAATCCGGTAACATGAGAGCCTCCCTCTGTGGTGTTGATATTATTTACAAAGGAATAAATAATTTCACTTTGACCGGTCGTATAAGTAAAAGCAATATCCACTCCTACTTGTTCAGCTTGTCCCTCAATATGAATTTGTTTGGACAAAAGAGTTTGATTTTCTTGAGTTACTTCTTTTAAAAAATCTGAAATCCCTCCTTCAAATTGAAAACTCTCTTTTTTCCCTATTTCATTTCGACAATCCAATAAATTAATTTCCAGTCCACGATTTAAATATGCCAATTCTTTTAAACGATGTTGTAAAACCTCATATTCAAAAATAACGGTTTCAAAAATCTCTATATCCGGTTTAAAAGTAACAATGGTTCCTGTCGTTTCTCCAGCCTCTAAAGCGGAAATTATTTTCACATCTTCTATCGGTTTTCCTCTTAAATATTTTTGATAGTATACATTTCCTTCTCGTTTTACTTTAACTTCGGTCCACTCTGAAAGGGCATTTACAACGGAAATTCCTACTCCATGCAATCCTCCTGACACTTTATAGTTATCATTTTCAAATTTTCCCCCAGCATGTAATACCGTCAATACAATTTCCAAAGCGGATTTTCCATATTTTGGATGTATGTCTACTGGAATTCCTCTTCCATTATCCTCTACTTGAATAATGTTATCAGGCAAAATACTTACAGTAATCCTATTACAATACCCGGCTAATGCCTCATCTACGGAATTATCTACCACTTCCCATACTAAATGATGTAATCCCCTGGCTGATGTTGTTCCTATGTACATTCCAGGTCTTTTTCGAACCGCTTCCAAACCTTCCAGTACTGTAATATTTTGAGCCCCGTAATTATTCATGTTTTCCCTCCAATATATATTTCACATCTTCAATCTCAACTTTTTTGATTTTCATATATTCATTGATTTGATTTAAAATTTTATTTTTATTCATATACATATGTTGTAACGCCATAGAATTATATACTTTAATACAAAGCTTTCCGTCTCGAAACCATAAAACTTCTGAATATCTGCTGTATTTTCCTATTATCTTTTCCCAATGCACTCTTATAAAAGCCTCTTGCATAGGAATATTCTTTTGAAATTCTTCCTGCACAATGTCAAAAAGTTTATGAATCGATAATTTCATAGACTTCTCCTTTTTCTATTCTATAATACTTGGCATCTATATTTAAACTTTCTGTGGATGTCATGAAAACTTGTACTTTTTTTTCTTGTAAATATTTCAAAACACTTTCACATCTCTGTCGATCGAAATAAGAAGTCACATCATCAATTAAAACAATAGGTAACTCTTGTTTATTCTTAGAAAGAATGTCAATTTCAGATAGTTTGAGAGAAAATATAATGGATTTTTTTTCTCCTTGCGAAGCATATAGTTTTGCATCTTCTCCCTCTAATAAGAAAATAAAATCGTCTTTATGAGGTCCTACCATAGAAAAACTGTACTGTATTTCTTTTTCTCTCTTTTTTGTAATTTCTTTCCAAAATGCTTCTTGAATTTCCAACAAAGAATTTACCTTTTCTAAGTTAAAACAGGATTTATAGAAGATTTTCAGCTTCTTTTCTGAATCAAAAAGATTCTGATATATTTTCTCGACAAAATTTGAAATTTCCTGAATATATTTTTTTCTCTGTTCTATCAAATAACTGCCACATTCCACAAATTCTTTTTCATAAATAGCATATTCTTCATTTTCATATAATTTTTCTTTTAAATATTTATTTCTGATTTTGAGTAAATGCGAAAATTTTTTCAATTGATGTAAATAAAAAGAATCGGTTTGAGAGATTTCTCGATCGATAAATAATCTTCGAAGACTGGGAGAACCATTAATAAGCATCACATCTTCCGGAATATAAAAAATCATATTTACATTTCCATAAAATTCCATTTGTGAAATTTTTTTTCCTAAGAAAAAAAAGAATTTCTTATCATTTTCTATAGAAACTGCTAAAGATTTCTCGGAAAACTGGTCTTGATATTCTAAAAAACAGGAAAGAGTGTCTTCTGTGTAAGTTATCATTTCGGAAGTATGTCTTGTCCGAAATGATAATCCTGTTCCGGCAAAATAAATAGCTTCTAAAATACTTGTTTTTCCCTGCCCGTTTTTTCCATAAAATACTTGTATAGGAGCACAAAATGATATTTTTTGATTCTTTAAGTTTCGAATATGATTACATTGGATTGACAAAACTCTCAAAACTTCCTCCTACCTTTTTCTATGTTTATTCTACCCTATATATTGTTTCCTCTACTTCTACATAATCTCCGACACGAATTTTTTTTCCTCTTCTGATTTCTATTTCTCCATTCACTTTTACTTTTCCATCCAAAATCATATATTTTGCTTCTGCACCATTGGAAGAAGCACCTGATAATTTTAAAAGCTGATTTAAAGTAATAAATTCCGTTTTTAAGACTACTTTTTCTTCTTTCATAAAAACTCCTTTTTCTTATAACACTTTATTCAACTATATATTGTAACATAAAATGAATTATTTGTCACTCCATTCCAACAATACCTGTTCCACATAAGAGCAAATAATTTTATGATAACGAGAAAGATTATTCTTCTTTGCATCTAAAAGAAAAGATTTATTTCCTCCCGTTTCTTGATAATATTTTTCCAACGCTTTCTCTTCAATTTGTTCCTGTTCTTCCGTGGAATATTTTTTCAATTTCTTTTCTACTTCTTTCCAAGTTAAAGATTCCTGTATTAAAATTGGTCTGCTTTGAATAATCTGCTTTTTTGTTTTTGCTACATTACTACTATTGCTAAAAGAATTAATAGGAAATAGGGTTAAATTATTTCCCATTTGCTTTTCTTCTTTCCTCATTTTTTTAATAATTCCATCCATATAAACACTGATACTGGCCTTAATATTTTCATTGTAACTCCGTCCCAGTCGAGACAAAAGATCCACAACAAAAGCTTCATCTTCCGTTTTTAAGAGATTGGATATTTTTCTATCATTTCTCTGATTCCATAAAGTTTTTATATGAGAATTTCTTTTAAGATATTCTAAAGAGGATAGAATCGTTTCTGAAAATTCTTCTTCATAAGATCTTGTTTTTGTTTTTTTACTTTTTTCAACTACTTCCGCTTCCTCAACATCCGAATTTCGTTTTTTATTTTTTTGTTCTATTCCTTTTTTATTTTTTGATTTAAAATAACTGGAAATATGGCAAATATTATCTTTTTCCTGATTGAAGACATAGGTTAAATAATAAGTATCCTCTTCTTTATTATATTCTGTTTCGTAATGGAGAATATATCCAAATTCTACCAAAACATCAAAAGCTTTACAAATTCTCGTCAAAACAGGTTTTAATCGATTCAAAATATATTTTTTAATTCCCGTTTTTGTTTCTCTTTCTGTTTCTTGCTCCACTTTTAATGGAATAATGGCAGCTAATGTACGAATATTTGTAATATTTTTTTCTCCCGTTTTATAGCGAATTTGACTGATATATTTATAAATTCTGGCAGCGATATGATCCTTATTCAAGATTTCAATTAGAGCTTTCGAATTATAAATAATATATCGTTTTTCTTTAATTTTTTTTCGAATATTTCTATTTAATCGGACTTTATAATAAACTTTCTTGCCCCGTTTTCTTTTTTCATAATCCAACAATTGAAATAATTCACTTTCAAATTTATAATCTCCTAATTTTTTATGATTATTGATAGAAAATTCATACATAGTTCTTTTCAAATTTTTCAAAGCCTGCTCAATTTTGGTATAATAAGTTCGATTCATTTTATTTCCTAAAAAGTCCACTACAAAAGTGGAAATTTCAAATTCTATATATTCTTCATCATCGTCTTCTTTTCTTTCATAAAGAGATAACAAAAAAGTATATATTTTATCCTCCAAAATAGAAGGTTGAAAAACAATATCCTTATTATTTTCGACCACAAGAGTACTTTTCATAGTCACACCTAAATCATCAAAATAATAAGTAAAATTAACTCTTCTATTTTGTTTTTGAGGAGTAAAAAAAGGAAAGACAATCATTTCTATCGGCATGTTGATGACCTTTCCTTGAATTCCTAAAAAATTTCCCGATTCTTTAATATGATACTCCTGCATTTCAATATCCGGCAATTCCTTTGTCATAATAGAAACTTTTTTAATATCTTTTGCTAAAGAGCCATGATTTAACATTTCAAACTTTTCTTCTTCAATTTTTTCCTGTATTTTCATAGAATTTTCTTCTAATTTTTTCATATTTTATCCATTCCTTTCTATTATGATGACATCATTGTAACACTTTTTTTGTATAGACTCAATAATATTTTTCTTCTTTCTTTCTTCCGAGAAGAGAGAGAACTTTAAAAAGAACAATCCTTAAAAAGAATGAAAAATTGGTATATTTTTATATGTCTATGAAGAATAATATTTTTTTTCTCTGTATTTACAAAAGAGTTTTTTTCTTCTTTCTTTTCTTCCCTCTAAAAAATATAATCTTTCTTTATGTATACAGATAATAATATTTTTTTTATTATATTTTTCAAATTATTTTTTTTCTTTCTCCTAACATTTTCTATCTTTTCTATATGTCTATGAAGAATAATATTTTTTTTCTGAGAAATAACAAAGATTTATTCTAAATAAAAATTCAAAAAAAAGAGAAAACAATAATTTTTAAATGTATACTTACATTAATATTTTTTTAAATTTGTTCGAAAGAAAAAGAAAGAATAAAAAGCAAAATGAAAAAAATGAAAAAAAAATCATCTTCCATACATAAAACATAAAAACATTGAGACACACAAACAAGTCCTTCTATTTCAAAGTTTTTATAAATAAAGTATTGACAAAATATAAAATAACGTGTAAAATTATTATCTGAAATAGATAATTTTTCGGAGGTGACAAAAAATGAAGAGAACATTCCAACCTAACACAAGAAAAAGAAAAAAAGATCATGGGTTTAGATCTAGAATGGCAACTAAAAACGGAAGAAAAGTGTTAAAGAGAAGAAGAGCTAGAGGAAGACAAGTACTATCAGCATAAAACCCGGTGTTTAAAATCACCGGGTTTTTAGCTTACCAAGAATACTATTAGGAGAGCTATTACAATGTTTCATACCCTTAAATCCAACAATGATTTTCAAAATATCTATAAAACAGGAAAAAAAACATATGGAACCTACAGTCTGCTATTTATCCAAAAAAATAATAATTCCTATAATAAGTACGGCTTCGTAGCAAGTAAAAAAATAGGAAATGCAGTTTGTAGAAACCGTATCAAAAGATTATTTCGAGAATTTGTAAATAAGAACGAAACAGTTCTTCCTAAATCAACTACTTTTATTTTTGTAGCAAAAAAAAAATCTGGTGAAGAAATCAAAAAAATAAAATACAAACAAATAGAACAAGATTTATATAAAATATTAAAAATAAAAAAATAGGAAGTTTTATGAAAAATATGTTATTATTTAGTATTCGATGCTATCAAAAATATATTTCCCCTAATTTAGGAAAAAATTGTAGATTTTATCCTACTTGTTCACAATATACCTATGAAGCTATTCAAAAATACGGCTGTATCAAGGGAATATATTTAGGAATAAAACGAATTAGTAAATGTCATCCTTTTCATCCGGGAGGTTACGATCCCCTTCCTTAAAAAAATTAGGAGGTTTCATGACTTATCTATATGAACTATTAAAACAACTAATAAGCTCTTTATTATTATCAGTAGACAGTGTAGTACAAAACTTTGGAATTTCAATCATCATTGCTACCATTATTGTACGTATTATTTTATTACCCTTGACTCTAAAACAAGATAAATCCATGAAAGCAATGAAAAAAATTCAACCGGAATTGGAAGCATTGAAAGAAAAATATGGAAATGACAAACAACTTCTAAACCAAAAAACAATGGAACTTTATCAAAAACATAAAGTAAATCCGGCAGGAGGATGTCTTCCACTGATTATTCAACTTCCTATTTTATTTGCTTTATTTGGAGTATTAAGAGGAGGAATCATCCCGGAAGATTCTAAATTTTTATGGCTAGAATTAATAAAACCGGATCCATTTTACATTTTTCCATTGCTAAATGGGGCTGTCTCGTTTTTCCAACAAAAATTGATGGGAAATTCTGATAATGCTCAAATGAAAAATATGATGTATATGTTTCCTATTATGATGATTTTTATTTCCTATAAAATGCCCGGAGGATTACAATTATATTGGTTGACATCTAGTTTAACAGCGGTTCTTCAACAATATTTTATAATGAAAAAAGGAGATTAGTTATGATAAAAAATACTCAAATCAAAGCTATGACGGAAGAAGAAGCGAAAAAAAGAGCCTTAAATATTTTAGAAGCAAAAGAATATCAAATTGTAGACATAAAAATATTAGAAAATCCGAAATCTTTTTTAGGATTATTTAATAAAAACGGTTTATTTGAAATCATAATAGACACAGAGAAACAAGAAAAAGCAGTGCCTAAAATTTTAATGGAAACGAAAAAAACAAAAAAAATCACAGAAGAGAGCAAAAAAAATTCTTTTTCAGAGGAAGAAATCATTTCTAATATCAAGACATTATTGGAAAACATTGGTTTAAACTTAAGATTGGAGTATAAGAAAATTTCTGAAAAACACTATCATATTCAATTATTTGGGGAAGATAATGGAATTATTATTGGAAAAAAAGGAAAAACGCTGAATAGTTTTGAATATTTGATAAATTCTATCTATAAGGATTATAAAATAGAGATTGATGTGGAAGGATTTAAAGAAAAAAGAAATAAAACTCTTCGGGAATTGGGAAGAAAAATGGCGGAAAAATGTATCAAAAACCGAAAAATCATTCGATTGAATCCTATGCCACCAAAAGAACGAAAAATTATTCATGAAATTTTAAATAAATATTCAGAATTAGAAACTTATAGTGAAGGAAGAGATCCTAAAAGATATATTGTCATTAAATATAAAAAGAAGTAGGTGTGAGTAAATTATGTTATTAGATACCATTGCTGCTATTTCTACTCCAAGAGGTGAAGGTGGAATCAGTATTATTAGAATATCTGGTTCGGAATCATTGAATATTCTGGAAAAGATTTTTTCTCCTAAAAAAAATATTTCGGTAAAAAACTTAAGAAATTATGGAATTCATTATGGATATATTAAACAAGGAGAAAACATAGTAGATGAAGTATTGGTTTCTATTATGAAGGCTCCTAATACTTATACCAGAGAAGATATTGTAGAAATCAACTGTCATGGCGGATATCTGATCACGGAAAAAATTTTAGAGTTGGTTCTTTCTTCCGGAGCAAGATTGGCTGAAGTAGGAGAATTTACGAGAAGAGCTTTTTTTCATGGAAGAATTGATTTGACCCAAGCGGAAGCGGTGATGGACATTATTCATGGAAAAACGGAAAAATCTCTTTCCGTGTCGATGAATCAACTTCGAGGAGATTTGAAAGAAAAGATTTTAAGTTTAAAAAAAGCCATTTTGGATTTGGCAGCTCATATCAATGTTGTATTGGATTATCCGGAAGAGGGAATTGAGGAACCTATTCCTGAAAATCTGTTAAACAATTTACGAAAAGTTTCTATAGAAATTCAAGAATTAATTTCTTCTTATCAAAAAGGAAAGATGATAAAAGAGGGAGTAAAAACAGTTATTATTGGAAAACCGAATGTAGGAAAATCCAGTTTATTAAATTCTATTTTAAGAGAAGAAAGAGCGATTGTGACGCAGGTGGCGGGAACTACTCGAGATGTCATTGAGGAAGTGATTAATATCAAAGGAATTCCTTTGATACTTGTAGATACTGCCGGAATTCGAGATACTACAGATTTCGTTGAAAATATTGGAGTCATGAAATCCAAAGAATTTTTACAAAAAGCGGATTTGGTTCTTTTTGTTTTAGATGCCTCACAAGAATTAAGTAAAGAAGACAGAGAAATTTATATTTCTTTACAGGAAAACCAAAAAGTAATCGGAATTTTAAATAAGACCGATTTAGAAAAAAAGATTCAAGTCTCTTCTTTATCTAAAATAAAAAATTGGATTGAAGTTTCTGCCATGAAATGTATCGGAATTGAAGAAATGGAAGAGAAAATATATCAATATATTTTACAAGAAAAAGTAGAAGAAAATTCTCAAAAATTGATTTTAACAAATATTCGACATAAAGCTGCTTTAGAAAAAACAAATGGAGCCATTAAAAATATTTTTTCAACTGTAGAGCAAGGATTACCGATGGATCTTATGGCAGTAGACATTAAGGAAGCTTTAGATTCTTTATCCGAAATTACAGGAGAAATTTCTACAGAAGATGTATTGGATCATATTTTTCATAATTTTTGTGTAGGAAAGTAAGGGAAAAAGATGCAAGAATTTGATATTATTGTAGTAGGGGGAGGACATGCCGGTTGTGAGGCCGCTTTAGCTTCCGCTCGCTTAGGATTAAAAACTGCTATGATTACTTTATATTTGGACAGCATTGCTATGATGTCATGTAATCCATCCATTGGAGGTCCTGGAAAAAGTAATTTAGTGACTGAAATAGATATTTTAGGCGGAGAAATGGCAAAGCATACGGATCATTTTAATCTTCAATTAAAACATTTAAATGAAAGTAAAGGGCCTGCCGCCAGAGTGACCAGAGGGCAAGCTGATAAATTTTTATATAGAATTCATATGAGAAGAGTATTGGAACATACTGAAAATTTACATTTATTACAGGATTGTGTGGAAGAAGTTTTAGTGGAAAAGGGACATATTTCCGGAGTAAAAACAAGGTTGGGAATTCAATATAAGGCAAAAGCGGTAATTTTATGTACAGGAACTTTTTTAAAGGGAAAAGTAGTTATTGGAGATATTGTTTATTCTGCCGGAAGGCAAGGAGAAAGTTCGGCAGAAAAATTGTCTGAAAATTTAAGAGCCTTAGGCTTAAAAGTAGAACGGTACCAGACGGCTACTCCTCCTAGACTTGATAAAAAAAGTATTGATTTTTCAAAATTAAAAGAATTACATGGAGAAGAATATCCAAGATATTTTTCTATTTTTACACAAAAGAAAAAAAATAAAACAGTTCCTACTTGGCTTACTTATACAAATGAGAAAACCTTAGAAAAAACAAAAGAAATGTTACAATATTCTCCTATTGTGAGTGGAATCATAGAAACACATGGACCGAGACATTGTCCTTCTATTGATCGAAAAGTATTAAATTTTCCGGATAAAACAGAACATCAGATTTTTTTAGAGTTGGAGTCTTTAGATTCTGATGAAATTTATGTGAATGGTTTTACCACAGCTATGCCGCCCTTTGCACAAGAGGAAATTTTACATACCATTTGTGGATTGGAACATGCCAAAATTATGCGATATGGCTATGCAGTTGAATATGATTATGTACCGGCTTTTCAATTATATCCAAGTTTAGAGAATAAAAAAATTAGTGGATTGTTTTGTGCGGGACAAATTAATGGGACTTCCGGATATGAAGAAGCTGCGGCTCAAGGATTGATAGCAGGAATCAATGCCGGTCGAAAGATATTACAAAAATCTCCTATTTTTATTGATAGGAGTGAGGCTTATATCGGAGTTATGATTGATGATTTGATTCATAAAAAGACACCGGAACCATATCGAGTGTTGCCTTCTCGTTCCGAATATCGGCTTCATTTACGTTTTGATAATGCCTTTATGAGATTATATGAAAAAACGAAAGAAATTGGTTTATTATCACCGGAGAAAATATCTTTTTTAGAAGAAGCTATTGAAAAGGTAACACAAGAAGTAGAAAGATTGAAAAATATTTCTATTTCGATGCAAGAAGCAAATCAATTTTTGAAAAATAAAAATTGTATGGATTTTTTTTCAAAGGGAGTGAAAATTGCTGATATTTTAAAGAGAAAAGAAATTTCCTATCTCGATTTAGAAGAATTGATAGAGCTTCCTGAATGTCCTGAATTTGTTCGAAATCAGATAGAAACAATATTGAAATATGAAATTTTTATGGAACGGGAAGAAAAACAAATTTTAAAATTTAAGCAATTAGAACAACAATTGATTCCTCAAAATTTTGATTTTTCATCTGTAAAAGGAATTTCTAATATTGCTTTATCAGGCTTGTTAGAGGTAAAACCGCTATCTATTGGAGAAGCTGGAAGAATTAGTGGAGTAACAGGAAATGATTTAGCATTATTAATTGCACATTTAAGATCATAATAGATAAGTGAGAGTGATACTCTCACTTTTTTTTCAAGATAAAGAAGGGATATTATGAAAAAAATACAAAAATATAGAGGAGAAATTCCTTATTTTATTCAACAAAATTGTACAGATATCTTAATTTATGTTTGTTCTTCTTATCGAAATTTAGAAGAATATTTTTCTGTTTTAAAAGATTTGTTTTCCATACCGGTCTATGCTTTAGAAGCTAGAGAAGAAGAGGAAAGTATTTCACAAAGATATGAAATTTTCGAATTTTTTAAAAGAAAAAAGAAAGCCATTTTATTATTGACCTTAGACATGTTTTTAAGAAAATATGAAGCCATTGGTGCTTATCAAGTGTTTCAAGTCGGAAAAGAATATTCTCTTTCTTTTTTGAAAGAAACTTTAGAAAAATATCATTATCGAAGAAATTATTTATTGGAAAAAAGAGGAGAATATAGTATTCGAGGAGATATTTTAGATATTTTTCCCTACACGGATTCTTTTCCGGTTCGAATTGAATTCTTTGGAGAAGAAATAGAAAGGGTTTCCTACTTTGAGATTGAAAATCAAAAAAGTTTTCAATCTATGACAGAATATAAAATGTATATAGACAATAATAATGCAGAAGAGAATTTATTGACTTTTTTAAAAATAGACTCTAAGAAGCATAAAATCTTTTTTGAAAATGTGGAGCTTTTATCTTATAAACTGGAAGAAATGATACTGATTGAGGAGAAAGAAGAAAAGAAAAAAGAGTATAGAAAAGAATTCGAAACCTTATATAATTTCGGTACGGAAATTCAATTACAACAGTTTCATTATCAAGAGTTGGAAAATTTTAGAAAAAAAGAATACTTAGAACAAATTCAAAAAAGAAAAAAAATTATTATTAAAAGTTCGGAAGCTGAAAAATATAAAGAAAGGTATTCCGACACCGTTTCTCTTTATCAAAAATATCCTTATTTTGAGGGATATGAAAATGAGATGGAATTGGTTCTTACAGATAGAGAACTCAAAGGAATTCGTGTTAAAAGAAAAAGGGAGAAAAAGAAAAGATTAAAGGTAATAAGACCTGATCAAATTCAAGAGGGAGAATATATCATTCATGAAAATTATGGTGTCGGTCTGTATTTGGGAATAGAACTTATTGATGGAAAGGATTATTTTAAAATTAAATATGCAGATGAAGATAAATTGTTTGTCCCTTTGGAAAGCATTCATAAAATTGAAAAATATGTTCATGTTCCCGGTGTGATTCCTGAAATTTATCATTTAGGAACGAGAGGATTTCAAAGAAAAAGAGAAAAATTGCAAGAGGAAATTTTAGAGTTTGCAAAAGAAATCGTGGAAATTCAGGCAAGAAGGAATTCGACACAGGGATTTCGATATTCACCGGATACCGTTTGGCAGGAAGAATTTGAAGAAAGCTTTCCTTACACGGAAACAGCCGCTCAAAAAAAAGCAATTCAGGATGTAAAGCAAGATATGGAAATGGGAAAAGTAATGGATAGACTCATCTGTGGTGATGTTGGGTATGGAAAAACAGAAATTGCAATCCGAGCTACCTTTAAGGCAATCATGGATCAAAAACAAGTAGTAGTATTAGCTCCTACTACAGTTTTAGCGGAGCAGCACTATCAAAGGTTTCAAGAAAGATTTCTGAATTATCCAATTGAAATTGCTGTTTTAAGTAGAATGAAGACAGCAAAAGAACAAAAAGAAATTTTGGAAAAAATAAAAAATGGTAGTATCGATTTAATTATAGGAACCAGTCGATTACTTTCGGATGATTTGGAATTTAAAGATTTAGGATTTTTAATTATTGATGAAGAACAGAAGTTCGGGGTAAAAGCAAAAGAAAAATTTAAAAAAATGAGAGGCAATTTGAATATCTTAGCAATGACCGCAACTCCGATTCCTCGAACTTTAAATCTATCTCTATTGGGAATTCGAGATCTTTCCATTGTAGACATTCCCCCTGAAGGAAGAAAAGCAGTTAAAACTTTTTTTATAGAAAAAAAAGAAGAAACCATTGTGAAAGCTATTTTACAAGAGTTATCTCGGGAGGGGCAAGTATTTTATATTTTTAATTCTGTTAAAAGAATCCAAGAAAAAGTGAAAGAGTTGGAAAAAATACTTCCTTCCTATGTAAGAGTAGATTGTATTCATGGAAAAATGTCGGGAAAAGAACTAAAATATACAATAGAACAGTTTGAAAACATGCAGATTGATGTTTTGGTTTCTACTACAATTCTGGAAAATGGCATTGATATCGAAAATGCAAACACCATGATTATCGAAGGAATGGAAAGATTAGGTCTTTCTCAAATTTATCAACTGAGAGGAAGAATAGGACGAGGAAGAAGGCAAAGTTATTGTTATTGTATCGTAGCAGATTACAAAAGTAAAAAAGCGGAGGAAAGGGAAAAATCTCTCATGGAATTAGGAAAGGGAAGTGGTTTGGAGCTTTCTATGGAAGATATGAGAATTCGTGGAGCCGGAGAAATTTTGGGAGAAAAACAACATGGAATGATTGAGACTTTAGGATATCATTTTTATATGAAAATGCTGGAAGAAGAGATTGCAAAATTAAAAGGAGAAAAGAAAGAGGAAAAAGAGAAAAAAATAGATTTATCGCTTTGTTTTCCGAAATATATTCCGGATTCTTATATTCAAAAGGAAGAAAAAATTATTGTGTATAAGAGAGCTTTATCTTTACAAAGTATGGAGGAGATTATAGAGTTTGAAGCAGAAATATTAGATAGATTTGGAAAATTTCCTGTGGAAGTAAAAGGTTTTTTTCAATTTTTGAAAATTCAGTATTTTTGTCGAAACTTTGGAATTTATGAATTAATAGAGAAGGAGAAAGAATATTGGATTCGATTTGAAGAAGAGAAAGTAAATGTAGATCGTATTATAGATTTACTCTCTCAACAAAAAATTGATTATATTCAAAAAACAAAACAAATTATTTTTCATGGAGATATCTTCCATTTTTTTGAACTTTATCAAAAATAAAAAAACATGTATGAAAGTATTGACTTTATGAAAAAAAGTAGGTATATATGTAATGAAAGGATACAAAAATGAGATTAGATAAATTTTTAAAAGTAAGTAGGATTATTAAAAGAAGAACAATTGCTAAAATGGTTGTGGATGAGAAAAAAGCAAAATTGGATGGAAAGATTGCTAAGGCAGGTACAGAAGTAAAAGTGGGACAAGAATTGGAATTGGAATATTTTAATAAATACTTTAAATTTAAAATTTTACGAGTTCCACTTGGAAATGTACAAAAAGAAAAAACGAGTGAATTAGTGGAATTAATAGAAAGTAAAGGGATAGAAAAAAATTTTTCTTTAGATACTGAGGAGGAATTTTTTGAAAACATATAGATTGAGAGCGAATGCAAAAATCAATATAGGATTGAATATTTTGAGAAAAAAAGAAAACGGCTATCATGAATTGGATATGACAATGTTGCCTATATCCTATTATGACATGTTAACTCTTCGGGTGTTTTCGGAGAGTGGAAATTTACGAATTTTCTGTAGAAACAAATCCATCCCTACCGATAAGAAAAATATTTTATTTAAAGTTTATGAAAAATTCTATGAGAAAACCAAAATAAAACCTTTAAAAATAAAAATATCTTTAAAAAAGCGTATTCCTCCGGAAGCGGGATTAGGAGGAGGAAGTTCGGATGGAGCCTTTTTTTTGAAGTTTTTAAATTCTTATCATGCTTATCCTTTATCTTTGGAAGAATTATTCGAGCTAGCTTCTCAAATTGGGGCGGATTTACCTTTCTTTTTGAATAATGTTTCAGCAAGAGTACAAGGAATAGGAGATAAAATGATTCCTTTTCAAAATAAAAGTAGGGTACAAGTTCTTATTCTAAAGCCTACATTTGGATTTTCTACAAAAGAAGTCTATAAGCTATCCGATTTACCAAGAGAAAAAAAAGTAGCAGATATTTTTTCAATTATAAAAGCTTTGGAAGAAGATAGAATAGAGCAAGAAGAAGATAAAATTTGGAATGATTTGGAACAGGCCTTATTATCTCATAAAACAGAACTAATAATGTTTAAAGAAAAAATAGAGTCCTTTACACGGAAAAAAGCTTTTTTAACAGGAAGCGGAAGTGCATATTATATTTTTTTAAAGAAGAAAGAGGCTTTCAAAATACAACGAAAGTGTAAAAAATATTTTAAAGATTGCGAAGTGAAGCTTTGTAGTTTTTTATAAAAAAGGGGAAGGTGTATTACAAATGAAAATTACAGATGTGAGAGTAAAAAAAATTATTGGCGAAGAAACTGGTAGATTAAAAGCATATGTAGATTTGACTTTTGATGAAGCTTTTGTAATTCATGGTCTGAAATTAATTGAGGGCGAAAATGGAAAATTTATTGCCATGCCATCAAGAAAAATGCCGGATGGTGAATTTAAAGACATCGTACATCCTATCAGTCCTGAATTGAGAAAAGAAATTACAGATTGTATCATTCAGAAATATGAAGAAGTCTTAAAAGAAGATACTGCAGCAGAAGTAGAATAATGATTGATGGAAATAGGAATTCTTGAATTCCTATTTTTTCATATTGACAAAATTATTTTTTTTTGTTATGCTATATGGGCAGTGAAAATTGGGATGTCGCCAAGCGGTAAGGCAACGGACTTTGACTCCGTTATGCGTTGGTTCGAATCCAGCCATCCCAGCCATTTTGAAAGATAAGCTACTCTGAAGAAAAGAAAGAGTAGCTTTTTTATTTGTTTATAAAAAAATTTACAATTTTAAAAAATATGGTATAATTTTTTATTATAGTGAAAAAGGAGAGAACCATGAAAAAAATAATAACATTGCTTTTTTTATTAGAGCTAAATTCTTTTTCAAATCACACTTTGACTAAAGATCATTGGTCTTATGAAGCATTAAAGCATGTTTCTAATAAAAAGATCATTATGGAAGATATGCAACGTTTCGATGGAACAGAATCGGTTACGAAATCGGAATTTGTCTATGCCTTATCTAAAGTATTAAAATTAGTGGATCTGGAGAAAGCAAATCAGGAGGACATTCGTGTTTTAGAATCTCTCATTTTACAATATTCAGATGAATTAAATAAGATTGGCTTTGATACCAAAACTTATGATAATAAACTGGAAAATATGAATGATAATATACAGATATTACAAGAATTAGTGAATGAAAATGAAAAAAAAATAGAAATCTTAAAGAAAAGAATTGAAAAATTGGAACATAAAAAATATTAGCTTGAAAAGAAGGAGAAATATTATGAAATCAATCAATTTTGACTGGAAAACTTCTGCACAATTTATTAGTGAAGAAGAAATAGAAAATATAAAAGCACAAATTACATTGGCTAGCAATCTTTTAGAGAATGGAACCGGAGCCGGAAAGGAATTTTTAGGTTGGTTGTCTTTGCCGACAGAGTATGATAAAGAAGAGTTTATAAGAATCCAACAAGCTGCAGAAAAAATAAAACAACAATCGGAGGTTTTGATTGTCATAGGAATCGGGGGTTCATATTTAGGAGCAAGAGCAGTCATTGAGTGTTTGAGTCACACTTTTTATAATAATTTGACCAGAGAGAAAAGAAACTTTCCGGAAATTTATTTTGTTGGACACAATATATCAGGAAGATACATCAAACATTTGTTGGAGATTATTGGAGAAAGAAGTTTTTCATTGAATGTAATTTCTAAGTCTGGAACAACAACAGAACCTGCTATTGCATTTCGAATTTTTAAGAAAAAATTAGAAGAAAAATATGGGAAGGAAGAAGCGAAAAATAGGATTTTTGCAACCACCGATGCTAGTAAAGGAGCTTTAAAATCTTTAGCTATACAAGAAGGTTATGAAACTTTTGTTATTCCGGATAATGTTGGAGGACGTTTTTCAGTGTTTACAGCAGTTGGCTTGCTTCCTATTGCAGTAGCAGGAATTTCCATTGAAGAGTTCATGAAAGGAGCCAAAGATGCTCGAACTGAATATAGTAAGGATTTTGAGGAAAATATTTGTTATCAGTATGCAGCAGTTCGAAATATTTTGTATCGAAAAAATATTTCGATTGAACTGCTTGTGAATTATGATCCGAGATTTCATTTTATTGCGGAATGGTGGAAACAATTATTTGGAGAATCGGAAGGAAAAGATGAAAAAGGTTTATTTCCGGCAGCTGTTGATTTAAGTACAGATTTACATTCTATGGGGCAATATATTCAAGATGGAAAAAGAATATTAATGGAAACAGTGCTTCAGGTAGAATGTGAAAAAGAAGATATCATCTTAGGGTTGGAAAAAGAAGACTTAGATGGATTAAACTATTTATCGGGGAAAAGTATGCACGAAATAAATCAAAAAGCATTTTCCGGAACTTTATTAGCACATATTGATGGAGGAGTTCCGAATTTTGTAATTACTTTGCCGGAAGTTAGTGCATATTATATAGGAAAACTTCTATATTTTTTTGAAAAAGCTTGCGGGGTTAGCGGATATTTATTGGGTGTTAATCCTTTTAATCAACCCGGAGTGGAATCATATAAGAGAAATATGTTTGCGTTATTAGGAAAAAAAGGATATGAAAATTTGTCAGAAGAATTGGAAAAAAGATTAAAAAAATAGTTGACGAAATATAAAAGTTATGATAGAATTATTTATGTTCGCGAAAGCGATATGAACCTTGAAAACGGAATAGAAAAAGACAACAAGCAAACA
>UMKD01041587.1_pt1 | contig 27010 bp, 25 predicted proteins | sample 1966221 | NCBI WGS metagenome assembly UMKD01 (sample SAMEA4836167, study PRJEB28245) | human gut metagenome | biome: gut microbiome; material: fecal sample | place: Denmark | collected 2008
CAGTGTCAATGGTTCGAGTCCATTAGGAAGCGCCATTTTTTCATTTTTTGGAAAAGAATCATGCTTATGATATACTATACAAAAATGGAAAGGAAAGTATATAAAATGGAAACTATTATACTTGCGTCAAAATCTCCTAGAAGAAAAGAAATTCTGGAAATGTTAGATTGGAACTTTGAAGTGTGTAGTCAGGAAACAGAGGAAGTTTTTGACGAAGAGAAGAGCATTGAAGAAAATATGCAGAGAATTGCCATGCAAAAAGCGAAAGCAGTTATAGAAGGACATGAAAATTCTTTAATATTAGCTTGTGATACTATGGTGGTCGTTGAGAATAAAATTTTTGGAAAACCGAAGAATATTGAGGAAGCAAAGGCAATGTTGAAATCCTTATCGGGAAAATATAGCTATGTCTATTCCGCAGTTGCTCTATTACATGTCACAAAAGGCTTGAAAAAAAGTTTTGTTGAGAAGACGAAAATATACTTTCGTGAAATCAGTGAAGAGGAAATGGAAAAATATATTGCAACCGGGGAGCCTATGGATAAGGCGGGAGCTTATGCAATTCAGGGAAAGGCCTCCATTTTTATTCAAAAAATTGAGGGAGACTATTGGAATGTGGTAGGCTTACCTATTGCAAGAATATATCAGACATTAAAAGAATGGGGTTACTTATGAAAATAGAATATCTGGGTCTGATAGTCAGTTTTTTTTGTTTTTTAATTGGAATAAAATTTCCGGACTGGGATTTTAAATGGAAACTGCGTCATCGGAGTATTATTACTCACAGTCCTTTCTTTTCAATTGTTTTAGTGGTTCTCTATTACACAAAGTTGGAAGAAAGACTTTTTTCTTATGTGATTGCTTCTTTTTCTTTCGGCATGATGATTCACATGATATTTGACTTGTTTCCACATGGTTGGGGCTCAGGAGCTTTGCTGAAAATTCCTGTTGCAAGAATTAGTTGTAGTCCTAAAAATAGTCAATATTTTTTTCTCTTTACCATTATTTTCAATTTTTTCTTTGTCTTACTTTTTTTGGAAAGAAAAGAGGAGTATTTTATTTATAGTATATTTGGATTTTTGTACATGTTGACAAGAATTCCTTATGAGAAAAAAATCTGGAGACCCTTTGGATTATATCTTATGTTGATACTTTTGGGAACATTGAATTTCGTTGACATTGCATTAAAATAATCATATAATACAGGAGAAAGTATTTTTTGAAAGGAGTAGTCAAGTGAAAGATTTAAAATCTTTAGAAAGTGTTGCAAAAAATATCAGAAGGTCAATTGTATCTATGATTTGTGAAGCAAAGTCAGGACATCCAGGAGGGTCTTTGTCTATAGTAGACATATTGACAGCCTTATATTATGGTGAAATGAAAATTGATCCTACAAAACCGAAAATGGAGGGACGGGATCGTTTTGTTTTATCAAAAGGGCATGCAGCTCCTGCATTGTATGCAGTGCTCGCAGAGAGAGGATATTTTCCGAAGGAAGAATTGATGACCTTACGAAAATTCGGAAGTCATTTACAAGGGCATCCGGATATGAAAAAAGTTCCGGGAGTGGAAATTTCAACAGGATCTTTGGGACAAGGCTTATCTGTTGCCAATGGAATGGCACTCAATGCTAAACTGTTTCAAGAAGAGTATCGAGTGTATGTTATGATGGGAGACGGAGAGTTACAAGAAGGACAAATTTGGGAAGCGGCCATGACAGCGGCTCACTATAAATTAGATAATCTTTGTGCTTTTGTAGATGTTAATAATTTACAAATTGATGGAAGTGTAGATGTTGTTATGGGAGTGGAACCTTTAGATAAAAAATGGGAAGCCTTTGGATGGAATGTTATTTCTATTGACGGGCATAATTTTGAAGAAATTTTTTCTGCATTGGAAACTGCAAAAACTTGCAAAGGAAAACCTACTTTGATTCTTGCAAAAACAGTCAAAGGAAAAGGAGTTTCTTTCATGGAAAATGTATGTGGATTCCACGGAACGGCACCGACGGCAGAAGAACGAGAGAAAGCCTTGGCTGAATTAGCATAAAATCTAAAGGAGGAAAACGAATGAAAAAGTCTACAAGACAAGCTTATGGAGAAGCTTTGGTCGAATTAGGACAAGAAAATAAAAATATTGTAGTATTGGATGCCGATTTGAGTAAGTCTACAAAGACGGATTTATTTAAAAAAGCCTTTCCGGAAAGACATATCAATGTAGGAATTGCAGAAGCGGATTTAATAGGAACGGCAGCAGGATTTGCAGCTTGCGGAAAGATTCCGTTTGCCTCTTCTTTCGCTATGTTTGCAGCGGGAAGAGCCTTTGAGCAAATTCGAAATACTGTGGCATATCCAAAATTAAATGTGAAAATTGCTCCAAGTCACGCAGGAATTTCTGTCGGAGAGGATGGAGGTTCTCATCAGTCCGTGGAAGATATCGCGATCATGAGAGCTATTCCGGGAATGGTAGTCCTATGTCCCTGCGATGCCATAGAAACCAAGAAAATGATTTTTGCGGCGGCGGAGTACGAAGGACCTGTTTATATTAGAATGGGAAGATTGGATGTGGAAACGGTATTGGAAGAAAACTATGAATTCCAAATTGGCTTGGCAAACACATTGCGAGACGGAAAGGATGTTACCATTGTTTCTTGCGGATTGATGACACAGGAAGCGTTGAAAGCGGCAGATATTTTGGCAAAGGAAGGAATTTCTGTCAGAGTCATTAACTCGGGTTCTATAAAGCCTTTAGACGGAGAAAGTATTTTGAAAGCTGCTCAAGAAACGAAATTTATTGTAACGGCAGAGGAGCATTCTGTCATTGGAGGATTGGGAGCAGCCGTTTCTGAATTTTTAGCGGAAACTCATCCGACTCTAGTCAAAAAAGTAGGAATCTACGATGTTTTCGGGCAAAGTGGAAAGGGACAGGAATTATTGGAAAAATATGAATTGACAGCTGAAAAATTGGTGGCGGTCATTCGAGAAAATTTTAAGAAATAGAAGAAAGAGAGGATTTTCTAAGGCGAGGCAGAAAGTCCTCTTTTTATTTTTGTGGAATTATGATAGAATAGTAAGAAATATATCGTGTCGAAAGAGTGCATAAAGATAGGAGAAAATATATGAATAAGGTATTTGGTTTAGGAAAAGAGAACTTAAAATATGTAAATCGATTGAAAAGAAGGATTTTTTACTGTGTGATTAGTTTGGTCATTATTCTGAATATTTTTATTTCTGCCGGTTTGAACTTAAGAAAATTATCGGAGATTCATTTAGGAAAGGCTTTTTTTGTAGTGGATTTACAATATAATCTAGAAAATTCCAAAAAAGAAGAGTTAGAAAAAATGTTTTGGAAGATGGAGGGGGTTCGAAAAGTACAATATTTATCGAAAGAAAAGAGTTTTCAAGACTTACAACAAGAATTGAATATTTCCATTCCGATGAAAGATAATCCTCTGACCGATTCTATCGTGGTGTATTTGACAAAGACAAGTGATGTTGAAAAAATTCGAGAAACCTTAGAGGACAATGAATCTGTAAAGGAAGTTTTTCAAGATAAGGGATATTTGGAGCATATCCAAAAGAATAACGGGATGTATCAGACATTAACTTATGTTTCCGCTTTAGGAGCCGTTTTAATTTTCGGACTTTTAATTTTTCTGTTTAAAGCGGTATCCGCTTTGGATTTTTTCAATTGTATTAATGTGATTCCGGAAGATCGATACAATTTAAAGAGAGCTAAAAGGAGAAATTTAATTCCCTTTACCCTGTCCACTTTTGTAGGAGAACTCATTTTTTTAAATATCTATGTTTATGTGAGAAAAATTTTCATTGCCTATAAGAGCGATTTTTTGTTACTGGCTTATTGGGATACTTTTTTATGGCATTTCTTAGCCTTATTTATCATCAATCTTGTGATTTGGATACTACCGATTACTATTTTGGGAATTGACGGTGAGGAAGAGTGAAAGGGCGAATTTTTTTTCTGGTATTTCTCTGTTTGTTTCAATTCAGTTTTTCGGATCAGGTAAAGGATATGAAGAAAAAAATACAAAATATTGAAAAACAGATTCAAGTAAAAAACACAAGAATCAAAAAAATCGATGTGGAGAAAAGCCAAATTGCAAAGCAAATAGAACAATTAAAAAGAGAGATTGAAGAAAATACTCGGAAACGACTGGAAATGCAAGACGAAATTGTAGAAGTTAGTAAAAAGATTGAATATGGAACGAAAAATCTGGAGTTAAGTAAACAGGAATTTGAGAGTAAAAAATTACAATATGATGCGAAGATGATTGCTTGGAGCCATTATTTGATTGGGCATGCCGGAGATTTGGAAGATAAACCTTTAGTAAAAAAAGATTTTAAAACCTTATTACACAGTGATCTACATAGAATGGGAAAAATTCAAACAGTTCAAGGAGATATTCAAACCGTAAAAAAACAGATTGAGGTAGAAAGAGCCAAACTTGCAAAACTACAAGCCGGATTGGCGGCAAATATTGCAGAAGGAGATCGAAAGCAAAAGCAACAAAATGCTCTGATTGCTCAATTAAATCAAGAAAAGAAACAACATCAAGGAAGTATTCAGAAATTAAGTAAAGAAAAAGCCAGAATTGCCAGACAAATTGAACAAATTATTCGTTCACGAACCAAAGTCGATACCAAAATTGTAAAGAAAACACAGGCATATTCTAAAATTGGAAAAACGATAAAACCTTTAGACGGACCGATTGTTGTTCACTATGGACAGATGAAATCAGGACAGGTTTCGAGCAATGGAATTGAGATTAAGGCAAAGATGGGAGCAGCCGTGAAGGCGGCAACCTCAGGAACCGTTATCTATGCTTCTACCTTTCAAGGATTGGGAAAAGTTATTATGATCGATTATGGATACAATACCATTGGAGTCTATGGAAATTTGATTTCCTTAAAAGCTTCCGTCAATCAAAAAGTGTCCAAAGGGCAAGTGATTGGAATTCTGGGAGTTTCAAGCAATGGGGAACCTCATTTATATTATGAGCTGCGATTTAATTTAAAGCCTGTGGATCCTATGGGAACGTTCTAACAATATAGCTTTGGAGGGAAGATGAAGAAAAAGGTGTATTTATACTATAATACTGGAAAAGAAATTGCTCAAGAATTATATCGAAAAAGTCTTCCTTTTTTTGAAGAGCGAGGGATAGAAATATTGCCGCGGGAAAGAGAAGCGGAAGCAGATTTCTATGTGGTGATTGGAGGAGATGGAACTCTTTTAACGGCTTTTAAAACATTTGTTCGAACGGACATTCCTATTATTGCAATTAATGCCGGACAACTTGGATTTTTAACGGAAATCAAAAAAGAGGACATGTTTCAAGAATATCAGAATTTTCTGGATGGAAAATTTCAATCTCAAGTCAGACATTTTTTAAAAGTGAATATTGGCGGGAAGATATATAGAGCCTTGAATGAAGTTGTTATCACGAGGGAAAGTGTCATAAAAAATATGGTAAGCTTAAAAGTTTTTTCCGGAGATGTTTTTATTAATCATTATCAAGGAGACGGGATTATTATTGCAACACCGACGGGCTCTACAGCTTATTCTCTTTCTGCCGGAGGCCCTATTGTGTCGCTTCCTATGAGAGTGTATATTTTGACACCGATTGCTCCACACAACATTAATATGCGTCCTCTGGTTATGGATGCAAATTCTCCTTTGACGGTTTCTTTGGTGGAGGAGGAGAAAGCCTATTGTATTATTGATGGAAACAATGAAAAATTGCTGGATGGAAATGACAAAATCGAAATTTCTTATTCAGAAGAAACTCTAACTTTGGTAGTGCCTAACAATCGAGATTATTATTCCGTGATTCGAGAAAAGTTGAAATGGGGAGACAAACTATGCTAAGAGAGTTAAAAATTGAAAATTTAGCGATTATAGAAGAATTGGACTTGGAATTTCAAGAGGGATTTGTCGTGTTAACAGGAGAGACAGGAGCCGGAAAGTCTATTATTTTATCGGGAATCAATCTTTTGATTGGGGAAAAAGCTTCTGTGGATATGATTCGAGATGGAGAGAATTCCTTACTGGCTCAAGGAGTTTTTGATATTACGAAAAAGCAGGAAGAAGAGTTACAAAAGTTTGGAATTTCCATTGAAGACGGAGAGGTGGTCGTTCGTCGTCAACTGGATCGAAACGGAAAGTCTAAAATTTATGTAAATAATATACGGGTGAATGTGACAGAACTTCGAGAAATTATGTCTTCTCTAGTGGATATTGTGGGGCAGCATTCCCATCAAATGTTGTTGAATAAAAGCAATCATCAAAAGCTGTTGGATCATTTTTTAGAAAAAAAAGGGCAGGAGATAAAACAGGAAGTGGAAAGTCTGGCGAAAGAATATGACAGACTCGATAAGAGAATTAAGGAAATTGAAACCCATCGACAGGAAGCCTTAGAAAAAAAAGAATTTTATGAATATCAGCTGCAAGAGATTGAAAAATTGGAGTTACAAGAGGGAGAAGACGAGAAATTAGAGGAAGAATATAAGAAAATTTTTCATGCGGGACAGATCAAGGAGAAATTATATGCTACCTTATACGCTTTACGAGACGGAGAGTATAATGTAAGTTCTTTATTACATCAATCTAAAAAAAATGTAGAGAATTTAGGAAAATACGGAAAAGAGTTTCAAGATGCCTATGAGTCTTTGGAAACCATTTCTTATCAATTGGATGATTGTTTGGGAGTCTTAGATGAGTTGCAGGATTCTATTGAAGTGGAAGAGGGAAATTTGGATCAGATTTCCAAGCGTTTAGATGAAATCAATCGAATCAAAAATAAGTATAATGGAAGTATTAAAGATATTTTAATGTTCAGAGAGCGCATTGCGGATAAGATTAACTTTTTGGATGAAAATAATTTGGAAGTTAAGAATTTGATTGAGAAGAGAAAGCAAATTTCTCAAAATTATCAAGACAAAGCCTTACAACTTCATAATGAAAGATGGAAAATAGCTCATTTTATTGAAAAAGAATTGGAGCAGGAGTTACAATTTTTAAAAATGGAAGAGGCGAGATTACATGTCCAATTTCATGAAAAAGAAGGGATTTCTCCGGAAGGAATGGAGGAAATTGAATTTTTTATTTCTACCAATTTGGGTCAAAGTATGAAGCCACTGGCAAAAATTGCCTCCGGGGGAGAAGTGAGTCGAATTATGTTGGCCATTAAGGTGCTGTTCTCAAGGGTGGATCAGATTCCTATTTTAATTTTCGATGAGATTGATGTGGGAGTTGGAGGAGAGACTGTTAAGAAAATTGGGGATAAATTGCAGGAAATTGGACAGAGAGCTCAAGTGATTTCCATTACACATTCTCCGGCGATTGCAGCAAGGGCAAGCCAACAGTTTTATATTGAAAAAGATGTTTCAGGAGAAAAGACTTTGAGTTCCGTGACAGAATTAGGAGAAGAAGAGAGAATTCGAGAAATTGCTCGTATGTTGTCCGGAGAACAAATCACAGACTCTGTGTTAGAATTGGCAAAAGAAATGTTGGAAGAGGGTCGTCTATGAAAGAAGTGGAAGTGTATTTGGAACAAAAAGTGGGGCAAGAAAAGACAAGAAAAATATATCGGAGAGATTTGGAGCAGTTACGAGAATTTTTGGAGAAAAGTTTTTTAGAGGCAGAAGAAAAAGAGTTACGAAAGTATTTTGAAGTCTGTCAGGGAAAATTAAAAGAAAGTAGTCTTCGAAGAAAGCAAAGTGTCATTCGAAAGTTTTATCAATACTTGTTGATAGAAAGAAAAATAAAAAGAAATCCTTTTCCTTTGCTTATGCCAACACAAAGAAAGCAAGAGAAGGAGAAGAAAGAACGACTGTCCGAGGAAGAATATCAATGTTTACTCTCGAATCTGAGCGAGGAAATGAAATTGCTGACACAGATGTTGTGGGAAAGCGAAGCAAAAATTTTAGATTTATTTGATGTTAAGGTAGCAAGTTTACAAGAGTATAATTTTAAAAAGCTGGTCGGAAAACGGCAAGGAAAAGTATACTCCTATGAAATTCCGAGCTTTTTAAAAGAGGAATTTCAAAAAATAGTTTCTCAGAAAACTCCGGAAGAAAAAGTTTTTCAAGGAAATCGACAGCAGTATGACAAAGAACTGAAAAAAAGAAATCCGAATTGGAGGGCTTCTCAAATAAAAAAAGAGAGTTGGAAACGGGAAAAGATAGATATTAAAAAAATAAGAGAGCATTATTTTGAAATAGGAATAGGAGATAGGTAATTGAAAGCAGGATTTATAGCGGTAGTAGGGAGGCCTAATGTAGGAAAATCAACCTTGATGAATAAGCTGGTAGCGGAAAAGGTAGCGATTGTGTCAGATAAAGCCGGAACAACACGAGATAATATTAAGGGAATTTTAAATGTTCAAGGAAAACAATATATTTTTATTGATACTCCGGGAATTCATAAACCCAAACATCTTTTGGGAGAGTATATGACGGACATTGCAATTCGAAGTTTTAAGGACGCAGATGCGATTTTATTTTTGTTAGATGGAACACAGGAAATCAGTACGGGAGATTTTTTCATTTGGGAGAAAATAAAAGAGGCTCGAAAACCTGTTGTTGTTCTGGTAAATAAAATAGACAGAATCAGTGACCAAGAGATGGAAGAAAAGAAAGCGGAAATTGTTGAGAAATTGGGAGAGGGATTGAAAGTAGTCTTCGCTTCCGGAATGTATTCTTTTGGATTGACACGTCTATTGGAAGCCTTAGAGGAGTATTTAGAGGAAGGAATTCAATATTATCCGGAGGATATGTATACAGATATGTCTGTTTATCGAATGATTACGGAAATTGTACGAGAAAAAATATTGGAAAAGACAAGAGATGAAATTCCTCATTCGGTTGCCATTGAAATTTTAAATGTTGCGGAGCGAAAAGAAGCAAAGGATAAGTTTGATATCAATATCTATGTGGAGAGAGCTTCCCAAAAAGGAATTTTAATTGGAAAAAACGGGAAAATGTTAAAAGAGATTGGAAGTGAAGCGAGAAAGGAAATAGAGAGTTTATTGGAGCGAAAAATTTATCTGACTCTTTGGGTAAAAGTGAAAGATGATTGGAGGAAGAAGAAACCATTTTTAAAGGAGTTGGGATACTCTTACGAGGAGTAAAATAGGTTGACAAAGTTGTGAGAAAAGATTACAATCTAGATAAGGAATGATTATAGGAGAGTATGGAGGTAATAAAATGTCAGGATGTAGCACTTGTCCATCTTCTAGCGGATGTAGTACAGAAAAGAAAGCGACTTGTGGAGAAAAAAATGCCAATCCTTTGAATCAAATAAAAAAAGTAATTGGAGTTATGAGCGGAAAAGGTGGAGTAGGAAAATCAACGGTCACCGTCTTACTGGCAAAAGAACTACAGACAAGAGGATATAAAGTGGGAATTTTAGACGGAGATATTACGGGACCAAGTATTCCAAGACTAACGGGAATACGAGAGGAAAGAGCAGAAGCGGTTTCCGAAACTGAAATATTTCCCGTGTTGACAAAAGAAGGAATTAAAGTGATGTCCTTGAATTTACTGTTGGAGGATGAAAATGAACCGGTCGTATGGAGAGGACCGGTTGTCGGAAATGTCGTAAAGCAATTTTGGAATGATGTGATTTGGGGAGAATTGGATTTTCTTTTCATTGATATGCCACCGGGAACGGGAGATGTCGCTTTGACGGTAATGCAATCTCTTCCTTTGGACGGAGTGGTTATGGTATCAGTCCCTCAGGACATGGTTTCCATGATTGTAGCAAAGGCTGTAAATATGACAAAGAAAATGAATATTCCTATCCTTGGATTGGTAGAAAATATGAGTTATATCGTTTGTCCCGGGTGTGAAAGCATCATTCATTTTCATGATAACAACGGAGGCAGAGATTCCTTACAGGAAATGAATTTAAATCTTTTAGGGGAGCTTCCTATGAAACAAGAAATTGCAAAAATGACGCAAGGAGATGATTCTGGAATTGGTATGATTTTCAAAGAAATTACAGATCGATTCTTGAAACTTTTAAAATAGGGGATTGTTGTACAAACAAATAGTAGGAGGGTGTATTATGGAATTTGTAAAATATCAACAAGAAGGATTTATCGGAGTAGTGACCATTGACAGACCGAAGGCCTTGAATGCATTAAACAGTCAAGTATTGGAAGAACTGGATAAAATATTTGATGCCGTGGACTTACAAAAAACAAGAGCTATCGTATTGACCGGAGCGGGAGAAAAGTCTTTTGTAGCGGGAGCGGATATTGCAGAAATGTATTCTCTGTCACAAAAAGAAGCGGAAGAATTTGGAAAAAGAGGAAATAGAGTTTTCAGAAAAATTGAAACTTTTCCTATTCCTGTGATTGCGGCTATCAACGGATTTGTGTTGGGAGGAGGGTGCGAAATTGCTATGAGTTGTGATATTCGGATCTGTTCGGACAATGCTTTATTCGGACAGCCGGAAGTAGGACTAGGAATTACTCCCGGATTTGGAGGGACCCAACGGCTAGCCAGATTGATTGGACAAGGAAAGGCAAAAGAAATTATTTTTTCTTGTAAGAATATGAAGGCGGAAGAAGCCTTTTCCGTAGGACTGGTAAATGCAGTGTATCCATTGGCGGATTTAATGTCGGAAGCTATGAAACTGGCAAATAAAATTGCAAAAAATGCTCCGATTGCAGTGAGAATGTGTAAGGAAGCTATCAATGGGGGTTATGATTTAGCAATGGATGATGCGGTGGATTTCGAATCCAAGTTATTTGCTCAATGTTTCGAAACGGAAGATCAGCGAGAAGGAATGAAAGCATTCTTGGAAAAAAGAAAAATAGAAGGATTCAACAATAAATAAAAATACTGACAAAAATACTAAGGAGGACATGAATATGAAAGTTGGAGTTATTGGAGCCGGAACTATGGGGTCTGGAATTGCACAAGCATTTGCACAAGCAGAGGGATATGAAGTAGTATTGTGCGATATTAATGATGAATTTGCTGCAAGAGGAAAGGAAAAATTAAAAAAAGGATTTGACAAAAGAATTGCCAAAGGAAAAATGGAACAAGCGGTAGCAGACTCCATTCTTTCTAAAATTACAACCGGAACAAAAGAAAAATGTGGAGATTGTGATTTAATCATCGAAGCTGCTGTTGAAAATATGGAAATCAAAAAACAAACCTTTAAAGAATTACAGGCAATTTGCAAACCGGAAGCGATCTTTGCAACAAATACTTCTTCCTTATCCATTACAGAAATTGGGGCAGGATTGGATAGACCGGTTATTGGAATGCACTTCTTTAACCCTGCACCGGTTATGAAATTGGTGGAAGTGATTGCCGGATTGAATACACCGGTAGAAATGGTGGACACTATTAAAAAAGTTTCCGAAGAAATCGGAAAAGTTCCTGTACAGGTAGAAGAAGCAGCAGGATTTGTGGTAAACAGAGTTTTAATTCCTATGATCAATGAAGCGGTAGGAATTTATGCAGATGGAGTTGCTTCTGTAGAAGGAATCGATGCTGCAATGAAATTGGGAGCAAATCATCCGATGGGACCTTTAGCCTTAGGAGATTTGATCGGATTGGATGTTTGTCTAGCTATTATGGAAGTATTGTATAAAGAATTTGGAGATACGAAATACAGACCTCATCCATTGTTGAGAAAAATGGTTCGTGGTGGAAAATTAGGAATGAAATCGGGAGAAGGATTCTACAAATATTAATAAAAGAAAGGGAGAGCATATTTTACTCTCCCTTATTTTTTTCTCTTAGAAAAGGAGGAAGGAGCCCTTCTTTTTTAAAATCTCGATATAGATTCCAACGGTCATGGAACCACATCCATTGCTCCGGATGTTTGCGAATGACATCTTCCATTTTATGAATAAGGATCTGTGTATTTTCTAAAATATCTTGTTTGCTGTTTTCCGTCCGAATCAAGGGAATTTCCTCTGAAATATAAATGCTGGTAGTATTGTCCTCTTCCAAGCAAGAATATACGAGAAACAGAGGCATATTGTACTTATAAGCAAGACTGACAGCCCCTGTCGGAGCCACAGTTTCTAAACCGAAGAAATGAACGTGAGCTCCTTTATCCCTATGATCTGAAAAAAGAGCATAGATATATTTTTTTTCTTTTTTTTGGTAAGCTTGTAGTTGTCTTACGGTTTGTTTGGATTTTGTCAATAAATCCAGTTTTAAATTTTTCTTTCTAGTTTCGATGATAAATTTTTCAAGATAGGGATTTCTTTGATCTTTAGCCACGGTTACAATAGGAAAGCCATCTCCGGCTTTTACAGCGGCTTCCATATTTCCCATGTGCATGACAGCAGCCATGACTCCTCTTCCTTTCCAATAGGCTTTTTTCATAGAACTTTGATTGTAAATATGGACTTTTTCTTGTAAGTAGCTGTCATACCAGAGAGTCGATAAGAAGTATTTTGTCATAATTTGATAGGAATGAACAGCAATTTTTTTTCTTTCCTCCTCTGTTTTTTCCGGAAAGGCAAGTTGTAAATTCCAAAGAGTTGTTTGTCTTCTTGACGAGATCAAATAATAGGCTGCTTTTCCCAAAAAATTTCCAAAAGCAAAACGAGTTTTTTCCGGCAGCCATAATAGAAGTTGTCGAAAAAATAACAATAGATAAAATTGAATGCGATATTTCATAAAAACGCTCCTTTGAATTTTCTTCTATTATAGCATATCTTCAAAGACTTGTTTGAATTTTCTTTTTATAAATCTAGCGAAATAAATGGCTTTGTGTTATAATTTTTATGAGTAAATAGAATAGGGGGAGCATGACATGAGAATTGGAATTATGGGAGCAATGCATGAGGAAATTATTGAATTAAAACGAGATTTGGAGGAAGACTATCATATAGAAAAAATTGGAGATTTAGAATTTATGATAGGAAAATTGTACGGCAGAGAGGTGGTATTGGTAGAAGGTGGCATTGGAAAAGTTAATGCGGCCTTATGTGCTACCTTGTTGAATCAACATTTTCAGGTCGATGCTCTACTGTTTACAGGAGTGGCGGGGGCTTTGCATCCCGAAATTGAAATTGCGGACATTGTATTGGGAACGGAGCTTGTGGAACATGATTTTGATGTTACTGCTTTTGGTTATCCTTTGGGAAAAATTCCAAGAATGGACGTTCATGCTTTTCCGGCAGATCCTCGCATATTGAAAGTGGCAGAAAAAGTGGGAAATCAGATTTTTGGGGAAAGTCATATATTTCAAGGAAGAATTTTAAGTGGGGATCAGTTTGTGGCAGACCTTGAAAAAATACAGTTTTTACGGGAAACATTTGACGGATATTGCACAGAGATGGAAGGGGCCGCAGTAGCCCATGTCTGTCATATTTTAGGAACTCCCTTTTTGATTATTCGTTCCATTTCGGACAAGGCAAATCATGAAGCTCAAATGGATTATCCGGAATTTGTAAAAATAGCGGCTAAGAATTCAAAAAAAATGATAGAAGGAATCTTACAAGAAAGCATTTGGGAGGAGACATTATGATGAAAATTTATTCTCACTCTATGTTCGGAATTAAGTTAGGTCTACAAAATATGGAAAGATTATGCGAACGTTTGGGCCATCCCGAAAGAGCCTATAAAATCATACATATTGCGGGGACTAACGGAAAAGGATCCACTGCGACAACTTTGGAAAAAATTTTATTGGAAGCCGGATACCGGGTTGGAAAGTATACTTCCCCTCATATTTTAAAATTCAATGAAAGAATCGTAGCGAATGGAGTGCAAATTTCAGAGGAAGAGATAGAATATTATTATTACCAAGTAGAAAAGATTATGAAGGAAGAGAAGATTGATGCTACTTTTTTTGAAATTACAACGGCAATGATGTTTTCTTATTTTCGAGATAAGGGACTTGATTATGTGGTATTAGAAACAGGAATGGGGGGACGTTTGGATGCTACCAATGTTTCCGAGGCTACTCTTTGTATTATTACCAATGTTTCTTTGGATCATACGGAATATTTGGGGGACAGTATTTATAAAATTGCAAAAGAAAAAGCCGGAATTATCAAAAATTGTCCGAAAGTTATCGTAGCGGATCAGCAGGAAGAATTTTTACAGGCTATCTTGGAAGAAAAGGCAGAGCTAATCAATGTTCTGAATAAATATGCAGATGCTCATTACACTTTGGATTTTGAGAATTTTTTCACTCATATTGACATTGAGGGAAAACAATACCGTTTTTCTCTATTTGGAGATTATCAATACCACAATTTTTTATGTGCTTATGAGGCTGCAAAACAATTGGGAATTTCAGAGGACATTATTCAGAAAGCGGCAGAAAAAGTAAGATGGGAATGTCGCTTTGAAGTGGTTTCCAAAGAGCCTCTTGTAATTTTAGACGGAGCTCACAATCCTGATGGAGTTAGAGAATTGGTAAAAATTGTAAAGCAGCATTATCAGAAGAGAGAAGTAGCTATCCTAACTTCTATTTTAAGAGACAAAGATGTAAAAACCATGTTAGAAATGATGACAGAGATTTCCGATGATATTCTTTTAACTTCTTTGGATGACAATCCAAGGGGAAGTACGGCGGAGGAACTATTTCACATTGTGAATCAACCGGCGATTTTCTCAATAGAAGAGAATATGAAGAGGGCCTATGACAAGCTGATCAAAAAGAACCGAAAGTTAAATATTATTTGTGGTTCTTTTTATACTTTAATCAAGTGGAAAGAGGAAGTACAAACCGATGAAATTAATTAGATTATTGAACCTAGTATTATTTCTTATTTTTTTATTCTTCATGTATCATATTTATCAAATTTACAGGGAAGAAGGAATGAGACGAGCAGCGGAAAATGCTAAAATTGAGAAAGAAGTGGAAGAGTCTTTTGCCCTTCGGAAGAAAAATTTTTACTTAACACAAAAAGATGCTCCTCTTCGCCAAAAGGAAAGGAAAGAAACAATTGAAGAAGGAAATCCGGAGGAAAATAAACAAGAAATTTTGAAAGAGCAATTGGAAGAAAAAATGGAAAATACCATTGCAAGTACTTGGAATACTCTTACAGAGAAAACAGATTCTGTGGAGAAAAAAGAAAAGAAAGTCTCAAAAAAAATAGAGAAGAAAGTGGAAAAACCGGTAGAACAACCAAAAAAAGTAGAAACAATACAAAACGAAAAAAGAAAAATAGAGCCAAAAAAGGAAGGAAAGAAAGAAACTCCAAAGGCAGTGATCATTGAGAAAAAAGAAAAGAAAGAAAAACCGGTAGAACAACCGAAAGCACCTGCTCCGGTGGTAACGGAAATTAAGGAAGTGAAATTACCGAAACCTGTGGAGGGAGAAATTCGAGAAATTGAAGGGACCTTTGATGCAAGTTCCCTATAAAAGAGGAAGGTAGGATATGGAAAGTTATCGTAGTATATCTATTCGAGAAATTAGTGAAGCGATGAATTTAACGATATTAAACGAAGGAAACCTAGATTTGAGAGTATTTCGGCCCAATATCTATCAAGTGGGCTATGAGTTGACCGGATTTTTGGCAACGGGAAGTGAAGAGTTGACAGACTACATCAATGTCTACGGGCAAGAGGAGTCCTACTATTTGGAAAAATTACCCTCTGCGATGAAAGAAGAAATTGTCTCCAAGTATTTTTCCTTGCCTTTTCCGGCTTTGGTCATTTCCTCTGCCGCGATTGTGTCCGAAGAAGTACTGGCTATTGCAAAAAAATATAATAAGAACGTTTTACGAAGTCAATATTTAATCAGTGAGACAATCCGGGAATTGAAGTTCTATTTATTACGTCAACTTTGGATAGAAGAAGTATATAAAGATTATGCACTTATGGAAATTCATGGAATTGGAGTGCTTTTGGCGGGATATGACGATGCTAAGATTGGTTCCATGATTGAATTGGTGGGGCGAGGGCACCGATTGATTACGGATAAGAATGTACTCATTCGTCGATTGGGTGAAAATGATGTCGAAGGGATGAATATGTTGGAGAAAACGACGGAAAAAGATCACTTCTTTATCGAAAACCACAGAGGAAGAAAAATTGATGTTACCAGCCATTTTGGGGTAAAATCCACTCGAAAAAAGAAAAAAATCAATATTGTAATTTACTTAGAGGAATGGGATGAAAAGAAGTTCTATGATCGTTTGGGTTTAGATATTGAATATGAGATTTTTGTAGAAGAAAAAATACAAAAAATTACACTCCCCGTTAGAAAAGGACGAAATTTAGCAGTTATTATAGAAACGGCTGCCTTGAATTATCGTTTGCGACGAATGGGATTGAATTCTGCAGAGTATTTTCTCTCACAATCTCAGAAAGTGATTAAGGAGAATCAAGAAAAAAGGGGCTTAAAAATGGGAAATAAAACAATGGTAATGCCGGTGCGAAAACTGAAAAATGAATTTGATTTGAAAGTTATTTATGGAGAGGATTTGATCGATAGCACCTATGTGGAAACTACCAATGTATTTCGACCTTCTCTTGCTTTAGCGGGACACTATGAATTATATCAAAATTTAGAAAATAGAGGAGTTCAGGTTTTTTCTCCGGTAGAATTTAAATTTTTGGAAAGTTTGAGTGAGGAAGATCGAATTGATAATTTAAAAAGATATTTGAGCTATGATTTTCCCATGATTGTCTTGACGACGGGCTTACATGCTCCGGAATATTTTATGAGATTGGTTAAGGAAAGCAAACATATTTTATGTCGTTCTCCTTTCCGAAAACCCTCTCAATTGATTGCGAACTTTAATAATTACTTGGAAACATATTTTGCTCCCACTCTGTCTCTACATGGGGTGTTTGTCGAATTGTATGGGTTTGGAGTTCTTTTATTGGGGAAGAGTGGAATTGGAAAAAGTGAAACGGCTTTGGAGTTGATTCATAGAGGACATCGCTTGGTAGCAGATGACTTTGTAAAATTTTCAGAAAGTCCGACGGGAGATATTATCGGAAAGTCTGCAAGAATACCATATTTTATGGAAATTCGAGGGCTTGGAATTATTGATATTAAAACTCTTTATGGAATGGGAGCCGTTCGTATTGCTAAGAGATTGGATTTAATCATTGAATTAAAGGAGCAGGATGAAGACAGTTACATCACTTCTGTAGGGGAGCAAGTAGAAAAGCAGGAAATTTTGGGAAAATCTTTTCAAAAAGAGACCATTTATATTTCTTCAGGGAGAAATGCTGCTGTTATGGTAGAAATTTTAGTCATGAATACGATGGCGAAAATTTTAGGTTATAATGCGGAAAAATCTTTTGATTTTGGAATGAAGCAATTAAATAGTGAAGATTAGAGCTGGGATTATACATTTCGAGGAGATACAAGAAAAAAGAAAATTGTTAGCAAGGAAGAGGTAGAATAGTAGCTCCGGAATTTTATAGAAGCAATCCTCGAAGAATAAGAGATAAAAAAAGAGACTGCTTTGGGATACAGTCTCTTTTTTTAAGAAAGGATTAGGCTTCGAAAGCCCGATTGTATGGTGTGGCCTAAGGGTTTCAGGCTCAAACCCTTAAGCAACTTAATACTACCACATAATTATTTGTTTGTCAATATATTTTTTTTAAAAATTAAAAGGAACTAATAAAGTTCAGGATTAGGGGGAGTTTAAGGTGTCAAATCAAAGATATAAAGTTTTATTATTTATGATAGCGGCTATTTGGGGAGGGGGTTTTCCCATCACAAAAATAGCATTAAATTATGGAGCCAGTCCAAATGCTATTTTAGCAGTTCGTTTTCTTTCCGCTTCTGCTCTCTTATTCTTATATCTTTGTTATAAGAAGGAGAAAATAGAGAAGTCGGAAATTACATTGGGTCTATTTACAGGGAGTTTATTAAGTGTAGGATTTTCTTTACAGACAGTGGGATTATCTTATACGACGGCTTCTAAAAATGCTTTTTTAACAGGAACTTATGTTGTTTTAACTCCTTTTTTTGCATGGCTTTTTACCAGAAAGATGCCGAGAAAACAGATTTATCTTTCCTGTTTTTTATCTTTGACGGGTATTTTTTTACTCTCTTGGAGTGGCGAAAATTTTTCCATGCAGTTTGGGGATATTCTGAGTTTGCTTTGTGCCATATTCTATGCAATACAAATCAGTTATATGAGTGCTCGAATTGGAAATAAAAATCCTCTTCATGTCAATTTTTTTCAAATGTTGTCTGCGGGAATTTTAACTCTGATTTATAATATTCTATTGGAAGAGGGAAGTGTTTTTTCCTTTCCGGAAAATGAGGTACAATTTTTTTCGGTTGCTTTTCTAGTTATTTTTAATACTCTCCTTGCATATTCTGCCCAGACAGTGGCTCAAAAATATGTAGAATCCGGTTTGGTCTGTTTAATTTTATCCACGGAGATTTTATTTGGAGCCTTTATTTCTTTCTTGTTTTTAGGAGAAATTTTAAGTTTTCAAAGTTTGCTCGGCGGTTTTTTGATGTTTTTGTCTATTTTTTTAGCAGAATTTGACTGGAAGAAGAAAAAGTGATAAAGAATCAATCATAAAATAGATATGGAATAATCATTTGTCATGAAATGAAAAGAATGCTATTGCCATTTTCCTCTTTTTTCAATACAATGAGATGAAAAAATAAAATATTTATTGAGAGGAGAGGACAATGAAGTTATTTTCAGAAGTACAAAAAATAGGAAAAGCTTTGATGACACCTATTGCTATTTTACCGGCAGCAGGGTTATTACTAGCTTTTGGAAACAAATTAAGTTTACCGATTATGGAGCAGGCAGGACAAATTATTTTTTCCAACCTTCCTTTGTTGTTTGCGATTGGAGCAGCGATCGGTTTGGTAGGTGGAGACGGAGTTGCTGGATTGGCAGCGATTGTTGCTATTTTGATTATGAACACTACCATGGGCTTGGTCGCAGGAGCGGCACAGGGTCTTGCCAATGGAGATCCTTCTTTTGCTATGGTTATGGGGGTTCCCACTTTGCAGACAGGAGTATTTGGAGGACTCATTGCAGGAATTATTGCGGCGATTTGTTATAATAAATTCTATAAGACGGAATTACCTGCCTTTTTAGGATTCTTTGCAGGGAAGAGATTGGTTCCCATCATGACTGCTGTTGTGGCCTTTCTTGTTGGACTGGCCATGCCTTGGATTTGGCAACCGGTGCAACATGGGCTGGCTGCCTTGAGTTACTTAGCAAATGAAACCAATACGAATGTGTCTACTTTTATTTTTGGAGTGATAGAAAGAGCCTTGATTCCTTTCGGTCTACATCATATTTTCTATGCGCCGTTCTGGTATCAATTTGGAGAGTATACAACGAAAGCCGGAGAAATTATCAATGGAGATCAGGCGATTTGGTTTGCGATGTTGAAAGATGGGATTCATAATTTCTCAGTAGCGAGCTATCAAGGTGCCGGAAAATTCCTGACAGGAAAATTTGTATTTATGATGTTTGGACTTCCGGCAGCCGCTTTGGCGATGTATCAGGAATCTCGTCCGGAAAATCGAAAGTTGGTGGGAGGAATTTTATTCTCAGCCGCTTTGACATCTTTTTTAACGGGAATTACAGAGCCGATTGAATTTACTTTTATTTTTGTAGCACCGGTGTTGTATGCAATTCATTGTGTGTTTACAGGACTTTCTTTCATGTTGATGAATATGTTGGGAGTTCGTATCGGGATGACATTCTCAGGAGGATTTATTGATTATGTTGTCTTTGGTGTTCTACCGGGAACGAGCGGCTTTGAAACAAGATGGTATTTTGTGATCCTTGTAGGAGCCATTATTTCTGTTATTTACTATTTTGGATTCCGATTCTTCATTCGAAAATTTAATTTGGCAACTCCGGGAAGAGAAGCTGCCGTGGAAGTCAAAGAAAAAAAAGAGGTGGCAGAAGATCAATTGGCAAGCGGAGTATTGGATGCTCTAGGAGGAACAGAGAATTTATTGTCTTTGGATGCTTGCATTACAAGATTACGAGTAGAAGTGAAGGATACTGGTAAGGTAGAGGACAATGCTTTAAAATCTTTAGGAGCGACTGGAGTTTTAAAAGTAGGAGAACACGGAGTACAGGCTATCTTTGGGGCAAAAGCTCAGTTTATTTGCAATGATTTGAAAAAAATGACCGGAATTTAGTAGAATATGGTTTTTGTCGTAGCAGAAAGAGATGGAGAAAATCTATCTCTTTTTTTCTTGCTTTTTCCTTGAAAATAGGTAAAATATAATAGATAAGGATATGGAAGCAAAGGAGGAAAACTATGATCAAAAACTCTTTTTATTTGGAAGTCAATCGTGATGCAATTCTTCATAATATAGAAGTATTGAGAAAATGGAAAAAGAAAGATATCATTCCTGTGATAAAAGCAAATGCTTACGGGCATGGAGCTGTTGAAATGGCAAAAACTTGTCTTCAAGCCGGAATCACACAGGTGGCAGTTGCTCGTTATGAAGAAGCGAGACATATTTTGGAAGATTCTTATTTTCAAAGATTATCCGAGACAGTTCCTTTTCAAATCTTAGTTTTTGAAACTATGGGAGATGATTCCGTTATCAAGGCATTTCCGAGAATCGACATGGCCATTAACTCTTTGGAAGACTTAAAAGAGGCATTGGAACATGGAATTTCTCCTAAAAGAATGCATGTGAAAATAGACTTATCCTTTGGGAGAAATGGAATTGAAGAAAAAGATTTTAAATATTTGATCCGGGAAATACAAGAAAAAAATATCTTTTTGAAAGGAATTTTCTCTCATTTATTTGCCTCCTCTTATGAAGACGGATTACTATGTATTGAGCTATTTTCTACTTTGCTTTCTCAAATAGGAAGGGAACATTTTGAGAGAATTCACTTGCAAAACAGTGCTTCCACTTACAATTATGACTGTGATATTGTAACGGATATTCGAGTGGGAATGTTAAATTATGGTTTGCAAGAACCCGGTTATTTTCACGAGGATTTACAACAGGCTTTTTCTTTAAAAGGACGAGTAGACAGTATTCGTGCGGGGAAAGATATGAAGTATTTGGCTTATGAAAGAAAAGAAGAACTTGGAGTGGAAGAAGTCAAATGGATAGCGAAAATAAAAATTGGCTATGCAGACGGTTTTGGAAAACAAAATGAAAATACGAACTGCTTGATTCATAGAAAGGAATATCGAATTGTAGAGATAACTATGGATAACAGCTTCTTAGAGGTAGATGAGAGAGTGAAAGTGGGAGATGAAGTTATTTTGTTTTACAATGCAGCGAAAGTGAAACAAGAAACAGGGAAGCAAGTTTATGAACATTTAACAGGATTGACAGAGAGGCTTCCTAGGAAGTGGATAGGAGAAATGAAGTGATAGGAAACATAATAAAGGGATTGGCTATTGGTGTGGCGAATATTATTCCAGGGGTTTCTGGCGGAACGGTTGCAGTTTTATTGGGAATTTATGAAAAACTTACGGATGCCATTGGGAATTTTTTCTTAGCAAATTTTCAAAAGAAGAGAGAATATTTTCTTTTTTTATTACAAATTATGCTAGGGGCAATCTTAGGAATTTTATTATTTGCTAAGTTGATTGAATGGAGTATTCAGAAGTATCCAAACGTGACAGCAAGTTTTTTTAGCCTTTGTATTCTCCCTTCTTTGTTTTATATGATCAAGCCTTATCGGAAGACAAAAAAAAATCTTTTCCTTTTTTTCTTGGGGACTTTGTTTTTAGGAATTTTTATGTTTTTGAGTGTTTGTTTTCAAAAAAAAACAGGAGTAGAGACGACTCCTGTGACTATGATTTCCTTTTCTTATGGAATAAAACTATTTTTTTGTGGTCTACTTGCCGGTGCTGCTATGATTATTCCGGGAATATCCGGTTCTTTACTATTGTTGATCTTCGGAGAATATTATCACATTCTTTCCTTCCTTTTACAGGTGAGAATTTTGCCTCTTGTCTACTTGGCAGTGGGAGTTGCTTTAGGTCTGGTTCTTTTCTCCAAAGGGATTCATTGGCTCTTACAGAGAGAAGAAGAAAAAACCATGTTTTTTATTGCAGGGATTGTTTTCATGTCTATTTTTCAGATTTGGATAAGTTTGTTGAGCTAACTTTGTAAAAACCGTATTTTTGAAAAATTTTCATAGACTTTTCAGAAGAAAGAAAGTCTATGAATTTTTTTTGTTCTTCGTTTTTTTCTTCATACATTTTGATTGCATATAGGGTATTGTATTTATCTTTTGGAAGTTCAAGTACCAAAAGACTATTTTTGATGAAGTGAGCATCTGCCAAAGAGAGAATTGCAAAATCCTCTTCTCCTAAGTCTACACTTTCCATAGATAGAATTCCCCTTGGTTGATAGGTAATAGATCGTTTAAAATCTGTCCATAAATTTTCATCTTTTAAAAGAGTGACAATATTTTTTCCTGTTGTATTCATATCCGGATCCGGAATGCTGATGGAGGCATTTTCCAATTGTCGCAAGGAATTGATTTTTTGAACTCCGATTACCACAAGAGATGTTTGTAAAATAGGGTTTTTGAACTCCTCATTCCAAGAGTCTACGATATGGATTCCTATTTTAGGAAGAGTTTCCATTTCTCTTGAATGATATTCAAAAACTTCAATTATTTCACGGTTTCCTTCTCGACGATAGGCTGCTATAATTTCAGGAATAACGTGATGCAATTCATAGGGAATGGAAAGTGGAATTTTCGTCTCTTGTTTCAGCTGACATTTGGATAGGAGTAAAAAAGCCAAGAGAATAACAAGACTGAATAGAAATCGTTTCATGGGAAGGACCTCCTAAATATATTTGTTTTATTGTATCATAATTTTTGAAAAAAAGGAAAAAATTAAAAAATACAATTTTGTAACTGTTACAAAAAAATATTGACAAAAATTATAAACTATGTTATGATATTTTCATAAGGAATAGATTTTAATTTTAAGGAGGAACAAATATGAAAAAAGTAGAACTATTGAATAAATATTTATCAAATTTAGCAGTGTTAATTGTAAAATTACACAACTTGCATTGGAATGTAGTAGGACAACAATTTATGTCGATTCATAGCTTTACAGAAAGTCAGTATGATACTTACTTTGGATACTATGATGACGTAGCGGAGGCTTTGAAAATGCAAGGACAAAGACCTTTGGTAAGAATGAAAGACTATTTGGCAGTGACTTCCATTCAAGAGCTGGAAGATAAAAATTTCTCTCCTTGTGAAGTATTGAGCATTGTGAAGGCTGATTTGGAAGAAATGAATCAATTGGCAAAAGAAATTAGAGAGCTGGCAGGAGAAGAAGACGATTTTGCAGTTTCTAATATGATGGAAGATCATATTGCAGCAAATAAAAAACAATTATGGTTTATTGATTCTATGACGAAAATAGATTGTGAATTATAAAAATACCGATGGAAGACCTTGAAATTTTTCAAGGTTTTCTTTTTTGTCTATATCATAATAAAAAACCTCTTGCTACAGCAAGAGGTTACTATTCATAATGGTGCCTAGAAATGGATTCGAACCATCGACCGTACGGGTATGAACCGTATGCTCTAGCCAACTGAGCTATCTAGGCATAATGGTGGAGATAAGCGGGATCGAACCGCTGACCTACGCAGTGCAAGTGCGTCGCTCTCCCAAACTGAGCTATATCCCCCTATTTTTTTCTGGAGCGGGAAACGAGGTTCGAACTCGCGACATTCAGCTTGGAAGGCTGACGCTCTACCAACTGAGCTATTCCCGCAGCTTTTTCATTTTAGTATATATTTGATTTTTTGTCAACTATTTTTTTATTTTTTTAAAATAAATTTACAAACTTTTCATAACATGATAGAATTTATAAAAAATCAGGAAAAATTCGATAAAGTTAAAGAGTAAAGTGGAAAAGAGGGATGTATGAAAAGAGAAGTTGTCATTGTAACAGGGTTGAGTGGTGGAGGAAAAACAACCGTTTTAAATATTTTAGAGGATCTATCATACTACACCATTGATAATATGCCGATTGGAATGGAAAAATTCTTATTTTATACAAATTTGGAAAAAATAGCAATCGGAATTGATATTCGTACCTTTCAAAGTCTGGAAGATTTTCTTTCCGTCATGCAAGGTTTACGAGAAAAAAAGATTTCCTATCGTATTATTTTTGTAGAAGCAAGCAAGGAAGTTATTTTAAGCCGTTATCATTTGACAAGACGACATCATCCTCTGAAGGAAAGCACTTTACTGAAGAGTATTGAAAAAGAAATCGCTTTTATGTCTTCCATTAAAGAAATGGCGGATGGGGTTATTGATACTAGCTTCTTAAAACCTAGAGATTTGGAGCCGAAAATCAAAGCAATTTTAAAAGTGCAAGGTTGTTCGCGAGAAATTAATATTCATCTGCAATCTTTCGGGTTCAAATATGGTTTACCCATTGATGTGGATTTGGTTTTTGATGTACGTTTTTTACCCAATCCTTATTATCAGGAAGAATTGAAAGCAAAAAATGGAAATGATCCGGAGGTTGTACACTATATTAAATCTTTTCCTATCAGTGAAGAATTTTATAAAAAATTATATGATTTCATCTCTTTTTTAATTCCACAGTATATTGCAGAAGGAAAAAAGCATTTGAGTATTGGAATCGGATGTAGTGGAGGAAAACATCGTTCGGTCGCTTTTGTCAATACATTATATGAAGACCTAAAAAAAGAAAACAAATGGAGGGTCTATAAAAGTCATAGGGAGCAAGAATTTGGAAATTGGTAAGTGGAATATTCCGGAAAATCCCGGAGTATACTTGATGAAAGAAAAAAATAAGATTATTTATGTCGGGAAAGCCAAAAATTTATATAAAAGAGTGAAATCCTATTTCCAAAAGGAAGTAGATCGAGAAAAAACAAGAGAACTTGTGAAACATATTGATGATATTGAGTATATATTATGTCCTTCCGAATTGGACGCTCTTTTGTTGGAGAACAATTTAATCAAAAAATATAATCCAAAATACAACATTGCTTTAAAAGACGAAAAAACATACCCCTATCTAAGTTTAAGCAAAGAAACGTTTCCGGCCCTACATATGATACGAAAAACAAAGCATTTGGACTTGGAACACTATGAATATTTCGGACCTTATCCTTTTGGTGCCTGGAAGCTGAAAAAAATTTTATTGAAATTATTTAAAGTCCGGGATTGTTTTTGGAATATGAACAAGAAATACAAAAGACCCTGTCTGAAATATGATATGAAAACTTGTTTGGGTCCTTGTGTCCATAAAGAAGTACGAGAAGAGTACCAAGAAATGGTAGCGAAAGTGAGACAAATCTTGAAAGGAAATACACGAGAATGTATTCAAGGTTTACGTTCTGCTATGGAAGAAATGGCAGAAACATTTCAATTTGAAAAAGCTATTGTATTGCGAGAACAAATCCAAGAATTGTCGAATTTGGAAAAAGAACAGATCAGTGAATATGGAAAAGAGATTGATGAGGATGTTTTTGTATGGAAAGAAGTTTATGAACGAATGTTTCTTTGCGTTTTAAATGTCAGAGAAGGAAAGATTTTAGGAAAAATTTCCAGTAATTTTTTACTGGAAGAGAAAGTGTATGAAAATTTGGAAGAAGAATTGCTTCTTTCTTACTATCGAAAATATCCGCTTCCGAAAAGTATTGTTTTGGAAGAGAAATATCAGCAAGTGTTAGAAGAAGGGATTTCTCATCTGGAAATGCTATTCGAAAAGAAGATAGAGAGGTATTTCCCGAAGATAAAAAGCAGACGAGGAGAACTGCTGAATATGGCTTTGTTAAACTTAGAGAAGGATATTGAAAATTTTCACTTAAAAAAAGAAGTGATAGAAGAGGGAATGAAGGAACTGTATTCGTTTCTAGGTTTGAAACATTTTCCAAGGAGAATTGAGTGTTTTGATATTTCCAATATTCAGGGAAAAGATGCAGTTGCCTCTATGAGCGTATCTATTGAGGGAAAGGCGGCAAAGGGTGAATATCGAAAGTTTAAAATTCAATGTAAGGATACACCGGATGATTTTGCTATGATGAGAGAAGTCATCTATCGAAGATATTCTAAATTGGAAGCAAAAGATTTTCCGGATGTTATTTTAATTGATGGAGGTTTGGGACAGATTAATTCTGCCGGAGCTGTTTTAGAGGAATTAGGAAAAATTCAATTTACAGATCTATTAAGTTTGGCAAAACGAGATGAAGAAGTATATAAATATGGCGAGGGACTTCCTTATTCCATTCCCAAAGACAAAGAAGCTTTGAAGATATTTCAAAGAGTTCGGGATGAGGCACACCGTTTTGGAATCACGTATCATCGAAAGTTGCGTAGTAAACGAGTCATCTCTTCCGAATTGGATACTATTGAAGGGATAGGAGAAGTGAGAAAAAAGAAATTGTTAAAGAAATTTTCTTCTGTAGCAGGAGTAAAAGCAGCAACTTTAGAAGAATTGGAAGAATGTGTTCCTAAAAATGTTGCAATACGAATCAAGGAAGAGCTGGGAGGATAAGTTCATGTTTTATATTCTATTGTTATTGGGATTGCTATTTTTGTTTTTCTTATTGCTGAGAAAGATTGAAATGATCAATACACGGGAAAAATTACGAATTATTACGGGATTGAAAAATCACTTGGAAATGGATAATTTACAAGAAGTGATTCAAATTGAATATGATGAGACCCTGAAACAAATTGTAAAACAAGAAGCGGAATTGGATAATTCTTTAGAAGAATTAAGAGAATATAAAAAAGAATTGGAACTGACTTATGATTCTCTGCTATCAAAGTCTACACAGTTGGAATACAGCAATCAATTTTTAGAAAAACGGGTTGCGAATCTTTCCAATTTAAACTCTATCTCTCGAAGTGTGCTTTCTATTTTTGAATTGGATAAAATTATCAATATTATTTTAGATGCTTATTTTGTATTGACCGGAGCAAAGAGAATCTCTCTTTATCTATGGGATGAGGAAGGAAATCTATTAAACAAAAAAATTAAAGGCTCCATTCGATTTCAGGGAACCGTCAGTTATTCTCCGGAATTGTTAAAAAAATTCGGAA
>UMKD01012748.1_pt1 | contig 26643 bp, 30 predicted proteins | sample 1966221 | NCBI WGS metagenome assembly UMKD01 (sample SAMEA4836167, study PRJEB28245) | human gut metagenome | biome: gut microbiome; material: fecal sample | place: Denmark | collected 2008
GCTTCTACATTGCCAAAGGTGATACCACTTCTCAATCTGACCCGAGAGTCGCAGGAGCTGACATTATCATCACGGTTAAAGAAGATGATATGAGCTTTTTCGGTGAAGAGCCAGATTATGAGATAAGGACGTGATATGGCTAAACGTGTTCGGGTCGTTAATAACATACATGCGTTTGTAGAAGGTGTTAATCGCAGAGCCGCAAGAGCCGTGATGTCTGGTGCAAATGTTATTGGTCTCAGGGCAGCTCTGTATACGCCAATCGACACATCTACGCTAATTAACTCACAGAATAGGGAACTGAAAGTAAATGGATATTTACTGACAGGTAGGGTTATTTATACAGCCAATTATGCCGCTTATGTACATAATGCACCGGGCACATTAAAAGGCCAACCTAGGGCTCACTTTGGTAAAACTCGTGAAGGGAAATCCTTTGGCGGTGGTAGTTTAACCGGAAACTATTGGGACCCGAACGCAAAACCTAAGTTCCTGCAATTAGCTGCCGAAGAGGGAAGACAAGAAGTTGAAGAGGCGATCAGGCGGGAGATGACATTGTGATTATTGACGACTTTCTCGATTACTTGGAACGTGGAAATCTAACCAATGGCTTCATTATTCAGCGTTTAGATTGGAAGGAGCGTACAGATACCAAAATTCAGCAGTATATTGTTGTCCGTCCCTCCAGTGGCACTGGTCGTCTGGGTGAGTTAAGTGCTGATGATTATATCGATGTTATTCTCGTGTCTGCGCAAGATGACCCAATTCCCGCATTAACTCGCGCTGATGAAATACTCAAATATGTTGCAGCAAACCCCAGTGACTGTAATCTCAACTCAGTTTTTAACATGGGCGGGTTGCCGTCAGGAATTGTAACCACAGAAAACCGAACGATATTCAGACTCTCATTCCGCTGCTTATCATAAACAAACAAATCTCAAACTAGGTCGCCAATGTGCGGCCTTTTTTATTTTCTATAGAAAGAGGTAAACACATGGCAGATTGCCCAGTACAAACCAATAAGCTGATTGGGCGTAATGCGATTATTCGTATTGCGAAAGGTTGCCCCGATCAGGTTCCAGACCAGTCAGCATTTAAACGCATTGGGGCATTGACCACTAAGTCATTTGACTTGTCGCCAAACTCCATCACATCGGAAGCTGATGACACTAAAGGCTTAGTCGAAAACGTAGTCACCAACTTAGATATGACCATTTCATTTGGTGGTGAATACCGCAAGCGTGATAAAGATGACGACTTTGGCCCATTGTTATTGCTTCAAGAAATCCCTAAAGAAGTTCAAGCAGGTCGCCAGCCGTCATATTGGGTTCAGATGGATTTCACTGGCGAAGATGCAATTGTGCTGCAAGGTTATTTCGTTTTCACTTCTTGGTCATCTGAATTTCCTGCATCAGAAATTGCCACTTACTCAGGCGAGGTTAAAGTTTCGGATGCTGATACGGTTGAATGGCTTGTCGAAGAAGTCCCAGTGACTAGCGTAGCGGTTACGCCAACAACGTTAAGCGTAAAAGAAGGTGAAACAGGCACGTTCACAGTTAACTTCGCGCCAACTGACGCAACCAACAAGAACTACACGGTTGTAAGTGATAAGACCAACTTTGCAACAGTTAGTAAGCTGGTGAATGTTGTCACTGTCACAGGTGTTGCAGCAGGAACAGCAAACGTAACTGTCACATCTGAAGATGGTGCAAAAACTGCTAAATGCGTAGTCACTGTCACAGCTGCTTAATATTACAAAGGGTGCTTACTAGTGCCCTTGATAATATTCAGGGGGAAATATGACAGCAAGAAAGGAATATGGCGAATTCACAATATCAACGCCTGATAAAGATTATTTGTTTAGACCATCATTTGATGCAATGACGAGAATAGGAGCGCCAGAGCAGATTGTTAACGCATTTACTTTGCTAAGTGGTGCAGAAGTTCAAATGTTAATTGCTCGTGCCATACAGGCTTATGGTGCTGTTCCTGAATGGCTATTTAAAGCATTAAAAAAGCCAACGTATGGGCGCAGTGTTTTATCAACTTCAATGATGGTGATGCAAGCTTGCTGTAATGATGATTGCGATGAGCTTATTGGTGAGTGGAAACCCAGTAAAAATGGCGTTATCTACAAGCTGGGAAAGATGCCAATAACAGATATCATCGTGTTAGCTCGTGAGTTAATGACCCACGGAATTATCGGAAAGGCAAAAGTAAGAAAGCTTCAGCGTAACGAAGGTAAAAACGAATTTACAGATAGCTTTAATGCTATCGAATATATTACCGCTGCTCGTGCTCATTTTGGTATGAATCGCGAGGAAGCCGAACAATTAACAATGACTGAGTTCGTCATGATGTTAAAAGCCAAGTATCCAGACGAGAAAGGCTTCACTCGTGAAGAATACGACGAGATCATGAAAACTGATGACCAGCGCAATGATGAGCTGGCAACAGGTAAGCGTAGGTTGGTGAGTCGGAAGTAGCCTATTTTCTTTTCATGACATTTAGTAGGTCATCTAGACTGTTTTTTATTAATGGAACTCTACTGTAATTTAAGTTGTGATACTCATGAGGGTCTGAAAAAGGGTCACCATATTCGATTGCAGCTAGATAATTCATCCATGCTTCATTTAGTTTATTTTTATCATTTTTAGAAGATAAAAAAATCAACATTCTCATGTCATTGTGTTTAATTCTATCGCGAACTGGTTCTAATGGGATATATGACCATAGCTCTTTTTCCGTATGAATTTGCTTGAATACAATATCGAATTTTTCATTGTATTCCTTCCTCTTCTCTCTTCTTAAGCTGAGTCTATTGCCTAAAAAAGCACCAACTAGTAAAGAAATTGCTGACGATATGACGCTCATCTTGTCACCAGTTAAATATAATAATGGATGTTAACTACTCTTTGCATATATCGGCTAGTTAACTAAAAAGTTTAAAAAGCTCACACATTTGTGTGGGCTTTCTTTTTTTAAAGAGGTCAGTTATGGCAGAAAGTCAAAGCATGGGCGGCATTCATTATGATGTTGCCATGGATGTTAAACCAATGCTATCAGGCGAGCGTCAGGTTGGCTCAAGCTTAGATAGAATGGAAGGAAACTTTAATAAAGCGTCTAAATCGATTGATAGCGCCGAGAAATCTATGCTGTCCTTCTCAAAAGCTGCTCTAGCAGTCTCGTCAGCGATAAGTGTAGGTGCCATAGTCAATATGGTTGATGAGTGGGGGCAGGTTGCAGCGCGAATTAAAATGGCTCTCAAATCAGTTGAAGGTGATATTGAGAAATACGCTTCCATCCAAGAGCGATTCCTAGAAATAAGTAACCGTAACGGTAAGGCCATTGAAGATACTCAATTATTGTATGTCGGCGCGGCTACATCAATGCAGGAGCTAGGATATAACACAGAACAAACAATTGATTACATTGAATCCCTTTCATCTTCTTTAACAGCTAACGCATCCAGCGCTAATGAAACTCAATCGATGATCAACGCACTTAATAAGGCAATGGTTTCGGGGAAAGTTGCGGGTGAAAACTGGAACTCAATAATGAACGCCACTCCGACATTGATTGGAGATATCGCCAAGCAGTTATCTATTATGCGCGGTGGCGTAAAGGTCACAGAGCAAGATGTTAAGAAGCTTGCAGCAGATGGGAAAATTTCTTTCCAGTTATTTGCCGATGCGGTTATCAGGGCAAAAGAGGCCAACAATGCAATGGCTGATAGCATGGATAACACTGTAGCTGATGGGTTCACAAAACTAACTAACTCAGCCAAGGCTTATTTTGGTGAGCTAAATCAAGGCCTAGGAATAACAAGAAATATATCTGCTGGATTTGCTGTTTTATCTGAGAACTTTGATAAGGTTGCGGCTGCGGCTGTCATTGCGACTTCGGTTATTGGGGCAAGATATGTTGGCGCATTATCGGCATCAATAAAGGCTAAAATAGCTGATGCTGCTGCATCTGCTAAACAAGTACTATCAACAAGATCAGCGGCACTTGCTGTGCGTGATGAAACGCAGGCTATCATTAGTAATCTAACGGCTGAGAGAGCTAAGATTGTTGCTCAAAACCAATGGATGGCTTCCCAATCTGTAATTAATAGGCAGATGGGAGTAAATATTAGTTATCAAAAAGAATACCAAGCCAATGCAGCCAGAATAGCTGCGATAGATACGCAAATGGCCACAGCTAAAACGCAATTAGCAGCTGCAACAAATCAGGCTTCAATTGCTAATAGAGCATATGCAGCGAGCGCTAATATGTTGCGTGGAGGGCTAGCATTAATAGGTGGTCCTATGGGGGCGGCCACATTAGCAGCAGGTGCAATTTTTTACTTCTACCAAAAGAGCCAAGAGGCCAAGCAAGAGGCATTAGCTTTCGCTGATTCAATCGAAGAATTGAAAAATAAGATGAAAGATATGTCTGACGTTGCCTTAATGGGTAATATTGCCGAGGCAAGTAAATCCATTGATGCTCAAAAAGAGTCAATACAAGACCTTAAAGATGAGTTGGAAATACTACAAGATAACTACAGTTATACAGCCAGAAATACAGCCGAATATCAAAACAGGTCAGAAAACCTAGAAAAAATTCAGCGTGACATAGCTATCAAAACCAAGGAACTGGAAGAGGCGCAAGATAAGCTAGCCAAAACGACTAAGTATGTTTCTGATGTTACGGGCGAGTTGGCTGATAGAAATAAAGATTTGTACGATGCTATGAATAGTGCATCAGGGATGGCTGGAAAAATGGGGGGCGCTATTGGTGCATTGCAGCAGAGAATTAAAGCTGCTGCCGATGAGAAAGCCAGATTAAATAAGGAAATGCGTGATAACCCAGAAACTGATGATGGGAAAAAAGCCATTTTAAATTTAAAAGAACAAAACGAGTTATTAGGAATAAAAGACAAGCGGCAGAGGGCAATCAGGAAAGCGGAAATGGATGCTGCTAAGCTGACTCAGAACGCTGATCAGGCAAAGGATATAGTAGCATTAGCAACTGCAAACTATGATCTAACAGAAGCTGAACGCGAAAGCTCTAAGGCAGCAAAGGCATCAACAAAAACCACTGATGAGGCAGGAGAGGCGCTTAAACGTCTGCAAACTGAATTAACCAGACTCAACCAAGGTTATGCAGAAGGCTCTCTTGAGTTGGCACAGTATGATGCTGCACAGGCACTAGGTGCTAAAGCTTCACCTGAGCAAATAGCATTAGCAAAAGAGCGCGCTAAATCCATTTGGGAAGTACAGGCGGCAACCAAAGCAGCAACTAAAGCCGAGGAAGATAGAAAGAACAGTCAGGCAAACTTCACATCTCTCCAAGAAAGCGCTTCACCAGTGACAGCAATAGATAACCAATTCGCTAAACAGATGGAGCAAATCAACCAGTATAAGCAACTTTACCCACAAAGTATTGCTGAGGCTGAGGCATTGCGTTCTCAAATCGAGGAGCAGTATCGTCAGAAGAGGATGGATGCACAGTGGCAAGAACTGAGTAACGCTAGTTTAGGCTACAACATGCTTACATCAGCTGTAGATTCCTTTGGTGGTAATGCATCGAATGTAATTACTGGTTTAGTAACAGGCACGATGTCAGCAGCAGATGCAGCACGTTCACTGGGTAACACCATGCTAAATAGTGTCGTTAACTCACTTGTGCAGGTTGGCGTTGAAATGCTGAAAAACTTCATCATTGGTCAAACTATGGGGAGTGCTGCTGCCGCTGCTTCAGCTGGTCAAGCTGCATTGGTTGCTACAGCTTGGGCTCCTGCTGCTGCATTGTCATCACTAGCAACATTAGGCGCAAATGCTGTGGCGGCTAACTCTGCAATTGTCGGGACTGTAGGCGTTGCTAAGGGAATGGCCGTTGCAGGCGCTAGATACAATGGTGGTCCCGTTGGCGCTGGTCAAATGTATCAAGTCGGTGAGCATGGCAAGCCTGAAATCTTCAAAGCCAGTACCGGAAAGCAATACATGATACCGGGTGACAATGGGCGAGTTATTTCGAATAAGGATATGCAGGGCAGTGGTAATGGAATCACCTTGAACATTGAGTTCAACGACTACTCATCGGGCAAGCATCAATTTGAGGCTCAGGCATCACAAAACGGTGATACGTTGACAGTTCAGGCATTCTTAACTGATATGCAAGAGAAGGGACCTATGCATCGCTCAATAACTCAAAACACCACAGCAACAACCAGACTGTAAAGGCTATCCATGGAAATAATCGACTACCCTGAATGGTTCCCGTTACCACAAAAAGCGGATAAGAACATGACGTTTGATACTGGGTTTCGAACGGATCAGCCTCAAGTTGGAGCGCCGATATTCCAGAAGCTAACGGATGACATTAAAACAGTTTGGAATGTTAAGTGGATATTCCAGCTAGGTGAAGAAAGGGCTTTTCAGCAATGGTTGAGAAGCCCTAATTATTTGGACAACTGTACTAAGTGGTTCAGGATGCCGATTAATCTTGGTGGTTCTGGACTGCAGCCTCAGGAGCTTCACTTTGTTAGCTATCCAGTGCAAACGTCGATTAATGGCAGCGTAGTAACTTGGACTGGCTCCGTTATCTGCCGCAAGCTATTTAATGAAGATGACGAGTTTGGCGATTTAATTGTCGAGATACCGCCAAGAGATTGGGGCTTGCTTGATTATGTTGTCACCGAGCGATTACCACGATGCAAGGGGGGAGAATGAAGTTAAGAGAGTACCGAGCGCAACGACCGATGCGCACATTCTACGAGACCATTCAATTCTATCATCCCTCATTCGGAAACATTCATTTAGTCAGCTTGCAGATAGAGCCTAAAGTCTTGGGCGGTGTTGAGTATCAGCCGTGCAACTTTGAGCTAGCGGAGAGCCAGCAAAGTAAAACGCCAATTATCGATGCTTCGGTTAAGTTTAGCCGAGTCGCACAGGACTTTAAGCAGCAACTAAAGTTATGGCGGTCAAATACTCGAATGAAGCCGATTATCGCAACATTCAGGCTATTTGATTCAGCTGACAAAGATAGCCCGATAAGTGAATGGTCGCTGTACGTGAAAGACTGCTCACTCGATGCGGAATCGGTCACTGTCACGCTGTCGATAAATAACCCGCTGAATAAGAACGTTGGGCGTATTTACACGATGGAAGAATTCACAGGCTTGGAGACTGTTTAATGACGAGAAATGAATTCATAAACAAGATGATAGGCAAGCCGTGGAAGAATCGCGCATGTACCTTTGAGGCGTGTGATTGCTGGGGTCTTGTCGTGTTGTATTTTAGGTACGTACTAGGTACGGAAATTCATCATGACGCTGGCTACGAATCAGACCATGATTTTGTCACTTGCTATCAGGGTGAGGTTGAGTTCTGGCAGCGTACCGAGCATCCAGTCAATGACGGAATATTCATTGGTTATCGCGGCTCTCAGCCAGCTCACATCGGGTTAGTTATCGACGGCAATGCATTTCATAGCCGAGGTGAGAATGGGGCTGTACGCATGGACAGGCTCATTGTGCTTGAGAAGAAATTTACACGATTGGAGTTTATGAAATATGCCGATAGTTGAAATACAAAAAGTAGCCGGCACCAAAAAAGAAAGAGTCGATTTAACAGTCGGCTCTTTTTTTTATAGCGATTTTCTAGTGCATCAGCACTTACATAACGATGTTGTGATTGTGGTTAACGGTCGTGAGATGCAAGATGATGACGAGTTAGATTTCGAGATAACGCCGACGCACTTTATTCAAGTATTCGACCAACCGAAGGGTGTGATCGGCGATATTCTGAATCCAGTGTTTAACCTTGTCACAAAAGTATTTTCGTTTCTTGCACCAAAGACGCCATCATTTTCTGCGGCTGAATCGAATGTCAAAGATAGTCCGAATAACCGCCTCACAGGGCAAACAAACGTTGCAAGGGCATATCAAGCAAGACCAGAGATACACGGGCAAGTGAGGGCGTTTCCTGACCTCATCCAGCAGTCGATGTTTGAGTATAACAACAATCTTAAGACTGTTACCGAGTGGCTAAACATCGGCATTGGCGAATATAAAACGGAAAGTATTCGATTTGCCGAATCTGATTTTACAGCGATGGCTGGGGCTAGCTACAAGATATACAAGCCAAAAGAAGTTATCCCGCTGATTAATGAGGGGTTTGAATTCCCCGACATCGACGGACAAGAATTGCCGGGGCCCAATGAAAGTAAAGATATCCCGCAGCAAACAGCAACTGCAAACGAGGTCGTTTCAGGCGAGATAAAAGGCGGTGAAGCTGCGATAAAAATCGCTAAGCAAGATGAGTTTGAGTACTTCTACGAACTCACAAAACCGCGCTCTATCTCAATGACAGTCAATGTGAGTTATGACACACCGCAGGGTGTAGTCACTAAAGATGTAAAAATAGATGCTCAGTTAGTTGATGCAAAAGAGAGTGATGACGGTTCGTTGATTAACCCTGTTGAGTATTACGAATTCTTCTTTGCCAATCTTTCGGGTAATGACTTAAGCACCTTGCCGCCCAATGCTGTAGTGAACACGACTAAGTTCATTCTGTATGACAATCAGTTTCTAACAGTTGGTCCGTTCTTTTCACCTGTAGAAGGTGACCAGTTATGGGTGCACACACAAGCACAATTAGGTAACGGTCAAGCTTGTAGCGCTAGGGTTGAGGTTTGGAAGATTGATATTAATAATATCGAAATATCAGGCACTAGACAGCGAGTTACAACTAAAATATATGAGACTAGTGGTGCAAGAGTTTACTACAAGACCGAGAAGATAACCCCGAGAGCTGGAAAAGGACGTTACGCAGTACAATTAACTCGGTTAGAAAATAGTAGCGACCAAAGTGTGATGAAAATCGAAAATGCTCATATTGTCCGAGTTCGTGAGAATGTCGTTTTTGAGAATGACACGATTGTTAATGTGTCTGTGAGAGCAACGGAAGCACCAACTGGAGCGAGAGAGCGGAAATATAACTTACTGGCCACACGTATGCATATTTCGTATGACCGAGTATCAAAGAAAGTTGATTATACGCTCAGGCCATCGCGTAGTTTTGCTGATGCTGTGCTGCACACTTGGCTAATCACCGCAGGAGAAAGCGAGAAGAATATCGATATTGATGGGTTATATCGAATTAACGATAGCTTGCCAGATGAACGACTAGGATATTTTGATTACACCTTTGACGATGAAGATATCTCTTTAGGCCAACGCATCGAAACTATCTGTAATGTCGCAAGGGTAACCGCCTATTTCGATAATGCAGTCCTCACATTCTCCCGTGAACAGTCCAGCGAATTCCCAATGACCACATTCAATCGCTCAAACATCACAGGTAACGACATGAAGATATCGTATGACATGTCCATGCCATCTGGTTATGACGGGATTGAGCTGGAATATGTCGAACCTGTTCGCAACAAAAAAGACTATATCCGATTTCGAGTTAATGAAAACGGCATTACGGAAGGGTTATCACGCACCCCTAACAAAATAGTTCTGCAAGGCTGTAGAAATCGCTATCAAGCAATGGACAGAGCCTTGTTAGAAGCTAACCGACTTATTCACCAACGAACAAGTATCAGCTTAACGACTCTTGCAGACGGCGGCAATGTGTACCCCAGTGATATGGTGCTGATAGCTGACACTTACGATTCAAACCAACAAGCAGGCTATATCACTGAGCGAAACGGGGAGATATTCACAACTAGCGAGAAAATCAAATTTGATGAGGAAATGTGGGTTTATCTCACTGATTCAATGGGGTACACAACTCAAAAGTTTAAAGCAGAGCCAAGGCAAGATACTGAGTTTGGCTTTATCGCAAGTGTACCAGAAGATATAGAACTCAATCTATCCGATGGATATCAGAAACAATCACCCTCTAGATATGTGATAGCAACATCGATTGAATTAGAAAATATCAAGTGGGTAATTACAGATAAACGCCCACTCGGTGGTGAACGTTACACAATAACCGCAACAGAATATTTCGACGCAAAACCAGACTATAACGTATAACAGCAATCATTATGAGAGGACAACTTATGTCTACAGTACCAACAAACAAACCTGTACCAAGTAAAGAAATGCGTGATTTAGCTTATAACGCAGAAAGAATTGATGAGTTCGTTACATCATTACAGCACGAATATAAAGATAGATTCGGACAGTGCCACCGAACTATCGAGGGAATTAACTGGGTTGCAACTCAGCTAATTGAGCGATTTAAAGTTGAAATGGAGCAGGCGATTTTAGTCGCTGGATACGTACCAGTTGGCACATTCCAAGAGGGTGCAGAGTTAGCCAATAGAAATGAAACAGTGTTATGGAAATTGCCTGACGGAGATGGTGACCACTACCGTTGGGATGGCGACTTACCTAAACAAGTACCAACAGGCTCAACACCTCAATCAACAGGTGGCATCGGTAAAGGTGCTTGGGTTAGCGTTGGGGATGCTACTATTCGGACGTGGGTGCAGGAGAACTATACTGAGGCGTATTTACTAAAGGTTCAGGGGGCATCATTCGCTACAGGTGGCACTATAGATAGTAAAGTAAATGTTTTAGGGCATAGTGATGGGTTTTATTATCAGTATGTGGGTAGTGAGGCTTTCCCTCTTATTGTTGCGCCTAACTCAACTCCTAATGATCAATGGGCATGTGTTGGAGCATTATCTGGTTATCATGTAAATAACATTAAGAATTACATCACTCAAGAATTGCGATTGATCGATTCTTTTAATTTAGCTCAGAATAGCAAGCAGAAGCGCGGAGGCGGCTGTATTTTCGTTCCAGCTGGGGATTATTATTTAGAAGATGAGTTGGCTCTCATAGACTTTGTTAGGTTCGTTGGTGAAGGCGAGAGAGTGACCCGTATTTTTGGCGCATCATCTGCAATAGGGACAGGTAAGGCAGTAGTTAGATCTAGCAAGTTACCAATAACTACTACTGAAAACCCAGCATATCTATCTCACACTGGTTTCACTGGCGCGACGATTAATGGAAATGGTGTTTTTGACGTTGGTTTGTATATTCGCAATACAACAAATGAATCAAAATTTACAAATGTAACAACACAAAACTGTAAAGTGGCAAATACGAATATCATCAGTTCTTGGTATGTCAACATGGATAATCATGTTTCACGCGATGCTCTGGGCTACGGTGTTGTGATCGGCAGAAAACTGTTTAATGAAGTGGGTTTGGATGAGGTCAATGCTTGTTCGTTCTTGAACCTACGGAGTAACTACTCAGGCAAAGATGATACATATGATCCAGTCAATGCTCCGTATGCGGGGGCAGGTATAACAATTTGGAAAGCCACTTCTTGTGCATTTGATTATGTCGGAGCAGAGAATTCATATGGCGTAGGTTGTGTTATTAGAAAAGGTATTGTTAGCGTAATTCCTAACATTTATACAGAAGCCAATGGAAGAGGAACTAAAGCAACGGATAAAATCGGAGTGTATGTCATTAATGCTGATTTTGCTCCGCTGCAAATTGGCTCCTTAAACCTAACTTCCCAGCAAAAATTATTCTTAGATGCAAACTCAGTTTGTACTATAGGTAGTTTATATACTCATGATTTTTCTAACGGAGTATTTCTTGGTTCTGGCAAAGTTATTTTGACCAATCCACAAGATGCGAACCTCATAACGACAAGCGATTTAGCGTATGTTAGAAACATTCTAATGGATTCGATTGGGGCATTTAACAACATAAGTATGACAAGTTTCACCGCGCTAAATAGCTCAGCGTTTTATTGCGGAAGCAATAAAGTTAGCATTAAAGTTATGTTTAACCCTAGAGTTACATTCAGCCATTCAGACCCTATTATTATTCGATTCATAACATCGAGTGGCAATGTAGATATTAACTTCGGTGCATCATTTGCAGCTGGGACACCTGTTGTAAAATCGATTGATTTACCTAAAGGAGTTATACAGTTGAAGCAGCAGAGCAACTCACTTCCTAGCACTAGCACTAATGCTGCTGCGGATATATTCGTATACCAATATCATATTGATGGATTCCCAATATACGGTATGAACTGATCTAAACGTGGCTATCTAAACCCTAGATAGCCATTTATGATTTTAATTATTACTTAACTTTTTATCGTTTTTCCATGCCGCGATGATAGGTAGGTATATTATAGGAAAAAGAAAAGACATTTTACTCACGAGCACACAAATAACGAGCGATTTTAACACGATATTTTTCATTTTAAATATTACGAAAATCACAGGTATAGTAATCAAAATACCAAATCTGAGTACCAAAAAACTGAATAGTCCAGCATCATTTATAGCCGCAACACTATAGTCCCCCATTGATATTTTTTCTAGTAGGTCTCTAGGCAGATTAAAGAAACCTGAACCAAATAGGCGTAGAAAGCCATCATCTAAATAAATATATTCCATCAGTGCAAACCTTGACCCTGACGTTACACTAACCTTAAACATGAAATCATCAATAAATTTAACAATAAAATCATAATTTATTGCGAAGATGAAAATAGCAAATATCAATGATGCAATTAAAAACTTTATGTTTATTTTTTTTATGAAGATAGAAAACATTACTAATATAAATAGAATTATCCCAATCGTTGAGAAATTTAGTAACAATGTAGATGTGGCTAAATATACCAATTTTCTGTTTATACCCATAGCAACAGCAGCCATGATCATGCAAGTCATGGCTGAGGCATAAGTAGATGGTTCAACGTACAACCCAGTAACCCTGTATAGCAACAAATCTGACATAGAACCAGAAAGTATATAGTTATGATATCTTGACTCTTCACCTGTGACAGGACTGACTAAGTCTATATAGTGACCGGATGTATAAACAACTAAAAACTGAATGAAAAATATGGCAATATGGACAATAAGCACTGTTTTTATTGCATATTTTATATTTTCAATATTTTGTTGTTTTCTGAAAATCTTTCCAAGAAACATCACTATAAAAAATAATATAAAAGCAAAAATTAAATTATTTAAAAACGATTGTTCAGATGGCAATGATACATTGCTTGCTATCGTTTTGAAATGCAATGCTGAACCAAAAACTAGCAATGAAAAAGCAAGAAATGAAAATACGTTAAGTTTCGTTATTGGCAGTAAGCTCTTACTTTGCAGTACATAGGCTAACAACAAAATTAAAGCGGGTATGTATACGTATGTTGTATGGCTAACTAAACTTATTAAAAAAAAACTTAGTGCTAAGATAAATTTCATGTCATCCTGCTGTAATAATTTAATTTCCAACGATGGATTATAAAAGCTAAAAGGCAACAAGTAAACGCAGATAGCCGCAGGTAATGTATAACACCAACTACCCCACTAAAAATTAGATTTGTCCTGTTACTATTGGATATTCTTTTCTGTAGCATTATAATTAAGGTAACGGTTTCAAAATAAGCAGGGTTTCAAATGTTCCAAAAAAACATCTCGGGAAAAGATACCGACTACTACACCATGAACGGTGACTCAGTCTCAATATCAATAAATCCATTGATATCAGGGCTATATGAGAGAATGAATCAAGGGATTGGCTGTGGTCTATTTGAAGCTGCGGCTAAAGAGTACATCTCAGAGTGTGAATCGTTTTTCAAGAAGTCACCTGTTGAAGTACAGTTCAAAATAAAAGAAGAACTGACTGCTCATGCAAAAAATTTCAAACCAGAGTCTGGCATAGAAGATAACAAAAAGCCTGCTGGAGTGCTTGCATCAATCATAGCCACTGCAATATTCTGCACTGCATTTGGCGTAGCTGCATATCTAATGATACCTCTGTTGAATTAACCCCCAGCCCCAAGCTAACACTTGGGGTTTCTTGTATGAGAACAAGCCCATCGGGCTTTTTTATTGCCAGTCCTTGGGCTGGGTGGTTATGGCTTTGGTTTGCCTCTATTTTCTGCGGCTTGTCTAGGGCCATCTGGCATTTTATTAAATAACTCATCAACTTCTTTGGGTTCGGTTATTCCTTGACGAACTATAATATTAAGCAAATCAAAGAGCTTTATGGCTATATTATCTAAATCTTCATCATTAATAGTGCCTGGGTGTACTGCGTTATTACCCGTTATTCTCACTATGTCAGCTGCTTTGATGAGCAGTTTTGAAATTTTGTCATCTTGGGCTAGTGTATTTATATCTGTATTTATGTTTTTTCCTTCAGCGCCAAGGTGTTTGCACAACTTTTGCAGTCCAAGGCGTAGGAGAGCTGCTGCCCCTCGAGGTGATTTTTGATAGATGCTAGCAGCCTCTATATAGTCTTGTTTAACATCTTCAGGCATATCATCTGAAGGCGGAGCAATACTAGATGAATCAGGATATATCATGCGCCCATCAGTGTCTATTGAGGCGTGAGCTGTTGGAGTAATTTTAGTAATCATCCAAATATTAAATTCCTTACAACTCGAGCACTGAACATAACGAATCCTGGATCTAGCCCTACCGTTTGAGTCATAATATAAATCGTGCCATATCATGTGAGCATACGCACCACAGTGAGGGCAATTAAATGCCTCTAGGTGTAATGCTGGAGAGACAAACTTACTCATTAAACATCCTTATTTATCAATTTGTTGAGCAGAGACTCGATTCTGTCTAATCGTTGTGCAATATGTTCAGGTGAAAATTCATTTTTCATATCAACTGGAGTATCGCTAATACTTTCCATGAGGCTTGATATCATTCCACTTTTAGATAGGAAATTTACATCATGTGATAGTTCGTTTCTTAATTCTATAGCGACACCCATAATTGATATATTTTTATTAACAGACATATTCATATATCTAGGGTTCAGTGGATGAAGGTAATGTTTCCCTTGGTCAATTATTAATTGCTTAAAAGTTACATCATCACTTTCATCTAATTTACATAAGACAAAGTCACCATTATTTGGGTCTGCATCTGGATCAAATATAACAGTGCTGCCATCAGGAAAGCTTATTCCTGAACTTGATTGCATGGAATCACCTTCAACTTTAACTGCAAATACGGATTCTGAAGCAAGCCTTGGGGCTGGAATATAGTCATACCCAACAATGTTATCTTCTCGCCAAAGATTGGCTGCTTGTACAAAGGTTATCACAGGGATTAGCGGTAGAGTTATCGTAGACCGAACATGCGCTATGTTTGGAGGGTTCCCAATACCAGAAGTTAGCCATTCAGGAGTAGTGCCAAGAGCGGCCGCTAGGTTATGCAGTGCATTGATGCGAGGCCTAGCCTCTCCGCCTTCGTATGCAGCAATTTGCCTAGGAACAATACCAACTTTTTTTGCCAACTCAGATTGAGTTAATCCTATGGCATTTCTAGCCATAGATACACGACGTGGAAATGATTCATCAAAATTCATAATTGAGCCTTTAAAAACTCATTGACTCTATTTAATTATTGGGTATGATTAAAACACATCAATGAGTAATGTAAAATTCAAAAACACATAATGGAGTGAATAATGAAGCAAAATACAGTTAAGAGCAAGCAGATTAGTTACCGTTTACGCCCTGAGGTCGAGGAGTTCTTATCTGCCCACGCGAAAAATACGCATAGATCCATTCAGGGAGTACTGGACACTATCATGGATAAAGTGATGGATTTTGAAAGTAAAGGCGAAGAGTTTATACGCTAGTGATCTTGCCTATAAACATAGAAAAAAGAGAGGTAGAAATGGTTAAGGTAATGGATTCAGTATTTGATGGAGAATCAGTAATTTTTTCTAGCAAACACGCACCAAAGGTAGATAAATTCAAACGTGGATATATCTACATCCTACAGCTTTCAAACGGGTTTACTAAAATTGGATGCACCGCTGACCCCTACACAAGAATGAGTGGCTTAAAAAGAGGCTTAAGGAGTACAAATGTAAAATTGGGTCGGTTATGGGTGAGTTGCTCGCATATTAATTATAAGGACAATGAAAAACTTATTTTATCAGAGTTGAGTAAGCACGAAAAAGATGGCGAGTTTTTTAAAGTTCAATTCAACGACGCGCTTTCATTTGTGTCAACTCTATCAGTTAAAACAGAGTTCACAGCTCAAGAAATAGCTACAGAAGAAAAAAGAACAGAAAGTGTTATGTCAGCTTGGAATGCGGTGCATGAACTAGCAAAAAAAGTAAAGCCTTAGTTGCACTAACAACCAAGGCCTTGTTGTCAAACAGTCCCGAGAAAGGAATATAAGACATGAGTAATTTAGCAAAAATATGTGATGTGAGCAACTCAGTAAAGTCAATGCCAGACATTAGGTATAACAATGTCCCTGTTGTTACCACTGAGAAATTAGCTGAGTTATATGAAACCAAGAGCAACAACATTAAGGTCAATCATTCAAGAAACATTGGGCGTTTTGTTGAGGGCAAACATTACTTTAAAGTCATTGGCGACGCTTTAAAAAATTTGCGAGTTACTTTAAGTAACCTACAAATTTCACCGAAAGCAAGAAGTCTTATTTTATGGACTGAACGTGGAGCAGCTAGACATGCAAAGATGCTAGATACAGATAAAGCATGGGATGTATTTGAGTTAATGGAAGATCATTATTTTAATCACAAAACCAAAGATGTAGAAGTTACTAAACCAGTAACACAAAGAGAAAAGGACGCGCATAACATTAATGCATTAGCTAAACACTATGATGTTTTCTATAAAGCATGGAAAGAAAGTATTTACCCGATGCTTAGAAAAATGGAATCACCTTTAGCTGGTAATTTAGTTGATAGGTTTCAAGATGGGTATGCGTTTACGATGATTTTAAAACGGGAATTAAATGGACGATTATCAAATGGAGAAGTACCAAGGCTGTTCTAAAACAGAAAAGCCAATAGCTGCAACTATTGGCCAATCCCAAACTAAACCAGAAGGAAAAGTTTCATGAGTCAAATTAGATTAGCAAATAATAATTCGGTTGTCACGCAGAACTCTTTTCAGGTGCCGGAGGTTTACTACCGTCAACAGAAGGTAATCACCACAGAGTCACTGGCTATTGGTTATGGTGCAACAACCCAGCAGTTAATTAATAACTTCAACCGCAATAAAATGCGTTTTGATGAAGGTAAACACTATTACCTTATTGAAGGTCAAGAGCTTAAGGAAATGAAGAACTACAACTCTTTAAGAGATGTAGTTAATAAACACGCTCGACAATTGACTCTCTGGACTGAGCGCGGAGCGTCACGCCACGCTAAAATGTTAGAGACAGATCAAGCTTGGGATTACTTCGAACTACTAGAAGAAACTTATTTTACATCCCGTAAAAATTCTGGCTTGCCTGTTAACTATATTGAGGCGTTGGAAAGTTTACTTCAATCAGAGAAAGAGAAAGCGGTAATTGCGGCTGAGCGAGACCATGCAGTAGAAACAAAGGCATGGATTGGACATAAGCGTGAAGCTACAGCAATGGCTACAGCATCAAAGGCAGTGCGTGAAAAGAACGCTTTAGCGGCTAAGATTGGCGAAAGTAAAAAACATGCCACTGTTTTATCTGTAGAGAAGAAGCTAGACAAAAAGTTTAAATGGCATCCATTGCGTAAATGGTGTTTAGAAAATAACGTCGCACCAATGGAAGTGTATGACGACAGGTACGGTTCAGTAAAATCATGGCCTGCCGAAGCTTGGAAAACTGTTCACAGTGTCGAACTAGCCAAATTGTTTTAGTCACACATAGCCCAAGGACGGGCTTGTAATCCAAGCAGCACTTTGTGTGGTTGCATATCTGATGATACCGCTGCTGGATTAGTTAATAAATTAGCTCCCAATGTCTTCAGTGGGGGCTAATTCACTTGATTCATAATGTGCGATGGTTAGTTTATCATGCAAAATTTCGGGCATGGTGCTTACACCCAAGCAGATAGCCTAAAAATCTTTTGATTTCATCGTCTTTAGATATAAAGAACCAAATATTTTCATCTATATCAATATAGGTATTGCTTAGATTGTCAGGGTGTATAACTAGCCTTTTCCCGCCGCCAAACGCTGCTGTTTGTACACCTAGAAAATCATCTTTAAAATCATTGCAGTAGCTTAGTATTCCCTGAGATATATCGAACTCTAGATTGAAGTCGTATAAGTCTGGTCTAATTTTTATACTGTAATAATACGCATGAAGACCAATATCTTCATCTTTGAACTTTTCGAAACTTAACGCCATACCCGCTTCATTAGTAAAATTAACCAAGTTAGCATGAAACTTATCAATTATTGTTTGAAACTCTATTAGCTCGTCTTTAGCCATCACCAAACCCTATTGTTTTATAATTTTTAATTAACATCATTACATTTCTTTGGTGACAAACTGTACCGAATGCGACATAAAAAATAAAGCTAAGAGACTAGATAAGATAGAAACAGAGCGATTAGCGCAAGAAAAAGCTAAACGTTCAGCAGAGGAGGCAGAAAGGGCAGAGTGGGAAGCTGCGGAACTAAATATACAAACCTCTGAGCTTTAATTTCTGTTGAGCCTCAAGCAAGAACCCATCAACAAACGCGATGACTTGTGCTCTTTTTTGTTGCTCAATCTGCTGACAAATTGGCATTGATTCAAATTTGAGCATGAAGTTATTTATGCTTTGCTTGTTCTCAATTTCATTTTTATAGAAAACGTAAATGTGAGACTTCTCTGTGTGGGTAGTTTCTCTGTTTTCGCTGATGCAATTTAGAGCGAGTAAAAGTAATTGTGTTGTATTCATAGGGCCCTCATTTGTTGTGAATGGATACTATGAAAGTATTGATGAGAGTTATATCAATTTTAGTCGGGATAATATCAGTATTAGAAATATGACGAGCTGTGCCGAAATTGTGACACAAAAATGATAGGTGCGGCATGATCACCGCATTTGTTATTTTGATATATCATCTATATAGTCAGCGAACCATTGCATCATTTTTCTTCTCTGATCTAAGTATTCAGCGTGATTATAAATTCCACGTATAGCATTTCTGTCAACGTGAGCAAGTTGGCGCTCAATTAAGTCTCTATCAAATCCATTCTCATTGAGGATTGTGCTGAATTGATGCCTAAATCCGTGGCCACTTGCTATCCCATCAAAGCCTATTTGCCTGATAACTAGCAGTACTGCATTCTCGCTTATAGGCTTTCTTTTATCGCTTCTTCCTGCGAAGACAAAACTTGAAATATCGCCAGTTAGGGATTTCATTTGTGACATTAAATCAACCACTTGATTAGGCATTGGTACAACGTGCGGTTTCCCATTCTTCATTATTTCTTCAGGAATTGATATTGTATTAGTTTCAAAGTCGACGTCTGACCATTGCATTGACCGTAATTCTTTTGTTCTTAAAGCGGTATACTGCAAAACTTGAGTGGCGATTTTGCTAACAATACTTCCTGAGAATGATCGGAGTGCTTTATTGAATTGGGGTATTTGCTCTTTGGTTAAGAAGGGGTAGTGCTTTTTTCGATACCCCCGCTCAGCATCAACTAGGTCAGGTGCAGGATTATATTTTGCCCTGCCAGTGATGATTGCATACCGATAGACTTCGCCACATCTTCTGCGAGCTTTGCTAGCTCTCTCCATTGCACCTCTATCCTCGAAATGCCTAATGACTTTTATTAACTCAAGCGGATCGGCTTCTTTAACTTGAGTTTTTCCGATAATTGGCAGTATGTCATTATCAAACATTGATAGTAATTCTTTTCGGTAATTTTCTGACCATGTGTCTTTTTTGAAATCGAACCACTCTCTAAACACTTGTGCAAATGTATCTTCTACCTTAGCGAATTTTTTTTCTTTCTTTATATCTGACGGGTCAATGCCATTTGCCAAATCATCTTTAGCTTTATCTCTAGCTTTTCTTGCTTCAGATAATGAAACTGATGGGTAAAGACCGATAGTTAGAAGCTTTTCTTTTTTGTCGAACCGGTATTTTAAGCGCCAAGACTTAGTGCCGGTTGTTGAGACGTTAAGATATAAGCCGCCACCATCAGTGAGTTTATATGGCTTATCCTGCGCTTTTGCTGCTTCCACTTGTTTAACATTTAGCTTCATAGGGGGTATTGAATGTGAGTAGAATGTACGATACCACCAATACTACCCCCTAAATTTTGTTTATGCCAGTTTAGATTTGTTTAGTTCGGTATAGTATGATTGACTGATACGATTGGCTTGACGAGATTTTTGTTTAGGTGGGAATAGCTGGGTTTAGCTTGCTGTGGTGTCCCCTGCAGGAATCGAACCTGCAACTAGCCCTTAGGAGGGGATCGTTATATCCATTTAACTAAGGGGACTTTTGGAGTCGTAATTACGACAGCGAAGGCATTTTACTGTTCAGGTCTAATTGAATCAAGTTGTTACGGGCAAATAATCCAATTTATCTTCTATAAATATTTTTTTGACTATTTTTCACTCGAAAATAGGGTGATTATCATTTCTATAATTAAGGGAAGTGAGCATTTCTGCTTTGTACTAATTGTTCAATTTTCTTATAATAAGAATATGATTAAATGGCGTATAATTAATCCTTAAGGGAATTAAATAACTCAAAAGGATTAACATAATTCTTTTTTTAGCCTTACTATAAGCAAAACAGTTATTACAGTGGAAAGTACCGTAGTGGAACGGTGCAGGGAATGGAGAAATGTTATGAAGTTTCGCATGACGGGTGTTTTTCTGGCAGGGGTGCTAATTGCAGGTTGTGCAAGTAGCATTGACCCAGAAACACATGAGCGTTCAGACCCCTTAGAAGGGTTCAACCGAGCAATGTTTAATTTCAACTATAACGTCCTCGACCCTTATGTGTTAAGACCAGTCGCTGTTGCTTGGAATGATTATGTCCCGATGCCTGCCCGTAATGGATTAACCAATTTTTTTGTTAACCTTGAAGAACCTGCAAGTATGTTGAATAGCTTTTTGCGGGGTGAAGTTACTCAAGGTTTCAAACATTTTAACCGCTTTTTCCTTAATACCGTCTTTGGCATGGGGGGACTCATTGATGTTGCATCAATGGCCAATCCTCAGCTAGTTAAAGAAGAACCCAAACGCTTTGGTAATACATTGGGTTATTATGATGTGGGCTATGGCCCCTATGTGGTACTGCCAGGATATGGTAGCGCAACACCGAGGGAACAAGGGGGGGACTTAGTTGATGATTTATATCCAATGCTAAGCTATCTCACATTCTGGATGTCAGCGGGTAAATGGGCACTGGAAGGAATTGAAACTCGAGCAAGGTTATTAGATTCAGATGGATTACTGAAAAACTCTTCAGACCCGTACTTAATGATGCGAGAAGCCTATTTCCAACGTAATGACTTTTTATCAAGTGGTGGTGCGTTAAAAGCAACAGAAAACCCAAATGCAGCAGCGATTGAAGACCAACTTGATTCGATAGATTAGTATATTGAATTGTTTTGGAAGGTTTATCACTCTCTTGTATACGAATGATACTAGAGAGTGATAAATAAAAAGCTAATCATTGTCTCGCTTTCCTCGTTGAGAGATGGTGTCAATTAAGGCTATTACCCCTAATACACCAATAAAACCGACAGTAAACAGTGTTCCCATAAAGCCTCCTAAGTTTTAGTCATTGTTGCCTCTTTTACATGCCTTTCGGCTTTAGCCAATAATAGAATATAGCGTGATTAATACAGTTTGATGAAAAAGCCATACATATTAGTGGATATCATCAGTATAAAATATGCTATTAGGTTGTACTTGCAAATAAGAACATTCAGAGAATGAATGGTAATCTAATGAAATATAAAACGATTTATCTTAAAAATGCGATAGTGTGTATTTTATAAAGAAATGATGAGGTGAACTCATGTGCTTAACATTTAATTTACATATGATGTGGGTTAGGGTCAAGAAAATTTATGTTAAGTTTTGAAAATTAGTGGGATGAGATAGTTGAAGTTGAAAATAATATCAGGGAGGGAGCTCCCTGATATTTAAAAATTCAATTAATTAGAATGTATAGTTGAAGTTTACGCCGTATAACCAAGCAGAACCTTCAGATTTGAAACTCGTCATAGTTCTAGGGTCTTTTTCTACAAGTCTTTCATTTATATTGACTTTTTTGCCATGCATATAAGAAATACCCACATCAACAGAAGCGTTTTCATTAAATGCATAAGTGGTTCCTGCGCTTAACCAGTAACGGTCTTGGTCAGGAATAGAAATTGAACGATATTTAGCTGGTACAGGGCTTTCATCATAGGCAATACCTGTACGGAAAGTCCAATTATCATCATAGAAATAAGTGGTACCGATAGCGAGACGCCATGCATCATCAAAGTTTTCTGGTTTATGGAATAGTTCTTGGCCATCGCTCTTACGATAAGCGGTTAATTCTTTAAACTCACTCCAGCCCGTGTAAGCAACGCTATAATGCAGTGCCCACTTAGGTGCGACTTTATGGTAACCAGAGAATTCCCAGATATCAGGTAAGTTAAGGTCTAAAGTTCCCTTGATTTTTTCACCACCAGTCCCTACAAGACCATTTGGAAGGGGCATATTTGGTAGGTCATTTGAGTACTTACCATTTTCAAATTTAACTTTAACTTTAGAACGGTAAGTTAAGCTTAAACGGTTGTCTTCATTGATCTCATACAACAGACCCGCATTCCAACCATAGCCCCAGTCATCACCTTTTAGCTTTGCCATGGTTGAGCTTGGGCCAATACCGGGTAGGCTTGAGACAGGTGGTTGTAGAGATAGCACTCCCGCATGACGAGTTATTTCAGCATCCGCATAAACTGCGTTAGCACCTACACCAAAACTAAAATGGTTATTTAAACGATAGGCACCACTTAAATTTAGGTTAACGGTTTTTAAGTCGGTTTTACCACCAACTGAACCTGCGGCATAATCTTTAGGGAAATCGGTGGCTAAACCAAAGTTGGTAGTCATTGATGTGCCAACCGCCCATTTATCATTGACAGGAAAGATAAAGTGAGCGTTAGGAACAAGAGCATTTGGTGCGATATTGTTCGAAGTAAACATATCGTTATCACGCCCTTTAATATCAACACTTGGGTCAATATAAACAGCACCAATAGAAAGAGAAGGGCGATCAAACAACATCATGGCAGCAGGGTTTCGGCTTCCCTCACTTGCGTTGTCGCCCATCGCACCAGCCCCCGAAAACGCGCGTCCCAGTGCGGATGTAGAATATTCATTAAGCAAAAAACCAGCCGCGCCTGCGTTGGATGATACAATTGCCACTGCTATTGCTAAAGCTGATCTAGAGAACAGGTTTTTCTGGTTCATGACCAAAACCCTCTTATGTTTTATTTTGAATAAAGCGACTTCTATCGCAAGAAGCGCAGAATTGTAGGGTCCCTTGCCGCTATGACAAATCAGACCAGTTACTAGAGTATAGGTCTGACCACCTGATATGTTGCAAGCTTGTTTTGCAGTTATTGTGACTTTGTTTTCAAAAATGCGACATATTTAACAAAATGGCAACATAAACTGACGAATTGGGAGCAATAAGTATACGAATACGGGGTAAGATCAAACTTATGTTTAATTATTAGCGATATATTTTGATACACACTAGTTTTTAGCACTTTTTCAGCGTTATGATAGCAGCTTAACAGTTTGTTTATTTGGAGAGTAAGATGACTGATGCGATTAACCGTTGTAGCGCGGATGAAACCGCAGCCTGCTGCTGTGTAGATGTGGGAACAGTATTGGATAATAAAGACTGTACTGCTTCGTATCAGCATGTTTTTGCTACACAAGGTGAAGCAGAAACCATGTTGAAAACACTCACAGAGAAAGCAAAATCTGTTGAGTCAGACCCTTGTGTAATAACCCATTCTATCAAGTCTGTAGAGGGTGGAGTTGAGCTGACGGCTGAGTTTAGTTTTAGCTGTGAAGCTGAAAGCCTGATTTTTCAATTAGGCCTTCGTTAATCAAACGATTGAATTTACTCTAATTTGCCTTTTATCACTAAAACGATGGTGTGATTAACGTTCAGTGGTAAAAGGCTTCCTTTATACTTTCACTTTCTTCTATTGCAAATCGCTGAGTTTTTACTCTAAGTTGCGTACCTGCTCGCATTTTTTATTAATACCCATTGATAATTGTGAATTTTATGTTAACAATCATTACAGGTCAGACCTCTTTGTCCGCTTAGTGAGTTAGTTAACTATAATTTTCATTTTTGCTTTTAGCAGGAGCGACCATGAATCAATATCTCCACCATGGTGAAAATACAGATAAAACAAAAGAAAGGATCGCCATTGTCAGTGGTCTACGCTTGCCTTTTGCAAAGCAATCTACGGCATATGCAGGAATTCCAGCCGTCGATTTAGGTAAAGCAGTCGTTGCTGAATTATTAGCCCGCAGTGATTTAGACAAAAACCTTATTGAGCAACTGGTATTTGGGCAAGTAGTACAAATGCCTGAAGCGCCGAATATTGCGCGGGAAATTGTTCTTGGAACAGGTATGAGTGTCTCAACAGATGCCTATAGTGTATCAAGAGCCTGTGCGACAAGTTTTCAAGCAATTGTTAACGTTGCTCAAAGTATGATGGTAGGTGATATTTCTATCGGTATTGCTGGCGGGGCCGATTCATCTTCTGTGCTTCCTATTGGCGTATCAAAAAAATTGGCCGAGACATTATTAGCATTAAGTAAAGCGAAGTCTGTTGGGCAAAAATTATCCCTGTTAACGAAATTACGCCTGAAGGATTTAGCGCCAGTCGCACCAGGCGTTGCGGAATATTCTACAGGGCTGCGTATGGGCGATACCGCAGAGCAAATGGCGAAAAGTTATCAAATTAGCCGAGCCCAGCAAGATGAACTCGCCCATCGTTCGCATATATTAGCGACAAAAGCGTGGGAAAATGGTGCTTTAAATAATGAAGTTATGACTGCGTATATGCCTCCCTTTAAGCAAGCCTTTTCCCAAGATAACAATGTGCGTACAAACTCAGTATTATCATCTTATGCGAAATTAAAACCTGCCTTTGATCGTAAACACGGTAGTGTTACCGCCGCAAACAGTACTCCGCTGACCGATGGCGCCGCAGCAGTGTTGATGATGACAGAATCTCGTGCGAAATCGTTGGGTTATACACCGTTAGGCTACATTCGAAGCTATGCGTTTTCAGCGATAGACGTATGGGAAGATATGCTATTAGGGCCTTCTTATGCCACACCACTCGCATTAAAACGTGCAGGGCTATCGTTGCAAGACTTATCCCTGATTGATATGCATGAGGCCTTTGCTGCGCAAACGCTCGCTAATTTACACATGTTTGGTAGCCGTAAATTCGCTCAGGAGAAACTGGGAATGGATAACGCAATTGGCGAAGTGGATATGGCTAAATTTAACGTCTTAGGCGGTTCTATCGCTTATGGGCACCCATTTGCGGCTACAGGCGCACGAATGGTGACTCAAACCCTAAATGAATTGCGCAGACGGGGTGGTGGTTTTGGTTTAACAACAGCTTGTGCTGCGGGTGGTTTAGGTGCAGCTATGATCTTAGAGGTGGAATAATGGCTCAAAATTCTGCTACAGAAGTTGCAAGAGAAACAACACAACAGGCTTTTAGCTTAGAAATTTATGGCGAAAACGTGGGGGTGATTTTCATTGATGTTCCCAATGAAAAAGTCAATACATTAAAAGCTGAGTTTGCGGAGCAATTCCTTGCGATTTTACAGCAAGCGCAGTCTACCTCTGGCCTGAAAGGGTTAGTTATTACTTCAGGGAAAAAAGATAATTTTATTGCAGGTGCGGACATTAGCATGATCGCTGGCTGTGAAAATAAAGCCCAAGCCAGTGAGTTGTCAAAAGCAGGCCATGTATTATTTGATAAAATCGATAATTACCCCTTGCCTATTATTGCTGCGATACATGGTGCGTGTTTAGGGGGCGGGCTAGAGCTTGCCTTAGCATGTCATGCACGAGTTTGTTCAAATGATAATAAAACGAAATTAGGCTTACCCGAAGTACAATTGGGGTTGTTACCTGGTTCCGGAGGAACTCAGCGTTTGCCTAGGTTGATCGGCATTCCACATGCATTGGATTTAATGCTGACCGGTCGTCAGTTAAAAGCCAAACAGGCGCTGAAATTAGGGTTGGTTGATGATGTGGTTCCTGAGTCTATTTTACTCGACGTTGCAGTTAAAATGGTAAAAAAAGGGGGTGTTCAGCGTCCTGCTATCCATTGGCAACAGCGCCTATTAAGTAGCAAATTACTTCGCAATAAAGTGTTCAATAGTGCCAAACAAAAAGCACTTAGCAAAACCAAAGGCCATTACCCCGCCCCTGAAAAAATTATTCATGTCGTGAAAACAGGAATGAATAAAGGGTTGCAAGCCGGTTATGCAGAAGAAGCGAAAGCCTTCGGTGAGCTTGTGATGACACCAGAGTCTGCTGCATTACGTAATTTATTTTTTGCGGTTACTGCGTTAAAAAATGAAACAGGTGCACAAGCAAAACCCCTGAAGATTAATCAAGTTGGTGTGCTTGGTGGCGGGTTGATGGGGGGCGGAATTGCTTATGTCACGGCTTTTCAAGGTAAATTACCCGTTCGTATTAAAGATATTTCAGACAAAGGTGTTACCCAAGCCTTGCGCTATAGCTGGGATCTGCTGACTCAGCGAGTTATCAAGCGGCGGTTATTAGCTCAAGAGCG